>Ga0316611_1000685_pt1 | contig 11107 bp, 17 predicted proteins | sample MIS2016202_MG_FD_207675 | JGI IMG/M metagenome (GOLD analysis project Ga0316611, IMG submission 207675) | Microbial mat bacterial communities from Middle Island sinkhole, Lake Huron, Michigan, United States - MIS.2016.202 | ecosystem: Environmental > Aquatic > Freshwater > Lake > Sediment... | reverse complement strand
GGCCTGAATGTTCAGGTCCATATAGACACCACTGACAGGAAAATTTGTTTGGGTTGGCCGGCCATTGCGTGCAGCTCACAATGTCGCGCCCTTGCTTATCGAAGCTGCGCTTAAACCTCAGTGCTTGAGTACGTTCAAACACTTGGGAAGTAGTCTCGTTCTTATCCAGGTACCACAAGTCTGCCTGTACAGTTTCAAGCATTGGGAAGCGAAGGAATGTCACAAGCGCATAAAGCTGAAGCTGTTGGGCGTGTTTGACTTCGTTGCCCCACTTCGATCCGGTCTTGTAGTCGATGACTATGGCCTCTGTAGGAGACAGATGCACCAGCGCGTCGAGTTTGAGTCGGAGCCATGCCTTGTTCCATTCGACGGTTTCCCAGTTCTCGTCCATCCCCCATTCACCTTCCAGACTAACCATCCCTTCGGCATACAAAGTTCGTAGGAGGTCGATATGGGTGCCGAAGTGTTTATCTGCTTCAGGTGCAAGCTCGTCGATGTTTCCGCGAACGTACTGCTCACAACTATCATGAACACGAGACCCACGATCATTCGCATGTTCAGTTTGTCCGGGGCGTAGTTCACGTTCTGGCTCCTGTACCTTCTGCTCATGTTTGAGCCAGAAGTATTTTTTACACTTTTGGAAATCGCCGAGTTTGGAGAACGACCATGAGTTAGCCATCGTAGTGCTTTCTTTGTTAGAGCTTAGATTTTAGAACCAAACTCGTCGTACTCATCATCCGAGTCATTTAAGTACTCATCGATGTATTCGTCCGAACATAGGTAGTTGTGTTCAGTCTCGAGCTGCTCGTAAATCCAACCGGCAAAGTCCTGCATGAGCTGCCTAACGTCTGCTTCGATTTCGTTGATAGGGTCTTCATCTTCTTCCTCGAAATGGACTTCGACGTCCATGCGGTAGTAGTTCCCTCTCTCTGAGATCGTCGCCTGAAATGGTGCAAACCCGTGCAGCCGACGCGTGATCTGCAACACGCTGAGTTCGGTGGCGATACGGATTAACTCTTCGTCGTTGGTCTCAGAAGTGACCTTCTGCACCGCGTCCGGCTCAATCCGGTAGCTGCCCTCGAAACTAGCGCCGCTGCTTTGGCACCCGAACCCCGAGAAGCCGATGTCTGGTTCTGTCCAGGTACGCTCAGGGTCACGCTGCGACTGATGTGTCGTCGAACTGATGGTGATGCCCATCAGTGCAGCACAGTGAACAGCGTCCTCATAGACGTTATCCCACCAGTCGTAGCCAGGATAATCGCCTGACCGATACTCGTCACGAGCTTTGTCCTTAGCTTTCTCGCTTAGCTCGGAGAATTTGTAGGTAACGTCGGTGTCGCACATAATTTCTCCAGAGTATCTGCAGGTGTATTGCTGACGTTGACGTCGATCAGACGGGAATAACTCAGCATGTCCCAAGGCTCAGCACCGAATTCACGCTCAACAGCATCGTCGGTTTCTTCACCGATTCGAATGAACCGGCCTTCGAATTCTTCATCACGCTCGGGGTCATCGTCAATATCTTCGAAAAGTGCATACAGATCAATGAGCGCTTTTATATATTCAAAGTCTCTGTACCATTTGATACTTTCTGCGTGAAACAGAATAGTGACGACGCCTTCATGCTCGCTATACGTGCATTCGTTGAGCGCGTCGTATTCAAGTTTCCCTTTGTTCCGGTACGTGATGATCGTTGGGATGACATGCTCTTTTTTGCCGCGAATAGCGAACGCAACTTCTGAGTAGTAGCCCATGGTTTATCCTTGTAGCCTGGCAGTGACTTTGATCACTACATTGAGATCGTCGATGTATGGTCGTATGAATAATTTCAGCTCTGCTATTGCTGAATCTTTAAGCAAAGCTGTTGACACGGTGTGGCGAAATTCCCAAAGGTCTTTCCAGATACTTATCTCCCCTATGATGATGCGAACATCTTCGTTTTCATAGGAGACTTGTTTTGGGAATACGAGTTTCGCGCCTTCTCTAATGTGGAACTTCATTTCAGAATCCTGTCTGTGACATCTAGCACCGTGACCATTTCACGGATCGCTGTGCGTATTTCGAAGTTCTCTGCGCTAGTCATCTTTGGCCAAGCGGCAAAAGCATATTGAAATTGCCACCCTCGGTAGTTGTACGCTTGGCTCCGGATAAACTCGCCGCCAAGTCGATCGAGGATAAACAAATAGTGCCGATCGTTTGACTGAAGAATCTCGAACTTCACAGCTCTAACCGCACAGTCTCTCCGAACGGAGCAACCTGATCCGTCGTGCAGCACCAGAGCACGGGGTATTCAGGTGCAGCGAAGTTCAGCGGGCCATAAAGGTCAGTCAAGTACACGAGGCATACCGGTTTGATCCCATCCTCAGTTACGCGCTCGTAAACCGGCTCGAATGCCGTACCGCCACCGCCGTGCATCTCAAAGTGAAGCTCGTCGTTCGGACCAAATTCATCGATGTGGTTGACCGCAGCGTCGCAGTAAATGATCGTAGTCTTTTGTGGCCGCACGCTCTGCACGATGGCCTTGATCTCACTACCGAACGCGTTGAGCGTGGGCTGATTAATCGAGCCCGATGTGTCAATAGCCACCACGATCTCGCCCATGCTCTCACTATATAGAGTGGGCAGCATCATGCCCTGAGCGATAAACCGACGGTTCGGGCGCATCCAGCTGTAGTCGTTCTTGCTGGTCTCTGACACGAAGCGCTGCAACACTGCCTTCCAATCGACTTTGCTAGCTGTCAGTTCCTCAACGAACCGAGCCATACTGGCAGGCAGCTTGCCCATCGCACGAGCTGCTTCGGCTGCCTGGATCGTAGCTACTTTCCAGTCGGTGGCGTTTACTTCAGTGGACTCTCCGTCGCCGTCTTCACAATTGTCGAGTGGATCGTCCTCCGGCCCGTCACCATCAGGCAACAGGTTATACACCTCGTCTGAAGACATACCGGCGTATGCGGGGTTGTAAAGCCAGCCTTTGATCTCGTCAAAGCCAGCATCCTTGAGCGTTGCATTAATGACATAGTCTCCAGCCTGGTTGTACTTACGTGGGTTGCGTGCGCCACGCCGGCCGATATGGTCATAGACGCAGTGGAAAATTTCATGAGCCAGGAGCGTCTTTGTCTCACCCGGTGAGAGTTTGGCAATAAAGTCTGGGTTGTAGGCCATGCGCTTACCATCGACCGCCGCAGTAGGGATGCCTGGTTCTTCCACGAGCCGTAGGCGCAACGCCAGCACACCGACAAACGGCTGGTCAAGGACAAGCGCTGTACGCGCACGGGTAAGTTGGTCAGCTACAGCTTGGTTCTTCATTTCTGTTTCCTGGGTAATCTGTCGATGGAGGTCGGCACTCGGTATCTAGCACCGGCGCGCTCGTATGCAGTTGAATAGAGGCGTTGAGGCGGGCCGAAATTCAGTTGGTAGCGTTCTGGGTTTTCTGGGTCGAGTAGGATTTCTTGGACCGCACTCCGAGCATCAGTCAGCCGAACTTGTTGGCCGTGTAGGCGCATGGTGACGTCGTACCAGCGTTTGTAATGGCTGAACTTTTTGCGCGTTTCAGCGGCTTTTTTTCTATCGAGCCCCCACTCGAAATCTTCAGCCGGTGCAGTAGATAAACGGTACTGCCCTGGTCCGGCTGGGTCGAGACATAACGGACCTCTTCCTTCGCGCACATACTTTGGACCGTCAGGGCTATTGAACCCCCAGTACATCCTACCGCTAACTGAATGCACGTTGGTACCTACAGGTCGTACCATCCAAGCAAACTGCTGCGTGCTGTAGGTATCGTAGGTTCGCAGATCAACCCGTCCGTCTTTGTAATATGTGACGACAGGTGTTGAATACAGCACCAGCTGGTACCCGGCGCCATCGTCGATACGAACGACGCGTTTGTGAGTAGCCCGGCGTTCAGCCAGCTGACGCCAGGAGGAGAGCTCGTTGCGCCAAGGTTTGGCCTCATTCCACAGACGCTCAGCTGTGGCGAAGTCGGGAACACGCGGAATATCGCGGGTATCAATTTGCCAACCGCTCATTATGGTAATCCTCTCAAAATGTTCGATGCAGCTTGTGCTGTCGCGGCGCGTACATCTGGGCGTGTGCGCAGTGTGCTCGGCGGCATCAACAAGTGATCGCGCATGTCCTGTGTAACGCGGGTGATGACCGGGTCGTCGGTGATGTTCAACGCGTCGAGAATCTGACACAGCTCGATAGCGTTGTGTATCAAGCTGTCCTTGAAGATCGCATCCGGGTTGCTAAGTCGTTCTTCGATCTTCGATACAACATCCCGGATACGGGAGTAGGTGGCCTTAACTGCTTCTGCTTGGCGGCCAGCTACAGCCTGAGTGACCGACTCGCGCAATTCGGCTTGGGCTTCTTCGCTGAGATCGACGCGGAAGTCTGGAGCAGACGGTACTGGCATGAACTCGATCTTGAGGCTGAACTTGTTGGCCAAGTCTGCCGGGTCAGGGTAGTCACCAGGGTTGTACATGCTGCCCAAGCGATTGCGAGCAGCTTGCACTTCGGTTGGGTATTTCGCCAGCATGTCGGCGACAAGATTTTCGAACTGACCCTTGAACACCCGAAACCGCGCGGTGTAGTCCATGAACAGAGCGGTAGGGAGAACACGTGCGCCAGAGTCAGCCCAAGGCTGAGTGCTGAAGTGGTGGGACTCACGGATTTTTGCTGTGAGTTTCGTGATGGGCTCCAGCAGCTCCTTAGCCACCAGCAGCTTGTTGAACTTTCCACTGTCGTGCGCACCGTGAGCGGTTTCAACTTCGGCAGTGACTGATTTATCTTGCTTGCGTGCTGTCCATTGGGAAATAGAAAGCGTGACGAGCATTGCTTTGTTTTGAATGGCTAGGCTCATGGTGTTTTCTCCTTTGCATCGGCGGCGATAGATGGCCCCTTGTACTTTGTTGGCGGCAACTTGCCGTTGACCACGGCGCATGTGCCGCATCGCAGGAGTACGTCTATATGTGGTCGTGTGGGTGCGTTGCACTTTTGGCAGTAAGGGTTCATGTTTTCTCCTTTGCGTCGTATTGCTCGGCATATTTTGCGTACAGCCTCGCTACGTCTCGCAAAGCCAAAGTGTCGTAATCAGGGTGTATAGGGTCACCCTCCGCCCAGTACCCGATTGCAGCGGTGCATATTGCAGCTATTTGCATTCTGTACTGCTCTATGTCACTCAGCACTACGGGTTTTTTCTGAAGCGCAGCAAGCTCTTTCTGCAGCGCATCCCGCTCGCGTGCAAAGCGACACGCATCATCGCTACTGCACTCGCACTGCTGCGCCTCACGGGCTACGCCAAGCTCGTATTTGAGATCGTCGATCTCTTCCTGCATCGCGCAGGTTTCGCACGACCTGCCGAGCCGGCCATGTTTGCAGTCTCTTTCAGTCATGGTGCATCTCCTTGTTCTCGATCCTGTACCGGCACTTGCCCGGCTCTTCAATCGGCCCCATCCAGACTTGCCGTGGGCCATGCTCTGTCTGGCTCGCCCTAGCGCAGGTGTGGCACTCGGTGTCTAAAAAGCGACCAAACGGGGCTACTTTCCCGGTGCATCTGGCAACGTCGGAGGTGAGTTTCATTTCAGGGCCTCCGGGATGTCGACTTCCTCGCCGAGTTTGGATACGACGAAGCAACGCATAGCTGCGATTAGCGGGGTGGGGCCGTACTTCAGGTAGCCACCAGAAGTTGTTCGAGCCCAACAGTTTGTTGTTGGGTCATTGATGGGGCAGTACTCAGGGTCCGCTTGGTGGTTGAATCCAACGCACAGCTTCTCGCTATCAATGATTGGGCCGCCTTGGGCCCAGTCTGTGGTGGGCGTAAATGACTGTGCCCACCCTTTGGACAGTGCTCGGTCTTTTCCGTCAAGCTTTATCCAGTAGGTCGCCACTGTGTCATAGTGAAAACCTACACCACCCATACTCACAGCTACGAGGTAGTTAAGCTGGATGTTCGTGGCTTCTGATACTTTGATCTTCATTCGCTTCTCCAGTAGTGCAAAACTTTATGTACGGTCTTGGCCCTGTACTCCTCGGGCCACTTCAGCCCGCATGTCAGCAGCCCACGATCCACCATTCGCTTCAGCCGCTGCATAGTGAGCAGCGCTTCGTGTGGTGTATCGGGCCAGCCTAAGCCGATCTGAATCTCGAATGCGTTGCTGCACGGATGCTCTTTCAGGTACCCCAGGATGAGCCGCTGCTTCTCTCGCAGTTTCGGGGGCAGTGGCGCTGAGGCCACGCGCCCGACGGTTAACTGTTCCCACATCGCGCCAACGCAACGAATAGCGCCCACAGGCCCATGCTGAGTCCGAGGCTGATCACGAGGATCATCACAAACTCGACGATCCCGGCGGTCTGGGCTACGGGGTCATCTTCGGGTTCTTGACGTTTGTAGTGGTCGTTCCAGCGTTGCTGCTGTTCAAGCTCCCACTGGACACCTTGGCTGGAGAGGTCGTTCATCATATTTCCTTGGTAACGGACTCCAGTGAGTCCAATAGCTATCTGTTTCGTACTGACCCAGCGTAGCGACGCCGGCTCGCTCGTTGAGCAGCAGTACCTTGACTCCGAGCGGCGTGTCGGCGCTAATTGGTAGCCAGTAGTGGTCGGTGCAGACCGCTACTGTTTTCTCTGTGTTGAGCTTGAAAGTCATTACTCAGCTTTCACCCTGAACTCCATGTCTCGTACGACGTCCTCGATACGATCCCTGAATCGACGATCAGATAGATGATCATCTACTGCTTCCTCGACTATTTCAGAGAAGTCGTGTTCTTTCAGGGCTTCTTTAATGCCCGCAGTGAAGTCCCGTGCGTCTAGTTCCTCACGGATGATGATGCGGATTAGTGATTCAATTGATGGTTCCATGATGTAATTCCTTTCAAGATGTTAGATTAACCACTACAACAAAACATTTTGGTTCTTCACGCACCAGTTCATGTAACTCTTCGTACCCGTCAATTTACTGTCCCGACGTGTGGCTGAGCGCACAAACACCGCCTGGAACTCCACCGGCAAGCGGTCGGTGTACTTCATGATCCGATCGAGGTTCCCAGTGGTAGCCTTACTGTCCAGAGAAGTGACCATCGCGTACATCGCTGCAGGGTTCGCTGGTACTTTGACGCTGTCCGGATCAATCAGCACCTGGTTGACGTTGGGCAGGTCTTTGATTAGCCGCACGAAACCGGAGAACTCAGCAGCAGCGCCTTCACCCACTGTGCCTTTCACAAGTTCGTATTCAATGTCTTGCGGTAGGTTCTTCCTATACTGTTTGTTGACGAAGGACCAAGATCGAGGACTAGGGAAAGCTCGCGGGTTGTTGGCACTATCGAAACTGTGCAACAAGTTGGGGCGGAACTGGATGAATGCACGCAGATCATCATGGACCTCGTTGTCCATCGCCCAGAAGTTCCAGTCATCGACGCTGATTTCAAAGTCGATATGGACAAACCGATTGGCCAGGGCAGCAGGCATAGCGTGAACAACAGAGCGGTCAGAAGCGCGGTTGCCAGCAGCCAGGACTGACCATCCGTCTGGTAGTTTGTATTCACCGATCTTCCTATTCAGGATGAGTTGGTAAGCCGCAGCTTGTACAGACTGCGGGGCAGCGTTGAGTTCGTCAAGGAACAGGACGCCTTTGCCTTTCGTCGGCAAGAAGTCAGCAGGCAGCCATTTCATCTGCTTCTTCGTCGTATCGATCGTCGGGAAGCCTTTTAGATCGATTGGGTCGAGCAGAGATAGACGCACGTCGCGCAGCTCCAGCTTCATCTCTTCAGCGACCTGGCTGACCACATCTGATTTGCCCACACCCGGCGCACCCCAGATAAACACTGGTGCCTTCTCTGTGATCATGTGGGGTAGTGCTTGTTTAAGTGCTGATGGTTTCATTTACGAATTCCCTTGCTTTGGTTTCAAACTGCTCGCGGGTATGGTCGAGGTTGTCCAGCGCCCACGCGCCCAGCTCTTCAGTGATGTCGTATTCGAATACGAAAGTCAAGTTGAGCTGTGCGAACTCTTTGTCATAGAGTTCTTCGAGCCATTCAGCTCGTTCTTCGAGCCATTCGACCAGCTCGATGTGGCCACCAATGTTGTTTGGCCAAGATATGTCTTCTTGTTTGCGCCTGTCATCGAGGCCGATGTACAGGTAGACGAGGGTTGTGGCTACGCTCATGAGTGTGTGTATCCATCAGGTTCGATACCGAGCCACATTCCGTGGAACGGCACCATGATGCATCCAGGACCTGGCTGCACAGTGCGTCGGAATGCTCGGTAACAGGAGCACGTGGTGCGCTTGAAGACAGCGTAAAGCGCTGCCCGTTGGGATTTGGTGAGCTTCATGATCAGTCCGTGTAGGGTGTGGAGATAGTGATAGGCACGAAGTCCTCTGCCATGCGCAGTGCGACCTTCGTGCGGTGGCGAATCTTGCGGTTCGTCTGGCGGTGAACATACTGCCCACCTTTCGTACTAGCACCGGCGCGGCACGAGCGGCAGCCGCAACGGATGTGTTCCTGTTTCCTCATGCTGTGCTCCTTGTCATGTTCTTGGCCAAGAGCCATCTGTCACCGAGGATGCGCACGATGCGCACCCATGCTGCCTGGTAGCCAGGATGATCTGGCCAGAGAATCTGGGCACGTTCTTCGAGGGTCAGCATCTGAATCCTTTCGATTTGTAACGACTGAGGTCGGAGCCAGGACGGCGGACTTGGACAAAATCTCCATCGCCTGTCTTGTATGGCCCGAGGTGCCAGGTGTTGTACGTGGGGGAATTTGTGGTGCTCTTTTTCTTGGTAGGGGTGAGAGCAGGAATGGGGGTGGGGGTAGTGTTGCTCATGGTCGAAGTGCGATCTTAGATGCTAAGACCGCTGTGTGTGATTGATTATGGCGATGCCTTTACAGGCTTCGATACAGTCTTCATATCACTGAAGTTCGTAGCGATAAAGCTCTGAAAGTTTTGATCGTTTTTCCAGCAGAGTGAAATCCCTTTCTGCGTTTTGTTGTTGATGAGCACTGGCTTGACGGCAATCTGCCGATGGCCAAGAAACCTTGAGAAGCTTGCTGGGCTGGGATTCATCTTGCCGACTGTGTAGTCGAAGATGATGAACAGCTCATCCCGATGCACGTTACAAGCACCGCCTGGACGAGTGCGAGTCATGATGTTGAACAACGTGCGACGATACCTGGAGACGAGCTCGAGCTTCTGAAGATCAAGCTTGTAGCTATCGTCTGTCGGGAGCTGATCCAGGAAGAATTCGATGTCTCCTTCCAAGATGGCAGAGGCTGTGGACTCAGATGTCGACTGTGACAGTTTGATCAGCGTCTCGCGTGCATTCGATTTCAATGGTGTGGCTGCCAGCACCTTGTCGAGCGGGTAGCTCATTAGGTAATGATAGAAGTCCTGCAGCTCACCTGGTAGTGCATCGAGCTCAGCTTGACTGATGATCAGCTTGAGTCGCTGGTATGGGCCGACGTTGAATCGCCTATCTTCTTTGTCTACACTGACCGGGTCTGGCTTGTTACTGGCCATGATCCAGTTCGTGTGGTTGCGCACTGCATAGCTGTTCTTGTTCATCATGCGCACAGTGACCGTGGGCTCGGTAATGAGGTTTTTCAGATTGCTGATGATGCTGTGCTCATCTTTATAAGCACTCGTTTGCACCTCATCGATGAACACGAGCAACTTCCCATCAACAAAGTCTGTCCATTTTTCGCTTAGCTCACTTGCACGTTTGATGACGGTCTGGGTCTCTCCGAACATGGGTGCGAGCACCTTGTTCATGAGTAGGCCCTTACCTGTACCTTGCGTCCCTTGAAATATCCAGGCGGTCATGGTGCGATCGCGTTCCTGCGCGATGTAAGCTAGCCAGTTCATGAAGTGCTCGATCGCGTCGAGATCGTCAGCCAGCACATGGCTGATCAGTTTGAAGATCGTCGGTGGGCATTTGTTGACGCGCTTAACCGGAGCACGCATGACTTCGGTCAACTGGAACGTGTTGATCGTCCGGTTATCAAAATCCACACGCACGCTGTCATGCGGATCGAACGTCATGTCCCACTCCGGGATGTTCTCACCCAGGCGCATGCCGTTGGCTGATGCGAACTGACGCACCATTGACTCGTTCTTAGCTGCAAACAATTCGAGGTGGTCGTTGATCTGATCGTAAGTGCCTCGGTAGTAGGTGGATGTGCCACGTTCCAGGAAGGCAAGATAGGTCAGACCGTTTGAACTGACTCGATAGGCTTGGTGGGATAGGGTTTCCCAGTAGGTCGGTAGTAGTTCTTTTGTGAGATAGACCGGCTCACCCTTAAAGTTGAAGATGTAATCGGGATTGTTTTCTGGGTGAAAGTAGGCCCAGCTGTCTCCACCGTTGAGGTTGAAGTAGACAAACCCCCGATCAGTTTTAATCTCTGTGGCGATGCACTCACCCGGTTTTGCGAGAACCTCGTGCCCGCCCACGTGCTTGTAGGTAAGCTTGCGCTTGGGGAGACCATCCCTGTCGCGTAGCTCCATGACGCGAGCGTCAGTGAGTACGCGGTTCTGATCCGTACTGTTGATTTTTCCCACGAGATCATAGGTTGCATTGTTTTTAGAGATTAGAGATATGCGCGGAGTTCTGCCGAGTGGGTTCTTGATGCCCTTCAAGGTTGGTGGTGCGATGTAAATCAGCTTGTCCGATTGACATGCTGTGATGTCCAAGCCCCATGTGAGACTGTTACCAGTCTTGGTCAAAGCATGGTGCGCTTTCAGGATGCTCACTTCATGGTTCTTTTGAATCAGCCACTGTTTAATGAGTGGTGCTGAGATCGGTTTGCTCAGCCGGATGAAGATGTGACAACGTAAGGTGTTTCCACCAATGCCCATAGAGCCTGACCATTGCAAGATGTAAGAGACATCTTTCAGGCCAAGTGCTTCGAGGATGATGTCAGGGGTGATGTTGATGGTGGACGCAACTTCTTCTTGCTGTCCGGTTATTGGGTTGGGTCTGGTGATTGTGGTTGTGAATGTCGGCTCGATGCCATCGATGTCCAAGCACAACCATTCGGTAGTGCCGTTGCGGTCCGTCGAGTCTTTGCGCGACTCTTTCACGAGCGGACGCATCAACTCACCTTTCAGCATGCAGTGT
>Ga0316611_1000683_pt1 | contig 11128 bp, 21 predicted proteins | sample MIS2016202_MG_FD_207675 | JGI IMG/M metagenome (GOLD analysis project Ga0316611, IMG submission 207675) | Microbial mat bacterial communities from Middle Island sinkhole, Lake Huron, Michigan, United States - MIS.2016.202 | ecosystem: Environmental > Aquatic > Freshwater > Lake > Sediment... | reverse complement strand
CTGGATACGCGTGTTCCCCGATAAACCAATAACCAAAAAACCTGCAGAGGTTCGTATGGGTAAAGGTAAAGGTGCACCAGAAGGATTTGTGGCTCCTGTAACTCCGGGACGCATGCTGTTCGAAGTAGAAGGTGTTTCGTTCGAAATTGCCAAAGAAGCTTTGCGCTTAGCTGCTCAAAAACTCCCAGTAACAACTAAATTCGTGGTAAGACGCGATTATGATTTCACCGCTATAAATGTGTAATGAATATGAAAACAAGAGAAATTAAAGAATTAAACACAAAGGAGATTCAGGAACGTGTGGATGCTGAAAAAGAGCACTTGGTTCGTTTAAAACTGAATCATGCCATTTCTCCGCTAGACAATCCATCGCAGATTAAAGTGGTACGTCGTACATTAGCTCGCCTTGCGACTGAATTACGTCAGCGAGAAATAAATCAATAAAATCAGACTCTGATGGAAACAAGAAATTTAAGAAAAGAAAGAACGGGTGTCGTTTTCAGCAACAAAATGGAAAAAACCATTACTATTGCTGTGAAGTGGAAAGAAAAACACCCTATTTACGGTAAATTCGTAAATAAGACAAAAAAATACCATGCTCATGACGAGAAAAACGAATGTAACATTGGTGATACAGTTCGTATAATGGAAACTCGCCCGCTGAGTAAACTAAAAAGATGGAGATTAACAGAAATTATCGAAAGAGTTAAGTAATTATGATACAACAAGAATCAAGACTCATAGTTGCGGACAACAGTGGTGCTAAAGAAGCCCTTTGTATCCGTGTATTAGGAGGAACCAGCAAACGTTACGCCACATTAGGCGATATTATTGTGGTAACAGTGAAAAGTGTAATACCTTCAGCTGATATCAAAAAGGGTATCGTTTCTAAAGCAGTAGTTGTTCGTACGAAAAAAGAAGTTCGTCGTGCCGACGGTTCTTATATTCGTTTCGACGATAATGCATGTGTGCTATTGAACAACTCTGGCGAAATCCGTGGTAGCCGTATTTTCGGCCCAGTAGCTCGCGAATTGCGTGCTACGAACATGAAAATCATATCACTTGCACCTGAAGTGCTTTAATCTTCGAAAAAAAATAATTTAAGATGAGTAAATTACATATTAAAAAAGGAGATACCGTTTACGTAAACGCCGGAGCCAGCAAAGGTAAAACTGGACGTGTGTTGGAAGTACTTGTTGAGAAACAACGTGCTATAGTAGAAGGTGTAAATTTGGTGTCGAAAAGCACCAAACCAAATGCAAAAAGTCCTCAGGGTGGTATTGTTAAACAAGAAGCTGCTATTCATATTTCGAACCTTAATCCGGTTGAAAAAGGAAAACCAGTTCGTGTTGGTCGCAAATTAAATGCTGAAGGCAAATTAGTACGTATATCTAAAAAAACAGGGGAGGTAATTTAAGATGAATACAGCAAGTTTAAGAAACGATTACAGAGAACGCATCGTTCCTGTGTTAATGAAAGAATTTGGCTATAGCTCAGTGATGCAAGCTCCAAAATTAGAGAAAATTGTGCTGAATCAAGGTCTTGGTATAGCTGTTGCTGACAAGAAAATTATTGAAATAGCTATCAATGAAATGACAACTATTTCAGGTCAAAAAGCTGTATCGACTATGTCGAAAAAAGATATCTCGAACTTTAAATTGCGTAAAAAAATGCCTATTGGTGTTCGTGTTACTTTGCGTGGAGACAAAATGTATGAGTTTCTCGAAAGACTTGTACGTGTTGCTTTACCACGTGTACGTGACTTTAAAGGTATTGAAAATAAACTTGACGGACGCGGAAATTATACACTTGGTATTACCGAGCAAATTATTTTCCCTGAAATCAATATTGATAACATTAGTCGTTTGTTAGGTATGAATATTACATTTGTTACCAATGCTTCAACTGACGAAGAAGGTTATGCTTTGTTGAAAGAATTCGGATTACCATTTAAGAAAAACTAATTAGAATATACAATGGCAAAAGAATCAATGAAAGCCCGCGAGGTTAAAAGAGCCAAGCTGATAGCTAAATATGCTGCAAAACGCGAACAAATTCTTAAAGATGGTAATTATGACGCCCTTCAGGCTTTACCACGTAACTCGTCGCCTATCCGTGCACACAACCGTTGTAGTATCACCGGTCGTCCTAAAGGATATATGCGTCAGTTCGGAATCTCACGTATTCAGTTCCGCGAAATGGCTTCGAAAGGCTTAATCCCCGGAGTGAAAAAAGCAAGCTGGTAGTTTGGTGAAATAGTTGATTTGTTAATTCGTTAATTGGTAAATTTGTAAATATGCATATCCAATTAGCAAGTAAACCAATTAACTAATTAACTGATGAACTAAACAACCAATGAACTAATATTAATTAAATATTGTCCCGACAGTCGGGATCAATTTAAAAACAATTTTTATGACAGATCCAATCGCAGATTATTTAACCCGATTGCGGAACGCTATCAAAGCAAAACACCGTGTGGTGGAAGTTCCAGCATCGAACTTAAAAAAGGAAGTTACCCGAATTCTTCACGAAAAGGGTTATATTCTTAACTACAAATTTGTAGAAGACGGACCTCAAGGCACTATCAAAATCGCCTTGAAATATGATCCGGTAAATAAAGTAAACTCAATCAAGAAGCTCATTCGTGTTTCTACTCCAGGTTTACGTCAATACGTTGGTCACAAAGAAATGCCACGTGTTTTGAATGGTTTGGGGATTGCAATTCTTTCGACTTCGAAAGGTGTGATGACCAACAAAGAAGCCGCCAGTCTTAATGTTGGTGGTGAAGTAATATGTTACGTTTATTAATAAAGGGAGGAAAGAAAAATGTCAAGAATTGGAAAATTGCCCATTAGTATTCCTGCTGGAGTAACAGTAACTGTACAAGATAGCATTGTAACTGTAAAAGGTCCTAAAGGTACTTTATTACAGGAGTTAAATCCTAACATTAAAATCGTTATTGAAGAAAATATTTTAACGGTTGTTCGTCCTGACGATGAAAAACAAAATCGTGCTAATCATGGTTTGTATCGTTCATTGATAAATAATATGGTGATTGGTGTTTCGGAAGGTTATAAAAAAGTTTTAGAACTTATTGGTGTTGGTTATCGTGTATCAAATCAAGGTCAGGTTTTAGAACTTGCACTTGGATATACCCATAATATCTTTTTAGGTTTACCAGCCGAAATTAAGGTGGAAACAAAAACAGAACGTAATCAAAATCCTTTGATCATAATGGAAAGCGCCGACAAACAATTAATTGGTCAGGTTTGTGCTAAAATCCGTTCGTTCCGTATGCCAGAACCATACAAAGGTAAAGGTGTTCGCTTCCAGGGTGAAGTTGTACGTCGTAAAGCCGGAAAATCGGCAGGTAAAAAATAATTTACGTAAATGTTGAAATTATGTCAGGAAAAACAAATAGAAGAATAAGAATAAAAGCACATATCCGTCACAAAATTTCGGGTACAGCTCAAAAACCGCGTTTGACCGTATTCCGCAGTAATGCTCAGATTTACGCTCAGGTTATCGACGATGTTAAAGGTGTTACAGTAGCATCGGCTTCGTCGTTGGGATTAAAAGAAAAAGTATCGAAAGTAGAGCAGGCAGCTAAAGTGGGTGCATTAGTAGCCAAAGCCGCTCAAGAAGCCGGTATTTCGGATGTTGTATTTGACCGTAATGGTTATTTATATCACGGTAGAGTTAAACAATTAGCCGACGCAGCTCGCGAGGCAGGTCTTAAATTTTAATCAGGTAAGGCAACAAATAATATGAATAAAGTAAAATCAACCAACGATTTGGAATTAAAAGACAGATTAGTAGCTGTAAACCGCGTTACAAAAGTAACAAAAGGTGGACGTACTTTCAGCTTTTCGGCTATTGTTGTGGTAGGTAACGAAGATGGGATTGTAGGCTGGGGCCTTGGCAAAGCGGGTGAAGTAACTGCTGCTATTGCAAAAGGAACAGAAGCTGCCAAAAAGAACTTGATTAGAGTGCCTGTTTTGAGAGGAACTATTCCTCACGAACAACTATCTAAATTTGGTGGTTCGCAGGTGTACATTCAACCTGCAACGCAAGGTACTGGTGTGAAAGCTGGTGGTGCTATGCGTGCAGTATTAGAAAGCGTAGGTATTACCGATGTGTTGGCTAAGTCGAAAGGCTCGTCTAATCCGCATAACTTAGTTAAAGCTACTATTGTTGCTTTAAGTGAATTACGTGATGCACAAACGGTGGCTCAAAATCGTGGTATTTCGCTAAGTAAAGTGTTTAACGGTTAATTTATTAAATAATATGGCAACAATTAAAATAAAACAAGTTCGCAGTAAAATCAAATCTCCAAAAACTCAAAAATTGACATTGGAAGCATTGGGTTTGAAAAAACTGAACGCCGTAGTTGAACACGAAGACACTCCGTCCATTTTAGGAATGGTAGACAAAGTGAAACACTTGGTAGAGATAATTAAATAATTAGTATTCTTTTAGACTCTTTTAAAAATAAAGATATGAACTTAAGTAATTTAACCCCAGCAGTTGGTTCTGTTAAAACCCGCAAACGCATCGGTCGTGGTACCGGTTCTGGTTTAGGTGGAACTTCTACACAGGGGCACAAAGGTCAGAAATCGCGTTCGGGATATTCCAAGAAAATTGGTTTCGAAGGTGGTCAGATGCCTATTCAACGTCGCTTGCCAAAATTTGGTTTTAAAAACGTGAATCGCGTTGAATACAAAGCAATCAATATCGAAATATTGGAAGCGCTTGCTATTGCTGAAAAATTGAACAAAATTGGTTTGAGCGAATTACGCACTGCTGGTTTTATTTCTAAAACAGCTTTGGTAAAAGTACTTGGTAAAGGTACTCTTACTGTAAAAATTGAAGTTGAAGCAAACGCATTTTCTAAATCGGCCGAAGAAGCTATCGTAGCCGCAGGTGGAACCGTAGTAAAATTATAAGCACATGAAATTCATCGAGACACTTAAAAATATCTGGAAAATTGAAGACCTTCGTAGTCGTCTGCTTACAACTTTGTTGTTTGTAGCGGTTTATCGTTTTGGTTCGTTCATAGTACTTCCGGGTATTGACCCAACCGCGTTATCGGCGTTGAAAGCTCAAACCAGTGGTGGTTTATTGGCATTGTTGGATATGTTCTCTGGTGGTGCCTTTGCAAATGCTTCGGTATTTGCTTTAGGTATTATGCCCTATATCTCGGCATCGATTGTAATCCAGTTGTTGTCTATCGCTGTACCTTATTTTCAAAAGTTACAACGTGAAGGCGAAAGTGGACGACGCAAAATGAACCAATATACACGTTACCTTACTGTAGCTATTTTATTACTACAAGGTCCGTCGTATTTGATAAATTTAAGTGTGCAAATGGCTCAGGCTGGCTCACCTTTAGTTAGCAATATTTGGTTTACTATTACGTCTACAATTATTTTGGCCGGAGGTAGTATGTTTGTAATGTGGCTTGGTGAGCGTATTACCGACAAAGGAATTGGAAATGGTATTTCATTTATCATTCTTGTTGGTATTATTTCACGCTTTCCGGGTGCTGTTATCAAAGAATTTGCGTCGCGCCTTACCGACAATGGTGGTGGTTTAGTAATGTTCCTACTCGAGATTATTTTCTTGTTGTTGGTAATTGCTGCTTCTATTATGCTCGTACAAGGTACTCGTAAAATTCCGGTACAGTATGCGAAACGTGTAGTTGGAAACAAACAATATGGTGGTGTACGTCAGTATATTCCGCTTAAAGTAAATGCAGCTGGTGTAATGCCAATCATTTTTGCTCAGGCAATTATGTTTATCCCTGTAACTTTAGCTGGTTTTGCTCATTCAGAATCTATCAGCAGTTTTATTGGTGCTTTTATGAATAACAACGGATTTTGGTACAACTTTGTATTTGGTTTAATGATTATTGCTTTTACGTATTTCTATACTGCAATTACTATTAACCCTACCCAAATGGCCGAAGAAATGAAACGTAATAATGGTTTTATTCCGGGAATTAAACCGGGTAAACGTACTGCCGAATATCTAGATGATGTAATGTCGCGTATTACTCTGCCGGGATCTATTTTTCTTGCATTTGTAGCAATTATGCCTGCTTTCGCATCATTACTTGGTATTAATCAGGAATTTGCTCAATTCTTTGGAGGAACATCGTTACTTATTTTGGTAGGTGTTGTTTTGGATACATTGCAACAAATTGAAAGCCACTTGTTGATGCGTCATTACGATGGATTAATGAAATCGGGACGTATAAAAGGACGTACAGGCGGAGTTTCTGCTTACTAAATAAAGAACAAAATGATTTATTTGAAATCTGACGAAGAAATCGAATTGCTTCGTATCAGTAATCAGATAGTAGCTAAAACGTTAGCTGAAGTTGCAAAAATTATTGCACCGGGTGTAACCACCGAAGATTTGAACAAACTGGCCGAAACGTTTATTCGTGATAATGGCGCTGTTCCAGGTTTTTTAGGTTATCATAATTTTCCAAAGTCTATTTGTACTTCGGTAAACGATGAGGTTGTACACGGTATTCCTTCCGACAATGTAGTATTGAAAGAAGGCGATGTAGTTTCAGTGGATTGCGGAGTTTATAAAAATGGTTTTCATGGCGATTCGGCCTACACTTTTTGTGTCGGAGAAGTTAAGCCCGAAATTATTGAATTGCTTCGTACCACAAAAGAGTCGCTTTACAAAGGTATCGAACAGGCACAGGAAGGACGACGATTGGGTGATGTTGGATTTGCCATTCAAAATCACTGCGAACAACGGGGTTACTCAGTAGTTCGTGAAATGATTGGACATGGCGTAGGAAGGGATTTACATGAAGCTCCTGAAGTTCCAAATTATGGTCGACGAGGTAATGGCGTGATGTTGAAATCGGGAATGACTATTGCTATTGAGCCCATGATTAATTTGGGAAAAAGGCAACTGTCGTTTGATAAGGATGGGTGGACAACCCGCTCAGTCGACCGTAAAGTGTCGGCACACTTCGAACATTCTATTGCAATAAGGCGCGGGAAAGCGGATATATTATCAAGTTTCGAATATATAGAACAAGTATTAGGCAACAAAGCATTGTAATTTATGGCCAAACAAGCAGCAATTGAACAGGACGGAACAATTATCGAAGCATTATCAAATGCTATGTTTCGTGTCGAACTGGAAAACGGTCACGTTATAACAGCTCATATTTCGGGTAAAATGCGTATGCATTATATTAAAATTTTACCTGGTGATAGAGTGAAAGTTGAAATGTCGCCTTACGATTTATCGAAGGGCAGGATATCGTTCCGATACAAATAAGAAAAGAAGAAAAACAAAATTAAATATCTTCAGAATATGAAAGTAAGAGCATCAGTAAAAAAGCGCACCGACGATTGTAAAATTGTTCGCCGTAAAGGTCGCTTATACGTTATTAACAAAAAAAATCCTAAGTACAAACAACGTCAGGGATAATAAAAATTTTATAAGCAAAATAAATTAAGTTTATGGCTATAAGAATTGTAGGAGTAGATTTACCCCAAAACAAACGTGGGGAAGTTGGATTGACTTATATCTACGGAGTAGGTCGCAGTAATGCAAAAAAGATTTTAGAAGAAGCTGGTGTTGATATCAACATCAAAGTAAAAGATTGGACTGACGACCAGGCAGCTAAAATCCGCGAAATCATTGGCGCAGGATACAAAGTGGAGGGTGATCTTCGTTCGGAAGTACAACTAAACATCAAACGCTTGATGGATATTGGTTGTTACCGTGGAGTTCGTCACCGTATCGGCCTCCCATTGAGAGGACAAAGTACGAAAAACAACGCTCGTACTCGTAAAGGTAAAAAGAAAACAGTTGCTAACAAGAAAAAAGCAACTAAATAAGGTTTAACTGTTAGCGAATTTTAGAAAAGCTAAAAAAATTATTAACTAATATGGCAAAGAAAACAGTTGCAGCCAAGAAAAGAATTGTAAAAGTAGACGGTGCAGGTCAATTGCATGTACACTCTTCATTTAACAATATCATCGTAACCCTTACTAATGGCACCGGACAAGTAATTTCATGGTCGTCGGCAGGTAAAATGGGTTTCCGTGGCTCAAAGAAAAACACTCCTTATGCAGCTCAGATGGCAGCTCAGGATTGCTCGAAAGTGGCATTTGATTTAGGATTACGCAAAGTGAAAGCGTATGTAAAAGGTCCGGGTAATGGTCGTGAGTCGGCTATTCGTACTGTACATGGTGCAGGTATCGAAGTAGTTGAAATTATTGATGTTACGCCACTTCCACACAATGGATGTCGTCCACCAAAACGCAGACGCGTTTAATTTTAATCAACTGGTTTGTACGTACAAGATATGTCCCGATTTAGAATTGCAGTAATTAACCTCTCAGCAATCGCGGCACTATCGGAAAAGTATGGTGTAAACGACAAACTATTATTTTATTATAAATAAAAAAAAAGAAAAATGGCAAGATATATTGGACCAAAATCAAGAATAGCCCGTAAGTTAGGTGAAGCTATTTTCGGACCCGACAAGGTGTTAGCGAAAAAGAATTATCCTCCAGGACAACATGGTCAGAACCGTCGTAAAAAAACGTCGGAATATGGTATTCAGTTGCGCGAAAAACAAAAAGCCAAATACACTTATGGTGTTTTGGAAAAACAATTCCGCAATTTGTACGAAAAAGCGCAACGTACCAAAGGGGTAACCGGTGAGGTACTGTTACAATTTTTGGAGTCTCGTTTAGATAATATTGTGTATCGTTTAGGTTTTGCTCCTACTCGTTCTGGTGCTCGTCAGTTGGTGAGTCACAAACACATTACTGTTGATGGTAAAGTGGTAAACATTGCTTCATATCATGTTCGTGCTGGTCAGGTAATTGCTGTTCGCGAAAAAGATAAGTCAATGGAAGTAATTGCATCATCATTAAACGGATTTAACCATTCTAAATATCCTTGGATAGAATTCAATGCACCTTCTTTATCAGGTGTTTATCTTCACATTCCAGAACGTGAAGACATTCCTGAAAATATCAAAGAACAATTAATTGTTGAGTTATACTCTAAATAATAAGTAAAACCATGGCTATATTAGCATTTCAAAAGCCTGAAAAGGTTATCATGTTGGAGGCTGACGCATTTCAAGGTAAATTTGAATTTCGTCCTCTTGAACCAGGTTACGGTATTACTATCGGTAATGCTTTACGCCGCATTCTTTTGTCTTCATTAGAAGGTTTTGCCATTACATCCATCAAAATTGCCGGTGTTGATCATGAGTACTCGACTATTCCTGGAGTGATTGATGATGTAACAAATATTATTCTAAATCTTAAACAAGTCCGTTTTAAACAAATTGTTGAAGATATTGATAGCGAAAAGGTAACGATTAATGTCTCGGGTACTTCGGAATTTAAAGCTGGTGATATTGGAAAGTATTTTACAGGATTTGAGGTTTTAAACCCAAATTTAGTGATTTGCGAACTAGACTCTTCTGCAAATTTCCAGATTGATATTGCAGTAAATAAAGGTAGAGGTTATTCTCCAGCCGAAGATAATAGAATTGTGAACGGTGAAGTTGGCATTATTCCAATTGATGCTATTTTTACACCCATTCGTAATGTAAAATACTCAATTGAAAACTTCCGTGTAGAGCAGGTAACCGATTACGAAAAACTGGTTATCGATATCAATACCGATGGTTCAATTCATCCTAAAGAGGCTTTGAAAGAAGCTGCTAAAATTCTAATTCATCACTTTATGCTTTTCAGCGATGAGAAAATTTCGCTCGAAGTGGTAGAAGGTGAAGAAACAGATGAATTTGATGAAGAGATTTTGCACATGCGTCAATTGTTGAAAAGTAAATTGACTGATTTGGAGCTTTCAGTTCGTGCATTGAATTGCTTGAAAGCAGCAGATGTAGAAACATTAGGTGAATTAGCTGGATTCCACAAACATGATTTGTTGAAATTCCGCAACTTCGGCAAAAAATCGCTTACAGAGTTGGATGAGAAATTAGAAAGCTTAAATTTGTCTTTCGGAATGGATCTTTCAAAGTATAAATTAGATAAAGAGTAAAGAAATGAGACATAATAAAAAATTCAACCATTTAGGCCGTAAAACGGCTCACAGAAAGGCAATGTTGTCGAATATGGCAATCTCTCTGATTCAACACAAGCGTATTGCTACTACCCTTGCTAAAGCTAAAGCACTACAAGTATATGTAGAGCCATTGCTTACCAAAGGTAAAGACGATACTACACACTCTCGACGTACTGTATTTTCGTATTTGCAAAACAAAGAGGCAGTTACAGAACTTTTTCAGAATGTTTCGCAAAAAATTGCTGACCGTCCAGGTGGTTATACCCGTATTTTACGTACCGGATTCCGTTTGGGTGATAATGCCGAAATGTGTATTATCGAGTTAGTTGATTACAACGAAAACATGTTGAAAGAAAAAGCAACTAAGAAAGCAGCTCGCACACGTCGCTCGAGTGCAGCCAAAAAAGCTGAAACAATTGCGGCTGAACCTGTATCTGCTGCAATACCTGAAGAAGCTAAAGCTGCTGAGTGATTTAACTTCAATTGGTTATAAAAAAAGCGATATCTTAATTTTGAGATTTCGCTTTTTTTGTGTTTATATTTTCTGATTAAAACTTAGCTAAAATATCGGCCAAATGAATTCCTTTTACGGGTAATTTGTGCTTGTTTACAAAGCCATTAATATTCATTAGGCACGATGCTTCGGTACTTACAATATATTCAGCACCGGTTTCCAACGCGCTCAATACTTTTACTTCGGCCATAGCAGCAGAAATATCCGGATTTTTAACCGCAAAAGTACCACCAAAGCCACAGCAAGTTTCACACTCATTCATTTCAATTAATTCGATTCCTTTTACCTTTCGTAGTAGTTCACGGGGTTCTTCTTTTACACCATATTCGCGAAGTGCCGAGCAGGCATCGTGAAAAGTGACTTTGTGCGGAAAAGAGGCACCAAAATCATAAATTTTCAGTTTATTTACCAAAAAATCGGATAGTTCGAAAATAGAACTTTTTAAAAGTGCATGTTTTTCGAGTAATTCAGGTTTGTCTTTCAGTACTTTATCGTATTGATGAATAATATAGCCCGTAC
>Ga0316611_1000675_pt1 | contig 11163 bp, 5 predicted proteins | sample MIS2016202_MG_FD_207675 | JGI IMG/M metagenome (GOLD analysis project Ga0316611, IMG submission 207675) | Microbial mat bacterial communities from Middle Island sinkhole, Lake Huron, Michigan, United States - MIS.2016.202 | ecosystem: Environmental > Aquatic > Freshwater > Lake > Sediment... | reverse complement strand
ACCTTCTGAAGTTATGGCTTCGTCTGGGCTTATAACAACAACTACTACTCTTTCATCAAATTCGGCAACTGAGGAAACAAAATATGTAACGCCGCTTCCGTCTGGCTATTTTTGGGCGTATATTGTGCCAGAAAAAAGTGGTCAAATAAAAATACATACGCAAAAAGAATATGGGGAAAAGAGTAGAAATCCGCTCGTCTTTGAAATATCAAAATTAGATGAACTAGCCAGGAAAATGGAACAATTCATAATAACGGATATGGATTTCAATATTGGCGTAGATCAGTTCGATAAGAATTTAACCATATATCTGCCATCCAAAAGTCCATTGCTAGAACAAATACTACAAGACAGAAGCAAAATGCGGGATTTCGTGATGATGACGTCTGCTCCGCTTGTTATCAACGGGATCGAAATCTCGGGTTACTTTGATAATTCCCCGCTTGAAGTCACAATAGATAAAGATACGGCTCGAGTTATGCTGGATAGCAATTCAAGAAGTACAGGTGAATTAAATCCAATTGGCGAAACAAAAATTGTCATCACTTCCAAAAGCGAATATCAGTATATTGTCCCAGTTGGCAAACTTAGAGATCTGAAAATAAAAATCTCCGACTATTCTGTCACGTCACTTTTCCCAGTCCCTGACAATATCAACGGTAACGAATACACTTGGAGGAATTTCTCTGAAATACCGCAGGTTGAGATCGTTCTAAAGCAGAATTTGGGGCAAGTGCTTAGAAATCTACCACGATGGTCGTTGTACGATTTTACAGGCAAAAATTATTTACTGGCAAACACGCTAAGTTTGCTTTTTGTGGTTGTATCTGCTGCCCCAATTTTTGGATTGATATGGCTGTTGTCAATTTACGTAAACGAAGAAAAAGAGAATCGCCGTCTTAAGAATAGATCATTGTCTATTCTTATAAATGCTGGCTCGTTTTTCATTATCCCCAGGCTTTGGAATACGGTTGATATGTTAAGGTATGAAATGCAGTGGGCTAATATTAGCAAATGGGAAGTGTTCGAATATTTACAGTACAAGTACCAATACCTTTCTTTCTTTTATAACTACCATGCAGATCTCTATAAATTGGGACTAAATGAAAATGTTTTTGTTGGGCTGTTAATCTTGGCAATGGCGATCGTGGTGTTTTCTTATCTTGCTTGGGCAACCAAGCAAATTCTACCCATCGGAAATGCAATTTTCAGGATTATATTAAAGGCTGTTTGGGTAATATTTGTGACGCAGAGTTTAATCGTACTGTTTAATCTATATGGTTTTAAGTTTCTTGATCTTCAGCCAGATAATGCATATCCGATTTGGGCGGCTAGTGGGTGGCTGTTATATTCAATTAGCGTTGATCTTTTTATTAGAATTTCTAACATTGCAAATGAACACGAAAATATTACTCCGCGTATGGAAAGAGTAAGATCCTTGGGTATCTTGCTGGCGTTCATTTTATCAATAGCAGTTGCTTACACCATTGGATCTACGCCTTCTGAAATTTATGGAGCAGACAATCAATTTCAAGCAATGTTTTTCGTTTTTTCAGCATTGTCGGATGGCGCGATGTTATTCAGTGCGTTTGGCGCGATTTTGTTGGCAGTAATTCTTGCTCGCATGAATGCTTGGGATAAAAGGATCGAGGATTCGCCTTCAAAATATAAGATTGTTCAATTGCAAAAAGGGGAGATGAGTGGCAAAGAAAAATTTTGGTTTATTTTCGGGTTAATACTTTTTACTGGATATGTTGTAGGTGTGAGAGATCTAGTATTATCCATCCCTATCTCGGCGTTGGCGTCGCTGGTTGTGTATCCGTATATTTATGCATCACAAGAAAAAATAGCCAAGATCGATTTTCTTTTCGGAAGAATACATGAAAATCGTTCGAAATTATTGATGCAACTTGCTAATGATCTTTCTGCGACCAAATTGTATGCGAAGTTGAATCAATTGTTGGTAAATTTGTCGTCTGGAAAGATATCCCCTAGCGAATACGACACTTCAGAAGCGATTATCCGAAAAGAGATTGAGCATATCGAAAAAGAAAAAATAGTAGCTGACATTTCATCTAAGGATTTTGTTCTTACTGTGGGCCCCGAAGAAAGTTCTCTCAAAAATGCTTTCATTGGACTGAGATGGGCTTTTATCCTTCAAATTCCGCTTCTTTTCGTTTTATTTAATACATATTTTTGGGAAAGTATATATGCGCCGTGGGTCAGTCTATCTGTAAGTATATTCAACTTTATTTTCCGCTGGATAATGATCGGCTTCTTTTTTGGTTTACTGTATGAAAAGATTAGAGGCAATAACGGAATTAGAAAAGCCATCACATTAACATTGGCGATCATTGTTGCATACCTTCCTTATCGACTCATAGTCAGTTCATGGTCAGCCACTACATTCCAATCGTTTATATTACAAATGAGTTTTACGGCTTTGTTTATATTAGGCTTGGGGTTGGTTTTTGATTGGTTAACGCTAAAAAAACATGGATTTGGAATCTCATATATGCAAGTTGTTCTGAATGATATGCCTTCGCTGGTATACACTTCGTCTTTCCTGGTCACAACTCTTACCGTTGTTATTTCCACAGTTTTGAGTGGGCAGCTTGCCCAGGTCCTATCATCAATTGTTACCAGTTTGCTACCCGTGGTCACCAATATGCCAGGAATACGATAATTAAGGCTACGAACCTGCAATGCGGCGCGTTGACGGTTTAGTACTGAATATGGTACTATAAGGATGTTCAATATGACAGATGAAAGACTTCTGAAAGAAATTAAGAAACTATGTTGTTCGGAAACAAGAAACGTCCTCTACAGCGATATTGTCTGGGTGATGAAACGTTTCGGTTTTAAAGAAGAGTCTGGCAAAGGCAGCCACATGAAGTTTAGAAAAAAGGGCTACCCCCCTTTCATCGTCCCAAGCCATAAACCATTTAAACCAATCTACTTGAAGTTGATGTGTCAGTATTTGGAAGAATATCATTTTTGGTCGAGTGAAAACTGCAAGCAGTTAGAGAAGGAAGTAAAAAAATGAACAAGCGCAATGTTGAATATTATTTAAATCTCCCATATACGATTCAAGTCTATCGCGATTCTAATGAAGAGAACCCTGGCTGGGTTGCTTCTGTCGCGGAACTTTCTGGTTGTATTACTCAGGCTGATACTTTCGAAGAATTGGGAGAAATGATCAACGATGCTATGTACACCTGGATCGAGGCTGCGCTTGAAGATGGTATCGAGATTCCCGAACCGCGCCTTGAAGAAGAGTACAGCGGTAAATTTGTGGTACGCGTCCCCGCCAGCCTGCATCGCAACTTGTCCATTGTTTCTGAGCACGAGGGTGTAAGTCTCAATAGTTACATCAATGTGGCGCTGGCTTCGTATGTTAGTGGAGGTGGGGCTTTGGCACGTCCCTCCCCTGCCACAAGCAAACGCTCATTCCCTGGTTTGTCCGCTGATGCCATCCGCGTGCTTGCCTCGCAATGTCTACAAGGCGAAGCAAACAAGGCAGACGAGTCTATGTTTGGTCAATGGCTAGGGCAAAAAATGAGTGAACTGGAAAGGGCTCACGCCGCAGGTCAATCCGAGGAATGTGCGTATTTAATTAATTCGATGTTACAAGCTCTCGAAAACGGAGAAATGGAATCCCCGGTTACGAGTGCAATCCTCCAATTGATAAAGTTCCAAAAGCACTTGATTGACTCCCATTATCAAAACGAACAAAAAATACGAGCGACTGCCGATATGCTCCACCAGCAAATTGAACTGACCATTGGGCGAGTCAACAAATCCCCGGCCAAAGTACCCCACGAAGGCAAGATGGATGATTACGCCAACGCTACAAACAAAATCGAAGATTCTCTTGCAGACAGCCTATTTAAGTCGTACGTAGAAAAAGGATCGGGATCACACAAATGAGTTCCATGCCTAAAAAACCCGAGCGTTATCTTGAATTGACCCGTGTTGCAATCCAGCTACAGCAGGTGGATTTACACGAGGATGCGCTTGACATCCTGGAAAAGGTGATCAAACTTTCGCCACAGTATACATCGGCTTACGTTGTTCAAGGGCTTTCCTATCAAGCAATGAATCAAAATGATGCGGCAGAAGAAGCTTTTCGCAAAGCGCTAAAACTGCAACCCAAAAACGAACAGGTCTTAAAGAGTTTGGGATTACTATTAATCGGGCAGGGAAAATACGAGGAGGGAATCGAGCGCCTCCTGAAATATAACAAAAAATATCCCGAAGACAACATCACACTGGACGCCTTGGTCTCCGCTTATTCTAAAATGAAAAAACCTGCTGAGATCAAAAAATTACTTCAATCAATTTGGTCAACCACCAGTAATGAAGAAATCGGCATTCGATATACACGCTATCTACTGGGGCTGGAACAAAACGAAGAAGCGTTGAAAATCGCCAGCCAAGTGGTCGAGAAATATGAAACTCCACGTACTCTCACTGAGTTATCTCTGGTGCTGGTTGTACTGGAACGTTATAACGAAGCAATCGAACAAATGGAGAAAGCAACTGAACTTGATCCATCCTTCGACCGCGCTTTACGTGGTCTTTCCTTCTGCTTCACAAAATTAAACAGAGCAGAAGAAGCCATCGAATATGCTGACCGCGCTTTATCTATCAATGACAAGCATTACCGTAACTTACAAGCAAAAGGTGACGCACTGCTTATCATGGGGAAGTTCAATGAGGCTTTGGAAACTGCAAAGTCTGCGATAGATTTGATTGACCCAAAGAAAGAACCAGAAGCCAAACTCGTGCTAGATGTACTATATCTACAAAGATTTAATGCACATTTAGGGTTAAATCATATTGATGATGCTTTGGATGAAATGCAGAAAGCACGTCAAATCTCGCCACATGAAGGCAGATTCTATACCTACCCTGCTCAGTTATTAAGGGGACTGGGCGAAGTCAAGAAATCGGCACAATTAATCAAAGAAGCAAATCAAGCACGTTTGCAGGGCGCCTTGTCCGATGAATTCATAGAGCTTTTAATTCACATCTTTTTGAGATCTGAAAACTATAAAGACTTTTTAGATTTACTTGATCCCCAATGGAGTGCCGATTTCCCGACAATCATGACCAGCCTAGGGTATCGATGTTACATGAATGACGAAGTCGAATTTGCCAAAAATATCTTCGTGCATTTGCATAAACACATGCCCTCCGACCCAGATATTGCGACAAATCTTGCCTTTATCCATACCGGTGATGGCGAATACGATAAGGCTGAAAAGTTATTACTAAAAGCCATCGGAGCAAAGGATAATGAAGACAAGTCACTTGCGAACTGCAACTTGGGCTACATATATCTGGTAACTGGAAAAACGAAAGATGCGCAAAAATGCTTTACGACTGTGCTTGAAACTGCGAACGATGAACAGAAAATAGTTGTTCGTGTGGGGATAACGCCGTCAGCTCCCAGCGAAATTTGCTGCACGCCACACCCAGTCCAGTCCATGCCATTGAAACTAGCAGCCAACGCAAATCTTATTGCGGTTTACTTACAAGAACAAAACGCAAAACAAGCTGAGAAACTAGCAAAACAAATAATTAAGTCACACCCAGAATACAGTATTACATATCAGGTGATGGGCAGCGTGAACCGTTTTTCGGGAGACAATTCATCTGCTGTTAAAAACTGGAAAAAAGCGCTTGAAATATCCGAAGATCCCATTGAGCGGGATATGATACAAGAGTGGCTCACCGAGATCGAGGATTCTTAAAGATGAAAGTTTCGGAACTCATTGAGAATATCCTGAAACAAAAATTATTGGAACATCGCGTTGTCGTTTGGTACGACAATAAGGGCGTGTTTACAGATTTTGTTTCCCAATTGGATTTACCAACTTGCAATATCATTTCGGCGGCGAACTCAATGCTTTTAACCCGTCGCCAGGCAGAATCCATCTTCTCAAAAATAGAAGATCCAAATACATCTTATTCAGATAAGCAATCCTGTTTGCTGGTATATGTTCCACGCGCACGTTCGATTGAAAACCAGCGGATGCATGATCCTTTTGAAGTTTTCGCGGTAGCAGGAACATGCTTTGGAGATCAGGAATCGGAACACTTAAAGCCGCTGGCTTTGAAAGCCATGCCTGAATTTACAGATCAGATCGAGCGACTTTTCAAGGAAAGTTCCCCCACACCTGAAGTGTTGGATCGTCTAGAACAATCACCACTATATGTTTTGATACGCCAGGCACTTGGAACTGGAGTCTCAGAAGAAGTTGCTACATTATTGGTGGCGGACAAAGGCAGCGTCGAAAAAATAAAAAAAGTACGCGGCGCGGTGCAGGAAATTTCCAGGCTTTTGCTGGATGAATTGGGATTCAAAGCGCCATCCAGCGCGCCAATGACGTCCATCCCCGATCTCTTGGGACGATACATTTTATTTAGCGAATTCTCTTTTGACTTAACAGAGAAGCTGCCCAACGCGCTGGTGAATATTCCCCGCGCTGAGAACTCTTTTCGAGATCGAATCTTCAACATCGCAAATCGCTTACGGACAACCACCACCTACCAGGAAGCTTATCTTGACCTGGCAAAAAAAGTTGAGACGGATCTGTCTCTGATAAACTACTTTACCGGAGATGAACTCGGAACGCGGGACACATTTCCCTTTGAAGAACGCGCCAGCCTGAAAGGTCTTATCAAAGCAGCTGAGGCGAATGACCTTACGCTTGCGCGTAAAATCCTTGAAGACCATAAAGTCTCCATTTGGAAGTTGGACCCAGAGCGGGCGCTTGCATGGTCTGCCGCTGAGAAATGTATTCGCGTGATGGAAAAATCGCAGCAAATATTATCCTCATGGAAACAGGATTCAAAGACTCTAGATTCAATGATTTCAGCCTACACAAAATTGGGCGGTTGGAATGAACTGGATCGCGCCCAGCGTTTGATGGAACAAACAGCCTCCGAAATTGTCAACGAAGATGAGTTGCAGGAGGTTATTTTAAAATGCAGATCTCAGTACCGAAACGCCGTCGATCAGATTCAAAAGCATTTTATTAAGTTGGTGGAAGACACAGGCTGGCCCCCTGAAAATATATTGCGGCAGGGACAAATTTTCGATCGGTTTGTCGCTCCGCTCTTAAACTCCCGTGAAAAAGTTGCCTATTTCCTCTCCGATGCTCTACGATATGAAATGGGGCAGGACCTCGCACAAGTTCTCAAAAACGAGCTAGGGGACGCAGAAATATATGCTGCTTGCGCTTCCCTGCCGACCATCACAACTGTTGGCATGGCGTCCCTTTTACCAAACGCAGACGGCACAATTACCATCAAGGATAATGGACAGGAATCCGTGCCCTGGCTTGGAAATCAAGCCTTGCCTGACGTCAATGCGCGCATGGCATATCTAAAACAAAAATTTGGCGACCGCTTTGTGGATATTGAGATCAGCGAATTTCTCGATCAGAAAGCCAAAACCCAAACCGCAATGGTCAAGGATAAGGATTTGGTTGTCATTCGAGATACGCGCATTGACCGAATGGGTGAAAATGCTTCCCCGCGCGAAGCGCGCCGGTATATGACTGACCTCCTTGGCGACTTAAAGTCTGCTATCAGACAAATCATCAAATTAGGATATCAGAGAATAATTATTGCCGCAGATCATGGTCATGTCCTTTTGCCAAGCATACATCCTGGTGATGTTGCTCAAAATATTCCATCAGGCGATTGGAATATGGAAAAACGCAGGTTTAAATTAGGGCAGCAAATCAACGAAAATTCGTCTACTCATGTGTTTAAAGCCGAACACGTGGGAATCCATGGTGATATAAAGGAGTTCATAACACCGTCAGGGTTTGGGGTGTTTTCGGCTGGAACGGGTTACTTTCACGGCGGCTTAAGCCTTCAAGAGGCAATTATTCCTGTCATGGATTTGCGTGCTAATGCTCTGCAAGAACTTCAAAATGGCGGCGACCTATTTGAGATTCACTACAGAAGTAATACATTCACCAGCCATGTTGTTGGAATTAAAATCTGGTATGCTTCGGTTATCTCACAATCCAAACGAGTTTTTGTGGAAGTATATGCGGACGCTGAAAAAATTGGAGAAGCAGCAGAATGTGATGCTCGCGATCCGATCTCGCATGAAGTTATTTTAATTTCCGGGCAGGAAACAGCGGTCCCTGTTTTGATAAACCCAGAGTTTAAAGGTGAAAAGATCCAAATCCGTGTAGTGGATCTGGATACCCCAGTTATCCTCTCAACGTTTGAACTGAAAAACGGTATATTAAATTGAGGCATTTATGAATCCACTGGAACTTGACCACAAACTCAACCAGGTGTTCCCTGGTAAAGTGGTTAGAAAAGATCTTGTCCACCAGATAAAAGGAGGGGAAAATGTTCCATCCTACGTGCTTGAATATTTGCTTGGTAAATATTGCGCTTCAGAAGACGCCCAGGAAATTGAAATTGGCATCAAAGCAGTAAAAGAGACCTTGCGGGCAAATTATTTTCGCCACGACGAATCCAATAAAGCGCAGTCCCTAGTAGAACAAAAAGGAAGGCACAGGTTTATCGATCGCGTCGAGGTTCGTTATCTACCCAGTGAAAATAAATACTGGGCAAGCATGGATAATTTTAGTTTTAATCGCATTCACGTTGGAGAGGAATTTTACAGGCGCTATGACAGGCTGCTGGAAGGCGGGGTATGGAGTATTGTAGATTTGGAATTCGTCCAGCCTGAAGATGGCAAGAAGGACAGTCCATTTCACATCGCAGAACTCCAACCCATTCAAGTTGCTAAATTCGATTTCGATGAATATTGCGCAGGACGCAAACAGTTTACGCGTGAAGAATGGCTCGATCTCCTATTAAGGTCGGTAGGGCTGGAACCTGTTGCCATGTCCATGCGTTTGAAAATGGTCTTACTGTCGCGTATGATTCCTTTTGTGGAAAAGAATTACAACCTCATAGAGTTGGGACCGCGAGGAACCGGCAAATCCTACGTTTTCAGTGAGATGTCGCCATATTGCATTCTGATTTCCGGGGGAAAAGCAAGCTCTGCCAATTTGTTTTATAACAACGCCCGTCGAACTGTCGGGTTGGTTGGTCATTGGGATGTAGTTGCCTTCGATGAAGTCGGGGGGATGAAAGTCAATGATTCAGATACCGTCCAAATCATGAAAGACTATATGGCAAACGGGCGTTTTAGCCGAGGAGTAACGCAGGTGATGGCAGATGCCTCATTAGTTATGGTAGGCAATCTAAACCAATCTGTTCAAACGCTTGTACAAAATAGTGCCACTGACTTGTTCCAACCCCTTCCCCCAGAATTTGATCTAGCTGTTATCGATCGGCTCCATTTTTACTTGCCTGGTTGGGAAATTCCAAAAACATCGAAGGATATTCTGACCCAGCACTATGGGTTTATCACTGACTACCTCGCAGAGGCATATCGTTCACTAAGAAGACAAAACAAATTTGACGCTGTCGAAAGAGAGTTTCGATTTGGCTCCCATGTCGAAGGAAGGGATGCCTCAGCTATAAAGCGCACCGTCGCAGGATTTATCAAATTACTGCACCCAGACGGAGAATATACAAAAATCGAATTGCGGGAGTATATTGAGATCGCAATGGAAGGTAGAAGAAGGGTAAAGGAACAACTTAAAAAGCGAGGTTCTTTCGAATTTCACCGCACCAGTTTTTCCTACATTGATGTTGAAGATGGCGTGGAACGCACAGTGGGCGTCCCAGAGCAGGGTGGTGCTGGTGCGATTTCGACCGATCCGCAACCCGAAGGATCTGTGTTCACGGCATCATCCGACTCAGATGGCAAAGTGGGCATTTTTCGCTTAGAAGTCACTATTACAGACGGAACAGGCAAGGTTCACATTCCGACAAGCTTAGAGCCTTCGCTCAAAGAATCAGCAAAACGGGCTTGGGCATACCTACAAAACATGAAAACGGGTCTGGGAATCACCCAGTTATTGAGTTCAAAAGACATCTATATTGAAGCCATTGATTTAAGCGGCGGGCACGTCGAATGTCATTGCGGAGTTGCATTTTACACGGCCTTAATTTCCGCCTTACAAAAGCGCCGCATACAAGGCGGCACCTTGGTGATGGGAGATTTGACGATTCAAGGGAATATCAAGGCAGTTTTATCCATCTCAGAACCGTTAACTATTTCAATGGAGAACGGTGCGAAAAGGGTGTTGTTACCGCTAGCTAATAAATCCCAATTCTCCGCTCTTCCAGAAGAGGTGGTTGAGAAGATGGATTTAGTTTTCTATGGGGATGTAGACCGGGCTGTGGCAAAGGCTCTGGAGGAGTAGTTTGTAGTATATATTATCAACTACTTGCATAGGGTTGGATGACGTAAAAAATATATTTTCACGAAAAAGACAGCTCACATCATAAGGCTGTATTTTTTTAACGCAGCACTCCTAATTTCCGCACTGTATCCATCAAGTTCTCCTCATCAAAATACCATAGTCGTAGCAGGTGTGTCCAGTTTTTTTATTAAAAAACTGGACAAGCAGTTCTTTTTATAATACAATCAGATATGAAAACTGCTCAAATCATCACGTCTTCTGTGGAGAGGCTACCCAAAGGGCGCGTGTTCACATACGCCAATTTTGTCGGCGACCCAAAACAAAAAGAAGCCACTATCAAAGCCCTGAACCGTATGGCCGCGGCAGGCAAGATAGCCAAGATTGCTAAGGGACGATACTACAGGCCTGAAGATAGTGTTTTTGGCAAGTTACCACCTGATCAAAACGAAATAATCAAAGATCTTCTGGAAAAGGATGGCAATGTCATTGGCTATCTAACTGGGTACGGCATATACAACCAATTAGGCTTGACCACGCAAGTGAGCAACATCATTCAAATTGGCAGAAATGACGTCCGTCCATCGTTCAAACGGGGAAGCTATAAGATCTCGTTTGTCAGGCAGAAAAACGTCATCACGAAAGAAAATATCCCCCTACTGCAAATCCTCGACGTTATCCGTTCTCTCAAAAGAATTCCTGACGCCAATCCAGCATTGGCATATAAGCGATTGCTGATAATTATTCGGGACTTGTCGCGTAAAGAAAAAAAATCCCTGGTTGAACTCGCGTTGAAGTATCCGCCTTCCACACGGGCGTTTTTGGGCGCCGCGTTGAACGAACC
>Ga0316611_1000673_pt1 | contig 11174 bp, 2 predicted proteins | sample MIS2016202_MG_FD_207675 | JGI IMG/M metagenome (GOLD analysis project Ga0316611, IMG submission 207675) | Microbial mat bacterial communities from Middle Island sinkhole, Lake Huron, Michigan, United States - MIS.2016.202 | ecosystem: Environmental > Aquatic > Freshwater > Lake > Sediment... | reverse complement strand
GTGAGAAATGAGAAATAAGTTCATGGCGAAATATGATTGCTGATACCAAATCGCTTTCAAACTCACCTAACCCCCCGGCCCCCTTCCCTGAAAGGGAAGGGGGGGAGAGACATCATTAGTACTCCCCCTCTCCGTTTCGGAGAGGGGCCGGGGGAGAGGTGTTAGTTCACTGTTTTCGCATTCAATACCGTCATAATATCCGCCACTGTTATGCAACCGTCATCATTCACATCAAAGAACGCATCATATTTCTGCTGTCCTTTGCAGGAGTTCCAATGTTTCACGAGCATTCCGACATCGGTGTTGTCCACTGTGCCGTCGCCGTTGAAATCATAGCTCATGGCAGCATTCAGCGATCCGATGGTCAGAGGTTGCGTATCCGCCGATATTTCCGTTGTGAGAATCTGATGCGGCGCAATATCAACGGGGATTTCAGATGATGAAATCTCCGCACTGCCCTGATAAGTTTTAACAGTCAGCATTCCATCAGCAGTTGCCGCGCCCTGAACTGCCACCCGGTAACTGCCCGGATTCATAGGCAGCGTAACGGTCTGAGTTCCATCCGCATTCATCTCAAAAGTTGCGCCCGCAATCCAGCCGCCGTCTTTGCCGATAACTTTTCCGGCAAAGTCATATACCAGAAGCGTTGCCGGAGCATTGAGCGTTACGGTCATACTCAGCGTATCAGCAGTCTGAGCCGGAGATTCCACATGCGCCAAAATTGTTCTGCCCAGTTCCGAAGTTCTCCAGTCAGTTCCGTCCCGTTTTGATCGTGTTACAACCTGTGATTTCAGGTCATCAATCAAAGGCAGATCAGCCGTTGCGCCGGTAATCATCACAATCAGGTCATTGAAATCTTTGTCAGATGTTGCCGCATCCTTGTCTTCATAAGAATACGCTTTGCCCATGCCGTTGACATCCGCCATCTGTCCTATGCTCATTCCGTAAGCCGGATTCGCAGAGACCAGAGAGAACAACGGGCGTTTGTTCGTATCCGTTGTTCCCGTATTCTGAGCCAGAGATGCGAAGGTTGAGTTCGGCACAAGAATTGTGGCAAACTGAGTTCCTGCGGGCATGGCAAAGCTTTTCAAGCCCTTGTAAGTTCCCGCATTCCAATCTTTTATTTCGTTGCCGAGAATCCCCGAAAATCTTGAGCCTTCTGACAAGTCCGAAAATACAAGATAACCCTGTTCGCTGTTTGAAAGAACCCGTTTCACGGCTTCGGCAATAAATTCAGGCGATCCGGGTGTGAACGCATCCATTCCCGCAAGATCGAAAATGCCGAATTCGCCCTGATACCGTCCGCCGTCATACAGCCAGTCAATTTTTACGATGCCGGTGTCGTCAACTGTGAATATGCCCGCGTTGAACAGCGGCGGTTTTGAGTTTGAATCATTCGGATCCGTGTCTGCCTTGTATTCCTGAAGGTTTGTCGATCCGTCTTTATCCGAATCGGTTGACGCATCACTCACAAGCGGATTGAGATTATACCGCTTTTCCCATTCATCGGGCATTCCGTCATTATCATTATCGGTATCCGTATTATTGCCGATACCGTCTTTATCCGAATCCATCCATTCTTTCGGATCATTCGGGAAAATATCTTTGTTATCAGCTATGCCGTCGCCGTCAGAATCAGTAGTGTCTTCCGTAGCAACACGGATAGCCGCTATTGTTCTGACCTGCGGATCATTCTGCGAAGTGGCGGTGATAGTTATTACGCCGTTATCTCCCGGTGCTGAAGATAACATAATCCTGATCGGAAGCTGAACAGAGCTTAGTCCGTCTATTGTTACGGCACCGGGCAGATTGCCGACCTGCCATCCGTCCGAAGTTTCAGCTTTAAGAACATAAGTATCAATTGAAGAACCGTTGTTGAAGACACTCAGTTGAATCGGAAGTGTTTCACCTGCTTTACCGATAAGCTGCTGCTGAGTTGACAAAGCTACACGATAAAGAATTTTGCCGGGTGCAACCGTAACAATAGCAGATTGCGCCAAATCCTGAACAGTTACATCGTTATCCCGCAAAATAGTATCAGCGAAAAATTCAACTTTTTCAGCAGCCTGAAATACTTTCCCTTTTAAACCGCGCAGGTCTATTGTTCCGCCTCTGCCCACGGATATTGTTACAGTCTTGTTCGCTTTTATCGCGCCTTCGGTCAGACCGGTCAGATCCATGATCCAGTCTTCACGTCCGTAAATTTCAACATGATCCGAGCCTTCAAAACGGGTATCGGCATTGACTTTCAGCGTGGTAGGATCCCAACTGCTGGTACTGCCCTTACAACCATTGATTATGCCTAACATCTTTGCCGCATTGAAGGTAACATTGCCGCCGTTGCCCGGACGGGAAGGATTGATATTATTGGCATTGCAGGCAATATCGCCCGTTGCCCAGCAACCGGGAATATCTGAATCTCCGCCGCACCCACCTATCAATTTTCCCATGTTAGCAGAATTTGCCAAATCAGAAGGCGTAACAATTACTTCACCGCCTTTTCCGCCGATGGAAACTCCGTGAACTCCGTCACCCCAGTCATTGCCGGGTGAACCGCTGCTGCTGTCGCCATAACCACCTTTACCACCTTTGACAAATCCTTTGTTGGTGAAGCTCACCGGGCGGATTTCCACTTTACCGCCTTCACCGCCTACGGATGGGAAGCCGTATTGCGTTTCTCCCAGTTGCAATCCCCAAGTACCTTTTTCGCTCTTGTGAAGGCGGATCATACCATCCGTTGAAACTACAGGATAACTCCATTTGCCAGCATCAGAATCACTGAGGCATAACCACGTTGAATCATTTCCACCTTTTCCGCCTGAAATCAGACCTTCATTGACAATATTGTTTGTCTGCAAAAAAATGCTGTTGCCTGCGGTAGGATGTTTGTACAATGTGGGATTGTTCTTTGCCGGACATTCGCTGTTTTTGCCATCAGCCGCTTTGATTGTTCCCGTGTTATAGTTATAAATGAAGTCGGTGGCATTGACTTTCATATCGCTGTCTTTGCTGGTCAGCGTACCAAAGTTACAAACCCCATTGACTTTGGAAGAAGCGACAATAACAGTATGAGAAGGTTCAATCTGAACCACATCATTTTCATTGGGAACACGCCCGACATCCCATGTAACCGGATCAGACCAATTGCCATTAGCTTTGGAGCGGATGGTCGGGGTAGTGGGGCAAGTGTCGGTTGGTGTAAGAGAAGTTACGCCAGTTCCGGAAACGGATATAGTATTTGTGCCATCGGTATTATTACTGTTGACCGTCAGAACGCCGCTATAACTCTTAGCCTCCGTTGCTGTAAATGTTACCGATATATCTTTGGAATCGCACGCTAAAATTGTGCCGCTCCAATCTCCGCTGAATCCGGGTGGATATGTAATAGAACTGACTGTCAGAGGCGTTGTGCCGGTATTGCTGATTTTCAACATCCTTGTGGCACTTAATCCTGATGACACATCGCCAAAATCCAAATTGCCGGTCAGACTGATATGTCCGTCTCCGTCAAGATAAATCATATCAACTCCGGTTTTGGATGGACCTTCATTATAGCAAGACCAAGTTGCAATTTTTAAATCATTTACCCCGGCTTTCCAATCAACTGCTCCGTCTTTATTCAAATCAGCAGGAAGAGTGAGCGTGTACCATTTGAAATCTGTCCCACTTATATCAAAATATGCCCAAGTACCGACTACTTGGGCATATCCTCCTACTCCATTGACACTAATATAAGTTCCAAAATAATCATTAATAGATTTTACTTCCGTAGGTTTTGCCTTGAAGTAAAAATTCAATTTGTCGGACAAATTAGGAATACTCTTGAGATATACTTTAAGCGTAGGATATTCAAATGTTCCGTTACACCAAGTATTTCCAAAGAGATCGGCTGTATTATCATTGTCAATCCCCCACACATTCTGAGTCGCACAAGCCCCTGTGCCGGTTCCTGATACAGCAATTGTATTTATGCCATCAGTTTTATCAGAATTGACCGTTACCGTGCCGCTATACGTCTGTGTGACAGACGGTACAAAAGTTACGGTTACATTCTGAGAACTTCCTGCTGCAATAATACCGCTCCAATTGCCGAAAAAGCCTGCCGGATATGTGATTGAACTGACGATCAGCGGTGAATTTCCTGTATTGCTGATTGTAAGTGTCTGTGTGGCGGTCGAACCAGCCGTGACATTGCCAAATGCAAGTTTGCCGTTCAGATTTATTATTTGAGTCTCAGATGTTGAATTATACAAAGCGAATAGTGCCCCATTCTTAGGCACTATATACCTGATTACATCATCCACCTGCTCCCACCAGAAATCCGAAGATAAATCGGCTTCAATTCCTTCATCTATATCATACAGCCATGTACCTTTTATTAAAAGGTTATCGCCGCTTTTAAAAATCGAACCATCCGAATTATATGTTACCCATTTTATTGTCAGATTATAGCCGTAGCTCAGAATTTCCATCTTTCCGTATCTGTTCGCTCCGGTTTTATACACCAAAATTGCGCCGGCAGGGATTTGATTTGTTTGGTTATCACTACCGTTTATGTTGTTTGAAGACAATACAACTGTCTTTACATCAGCCTGTGTAATATCATCAAACATCTTCGCATTACTTTCACTGGCAGAAAAAATACTGAAGAAGACATATAAAAACACAGTGATTCTGATTAAACTTTTCATTTTGTTTCTCCTTTCATGTTAAAATCGCATGGTATTTCAAAAAATTTCAACAATCTTTTCAAACTGGAATCTGTCCCCTTCCGTATTTCAGAAAAGGGGACAGAGTACAAAAGGAAATCCTATTTCACTGTTTTCGCATTCAGAACCGTCATAATGTCCGCCACCGTGATACATCCGTCATCATTCACGTCAAAGAACGCATCGTATTTCTGCTGTCCTCTGCATGAGTTCCAATGTTTCACCAGCATTGCCACATCAGTATTGTCCGTAATGCCGTCGCCGTTGAAATCATAGCTCTCTGCGGCATTCAGCGGCGCAACAGTCGGGGGCTGCGCTTCTGCCGATACGGTTGTCGTCAGTATCTGACGGGGTGTAATATCAACGGAGACTTCATCCGCCGAAATTTCCGTACCGCCCTGATACGTCTTAACCGTCAGCACACCCTGCGCCAATGCTGTACCCTGAACTGCCACCCGGTAATTACCCGGATTCATCGGCAGCGTAACGGTCTGTGTTCCATCGGCTTTCAGTTCAAATGTTGCGCCCGCAATCCAGCCGCCTTCTTTACCGATAACTTTTCCAGCCGAATCATAAACAAGTAATGTTGCCGGAAGATTGAGCGTTACGGTCATACTCAGCGTATCCTCAGTCGGAGCCGGAGATTCCACATGATCCAGAATCAGTCTGCCCAAATCCGAAGTCCTCCAGTCCGTGCTGTCGCGTTTCTGACGGGCTGATCTGCCATGCTGCGCTTTCAATTCATCTATGGACGGAATATTTCCGGTTGCGCCGGTAATCTGAACGATTAAATCATTGAAATCCCAATCAGATGTTTCGGCATTCTTATCCTCATACGAATACGCCTTACCCAGTCCGTTGACATCCGCCATCTGACCGATATGCATTCCGTACACCGGATCCGCAGATACCAGAGAGAATAAAGGACGCTTATTCGGGTCTTCGGTTCCAGGATTCTGAGCAAGCGAAGCGAATGTCGAGTTCGGAACAAGCACGGTTGCGAACTGACTTCCGGGCTTCATAGCCAGACTCTTCACGCCTTTGTAGTCTCCCGCATTCCAATCTTTGATTTCGCCGCCGAGCAAGCCGCTGAATCTCGCGCCCTCCGACAAATCCGAAAATGCAAGATAGCCCAGCTCACTGTTTGATAAAACCCGTTTCACGGCTTCTGCGATAAATTCGGGAGAGCCGGGTGTGAACGCATCCATTCCCGCAAGATCGAAAATTCCGAATTCGCCCTGATAACGCCCGCCGTCATATAACCAGTCAATTTTTACGATGCCGGTGCTGTCAACCGTGAAGACGCCTGAAGAATAAGGAGAATTTACTTCACGGATACAGGTAATCTCTACAATTTCTCCCACCTGACAAGTACTCATTACTTCGGTAAGTACCTTGTAAGAAAACTCTATCCTTTGTCCTGCTCTGAGTTGAAAATAAGGTACAATACTCGCCGGTTCAAATTTCCTCCCATCATCGGTTACAATTATAAACCGACAACTATCTAATCCTGTATAATCCCTAACGTATCCGGTTAAGGAATAATCACAGCCTGTAGGCTTAGAGACAGGATCATTCGGATTAGTGTTTGCCTTGTACTCCTGAAGATTTGTAGCTCCGTCATTATCATCATCTTTCAGGGCATCAGAAGAATCCAAAGGATTCAAGCCATTCTTAATTTCCCAATCATCAGGAATCTGATCATTATCATTGTCGTCATCAATAACGTCCTTGATGAGATCGTTATCCGAATCCGTGTCCTGCGCTCTTGTGATAATGATATAGTCCACGCCTCCGATCATCTCGCTGTTAATAAACTCCTGTACACTGAAGTGATATTCACGCGAAGTTCCTGCGCCTGGCATGGGTTTGAAAGCATCAACCCGCATGGTTATCGGAAAATCTTCTCCCACGTTCAGGGTGATACCGATAAACTTAGCCGGAGTTGTCAGCAGTTGCACTTCGGTGCCGCTCAGAACTTTGACGTTTTCACCTTTTCCGCCTGATGTCTGCCAACGCTGAAACAGCGTAGCTCCTAAGTCAACGATTACTCTGGCACCGTCATTTTGCAGCAGGTCGTCTTTTTCATCAAACACCAGTTCAATCGTAACCAGCGCATTGGTGGGATTGCCGACTCTTACTTCAAATCTATCAGTCACCTTATTCAGCAAGCCGACCACATTGAAGTTTCTCCATGCGATATTGTTGTTCTGACGGGTATTGAAGACCATATTATTCCCTTCAGGAGAGAACATCGGGTCTTTGTCATTCAGCAACCGCACATAAAAGCAGTAATGTCCCGGATTCGGTATGCCTGCCTTATCCCATCTGATGCCGGCAACTGTTGACTTTCCAGATTCAAGAGATGCGATTGTAGCGACTCCTACTTTTTCCCAGCCGTTGGGCCATCCTCTGCCTAAGCTGGCGCCGGAGCGATATACTTCAACCGCGGTATCGGTTGCGGTCAGATTACCTCTGTTCTGAACGCGGACATAGACATAGTTATCCTGTCCGTAGATGGGATTCTGATAACCTTCTTTGCCATCGTCTGTGTTGCGTACCCAAACCGATGGACTGAAATAAATATTCGAGGCTTTGCCGGGTTCTGAGCCGTCATCAGGAGACGGATCGGAAACCCATATGTCAACTCGGTCAGCAACATTGATGCTTGCTTTATACTCATCCAAATTCGAGATGCCGTTATTATTAACATCTTCAGAAGCATCATTTACAAGCGGATTCGAGCCATGCTTAATTTCCCATACATCAGGAATCAGATCGTTGTCATTGTCGTCATCAATTACATCCCTGATGAGATCGTTATCAGTATCCGTGTCCTGCGCTCTTGTGATAATGGCATAGTCCACACCGCCGATCAGTTCGCCGCTGATGAACTCCTGTGTGCTGAACTGATACTGACGGAAAGTTCCTGCGCCGGGCATAGGTTTGAAAGCATCTATACGCATGGTTATCGGTAAATCATCTTCCCCCGCTTCTAAAGAAATACCGATAAGTTTGGCGGGGGTTGCCAGCAATTGGACTTCCGTACCGGTCAGCACTCTGATGTTCTCACCTTTTCCACCGGATAGTTGCCAACGATAGAAGAGTGTAGCTCCCAAATCAATGATAACTCTTGATCCTTCATTGCCGAGAAGATTTTCTTTCTCCTCAAATACAATGTCAACAGACACTTTCTGGTTCTTGGTATTGCCGATTTTTACGGTGAATCTGTCAGTTACTTTATTCAGCAACCCGACCACATTGAAGTTTCTCCACGCAACATTGTTATTCTTTTGTGTGTTGAGAACCATGTCATTGGTTTCAGGAGAAAACATCGGGTCTTTGTCATTCAGCAACCGCACATAAAAGCAGTAATGTCCCGGATTCGGTATGCCTGCCTTGTCCCATCTGATGCCGGTAACAACCGATTTCCCTGCTTCAAGCGATTCTATGACAGCAGTTCCTACCAAAGCCCAGCCCGCGGGCCATCCTCTGCCCAAGCTCGCGCCGGAGCGGTATACTTCTACTTTGGTATCGGTTGCGGTCAGATTCCCTCTGTTCTGAACGCGGACATAGACATAGTTGTCCTGTCCGAAAACAACATTCTGGTAGCCGGTTTTGCCATCGTCTGTGTTGCGTACCCATACATCAGGGCTTGTCCAGATACTTGTAGCTTTGCCGGGTTCTGTGCCGTCATCAGGAGACGGATCGGAAACCCATACGTCAACTCTTGGTTTGGAATTCGGATCCATCGGATTTGTGTCGGCATTGTACTCCTGAAGATTTGTGAATCCGTCACCATCAGGGTCTTCAGAAGCGTCATTATGAACCGGACTCAATGCTTCATATTTCAATTCCCACTCATCCGGCATCCCATCATTATCATCATCAAGGTCTGCGTTATTTCCGATTCCGTCATGATCTGAATCCAGCCATTCTTTCGGATCATTCGGGAAAGCATCACGGCTATCAGGATAAGCATCGCCGTCAGAGTCGGGGCCAGCGTTTACTTCCACCGACACTTTCATGGTGGTCTTCACAGACATATCTATCTTGGAAGTAGCAGTGATTCGGACTTCATTAATCAATCCGCGAATGTTTGACAGAGTAACAGGGAGTTGCACAGTAACACTCTTGCGCGGTTCTACTGTTACATCAGAAATACTTCCCAAGTTCCAGCCTAATGAATCAGCAACAGTAAAGCTGTAAGTATCTGTACGAGTACCATCATTATATACAGATACAGGAATAGTCACTCCAGTACCCGGTTCGCTGAAAAACTGGGATTCACTCATAAATGAAACATGGTACAGAATCTTACCCGGTTGGACATTTACAACAGGCGCGTCTGCTAAGTCTTTGAAAATTAAGCCGGTATCCAATAATACCTGATCGGCAAAGATTTCAATCTTTTCACTAGCTTTGAACAATTTTCTGTTCAAGCCGCGCAAATTGACTATGCCGCCGCTGCCATTCAGAGATTTGGTGATTATCTGGATGGTTTTAGTTGCAGAAATGCTGGCAGTTGCACTGAGTTGAGAAAAATCTATTTCTCCGCCTTCGTCAGTGTACATTACTACTGTATCGAACCCGCTGATCTGCACATCGCCGCTTGCTTTCAACTTGATGGGATCATAATAAAACTCACCCCATGTAGTGCCTTCAATCTTCGATCCCTTTATTTCTTTAATAAAAGCAACTACTTTTCCACCTTTACCTGGTTCGGATGGGTTGCTGCGTTTTTTTTGCCACGAATCAATCGGAGCACAGATACCCCCACCTTGTCCTGAACGTAAACGACCGTTATTAATGCTTATTGCATCACTATCATTCACAGGAGTTGTGATGCGTAATTTTCCGCTATCACCACCGGTAGCCTTTCCATGTGCCGCACCCGCATCGCCTCCCTTACCTGTTTGGATAAGTCCATCGTTTTTTAAGTTGGCGGATAAGCGATTGGGATTATCAGGATCCATATTGACTACATCTATGGATATGTTACCTCCATTGCCTCCGACAGTATCTTGCCCTTCGCCACAACGTAATGCCGGACACGGACCCTTACCTATTTTAGCTCCGGTTATCGGATCAATCTTAGTTTCATCAAAGGCATTTTTAGGAGATTCACCGCCATCTCCCGATCTGATCGTCCCGGAATTGGTATTATTGAATGTCTTAGCTGTTATAGAAATACTACTTCCTTGCCCAGCAGATGTGCCACAAGTACCATCAGCTCCTTTAGCTCCTTGAATAGTACCCTTGTTTTGTACTACGGCAGCGCGAATATCCAATCTGATAGCTGCCTTACCTGATGTGTTAGCGGTGCTTTGTATGATTCCGGCATTACAAAGCGTGCCTTTGGTACCAAGGTTTATCTCCTGACCATTTGGAACAGTCAAAGTCATACCCTGCGCTATATACAATATTTTGTCAGCAAGAGACGACCAATCTACGGAATAACCGTTATAAGTGATTACATTGCTGGCTGTTCCCAAATTATCGCAAATTTCATCTCCAAATGAAGGAGAGGGGGGAAGTCCGCAGTCTTTGTTAACAAAGTCCATAGTTACCGTACCTGTAGCAGGCATAGTAATATGGTAGCGAAACCCATCGAAAGTAGCAGCATTAGTAGGAACAATGGATAAACATTTTCCAGCAATAGGTATTGCCCATATTTCGTAATCACCAGCTTTTGGAAGATTGAAGCTGTAACTACCATCTGCAAGGGGTTCCATTTCTGCATTATAGCCATCAGGACCATTAATGAAGACATATCCCTCTTGAATTGGTGTAGTACCATTCAAACATTTACCGGTGATAGTTGCCGCCCATCCGCTGGCAACACTCACAACCAACAATGCAACCATAATCAGAGTTGCAATTTTGCCGAATCGTACAAATTCGGACTTGTGATTTTGATTAGACATAACTTTTTCCCCTTTCAAAAATGTTTTTTTGCAAATTCAACAAGTTTTTAATCCGCATACTTCTGAACTTAAAAAAACTACGAGAACATCATTTCCGTTCACCTTCCTTTCATCTTCCGAATATTATTTTTTTGCCTTTACCTTAATAATATATCGGTTTTTCATGTTCGTGACAGACGGATCGAAAAAAAGTGAAAAAAATATCAGAGGCTATAAAATAAAAAACGCCTCAGGGCAAAAATACCCAAAGGCATCATATTCGGCAGTTACCGGATCGGCAAAAAATACATCAGAAATCAATCTGGCAACCCGGCTATCTTGGCACTTCGCCTTCAGACCCGTAGCTTTGCGTCCCCGCCTTTCGACGGGTTTGCCTTTTACAATAGTTTAGATAAATAGCAGCTTCATTTGGCAGTGATTCAGAACGAAAATAAACGTAACTGACAAAAAGAAAAACTGTTCCGACAGAGAAACACCTCTCCCCTTTCCCGATCTGATTGTATGAACGGGATTTCCATATCCGGTATTTTTCTGTTTA
>Ga0316611_1000672_pt1 | contig 11180 bp, 12 predicted proteins | sample MIS2016202_MG_FD_207675 | JGI IMG/M metagenome (GOLD analysis project Ga0316611, IMG submission 207675) | Microbial mat bacterial communities from Middle Island sinkhole, Lake Huron, Michigan, United States - MIS.2016.202 | ecosystem: Environmental > Aquatic > Freshwater > Lake > Sediment... | reverse complement strand
CAAGACGAGAAGTTTTGACGAAGCTGCAGATGACCTGGCAAACCTTCTTTTCGAATATGTTAAAATGAACCGACGCGATCGTATCACCCAGCGAAATAGGGTTGAGGCTTCATCCGTACTATTCGATTGGGAAAAACTTGGTAAGTTTTATGATAAAGCTTATGGATTGGCTATTCGAAATAAGGAATTATAGAGATTGTTTCTTTTACGCCTTTTTTAAGAAGCATGTTTTATGTTAAAGTTTTCTATTCTTTTTAATAAAAATTAAACGTTTAAGCTTTTTTAAGCTAGCCAAAGAAAAGGTTATGATTCTACTTTTCCTTGTATTTAGCCTTAAGGTTTGGTTTCAGTTATATGGGATACAAATTATTAATATTCATTTGCAGAATATTTTGTACTTTTAATGGATGTAGACTTTGGGAGAAAAAATATTTTCTATTGTTTATATTGTCATTAAATTGTAATTTAGAATAAAGCTAAATAATGCTATTAAGCATTTGATATTTTTGTAATTGTAGTAGTGTTATTTTTGTAACAATATGATTTTAATTAGTTTATAAAACGTTTACAACATAAGTCCTTAATAAAATATTATACTTTTTATATATTTGCGCGCCTTAGGAGAATTAGTTTTGTTAGTTTTTAACTCCATTATGTTCATTAATAAGTTGTAAGCATGGGTGCTGCATCAATTATTATTTTACTTTTTTGCGGGGTGGTATTCGCAGTCCTCGCCATTGGTATTGGTAAAATTTTTGGACAATCGTCCACAAACCCTGAAAAGGGTCAGCCGTACGAGTGTGGTATCGAAACTCAGGGAGTAACATGGGTTCAGTTTAATGTAGGCTATTATCTTTTTTCGCTGGTATTTTTAATTTTCGATGTCGAAATCGTTTTCTTATATCCTTGGGCTACCGTTTTGAAGGATTTAGGTATGATTGCTTTTGTTGAGATTTTGATTTTTACGTTGTTCCTGTTTATGGGACTTTTATATGCATATAAAAAGAAAGCACTTGCATGGATGTAAATAAAGATTTTATTCCCGATTTCCCGGGCGATATATATAAGGATGACACTGGAAAAACAAATTTTATCGTAACCAGTGTTGATAGTATTGCAAATTGGGCGCGTAGCAATTCCCTCTGGCCTCTTTCTTTTGGCACGAGTTGTTGTGCAATTGAGCTGATGTCTACTGTTTCGGCCAAATACGACTGGTCACGATTTGGTTTTGAGGTGATGAGGGCAAGTCCCCGGCAATGCGATTTAATTATTGTAGCAGGAACCATTACTTATAAAATGGCCCCTGTGCTCAAACGATTGTACAATCAAATGCCGGAGCCCCGCTATGTTATAGCAATGGGGGCATGTGCTATTTCAGGCGGCCCTTTTTTCTATAATTCATATTCCGTTGTAAAAGGAGTTGATAATATTATACCGGTGGATGTTTATATCCCTGGTTGTCCTCCCCGTCCCGAAGCTTTAATTCATGGAATGATGACCCTTCAGAATAAGATAAAAAACTCGAAGGCTTACGTGATTGAAAACCCAAAAAAAGAAGAAAATGAATGATGCAATGGTAATATATCTTATTACTAATCATCAATTTTAAAAAATATATGACAAAAGAAGAGCTTAAAACATACCTGGTTCAAATTTTTCCTTCCAATAAGGTGGACGAAACGTTTGATTTTCCTTTAATGTTTGTTGATAAATCAGAGTTGCTTTCAGTTGCTCAAAAATTAAAAGACAGCCCGGAGACACAATTTGATTTTCTTTTTTGCCAAACGGCTGTCGACCGTATCCCGAACCTTGAAGTTGTATACCATCTTTCTTCCATAAATTTTAAGCACGATATGGTTCTAAAAGTTGTTCTAGAGGATCGCGAAACACCTGAAGTGCCTTCGGTTTATTCTTTTTGGAAAGCTGCTGAATTATACGAAGATGAAATATTCGATATGTTTGGAATCCGTTTCAGTAACCATCCAAACCTCCGCCGAATTATGCTGGGCGATGAATGGCCTGGATTCCCCCTGCGTAAAGATTATAAAGACGATATTAACATTGTAAGCCTGTAGAGATATTCTCAATGGAAAATAACAATAATATACCCATAGACGATTTAACCGAAGAGTTTGTTGTAAATATTGGTCCTCAGCATCCCTCTACTCATGGAGTACTTCGCTTGCAAGCTACTCTCGACGGCGAAACCATAAAAGATTTATTACCTGTTTTAGGATATATCCACCGGGGTATCGAAAAAATGACCGAATCGCTTGGTTATAAGCAATCCATTTACCTTACCAGTCGGATGGACTACCTTTCGGCACACATTAATAATCAGGCTTGTTCCCTTGCCATTGAAAAAGGGATGCAGATTGAAGTTCCGGAACGAGCTAAAGCTATTCGTATCATCATGGCCGAACTTCAGCGACTTACTTCGCACGAACTTTGGTGGGGTTCCTGTGCTATGGACCTTGGTGCTGTTACACCGTTTTTCCTCGCCTTTCGTGACAGAGAGCGAATTCTCGATATATTTGAAGGGAACACCGGAAACCGCCTTACTATGAATTATATTACTCCCGGTGGAGTAATGTTTGATGTTCTGCCAAACTTTGCTTCCAGTATTAAGGAATTACTTGTTAAAGTAAAAGAACACCTTAAGGAATATGAAGAGCTAATTACCGGAAATGTTATTTTTCAACATCGTTTAAAAGGAGTTGGTATTTTGCCTCGGGAATTGGCTATTTCGATGGGTTGCACCGGACCGGTTGCACGGGCTTCTGGTATTAGTTGCGATGTTCGTAAATATCATCCATATGATGGATATGATAAGCTCGATTTTAAAGAAATAGTTATTGATGGTTGCGATAGTTGGGCCAGGTATAAGGTTAGGATGGAAGAAATGAAACAATCGATTCATATTATTGAACAGCTTATACACAATATTCCAGAAGGGGAATTCAGGGCCAAAGTTAAAGGAGTAATTAAGCTCCCTGTGGGTGAATATTATCAGCGGGTTGAAACTGCTCGTGGAGAACTTGGGGTTTATATTGTGAGCGATGGTGGAAACAAACCATACCGAATGAAATTTAGAGCTGCAAGTTTTTCAAATCTTGGAGCTCTAAAACCAATTACAGTTGGTGCTAAAATTGGCGACTTGATGGCTAGTATGGCAACTATCGATTTGGTTATTCCTGATATTGACAGATAATTTTAAAAACAATATTGTTCTTGTCCTCTATAGTATTAGGATAAGAGCGTTTAAAACATATTAAAAACTTAAAAAAATTTCCTGCGGGGAAATCTAGGGGGCTTTTTATGATAGGATTTTCTGATATAACAAAATGGATTCACGACAGCCTTTCCAGTGCGTTATCACCTGGTTGGGTTCTTGCCAGCGAATTTGTATTAGCCGGAATTGCAGTTATTCTTATTGTTGTGGTTTTGGTAGTTGTTATGATTTATATGGAACGGAAAGTTGCCGGATTTATGCAGCTTCGTCTCGGTCCACATCGCGTAGGTCCTTGGGGTACCATGCAGGTCTTTGCCGATGTTTTTAAGCTTTTGCTAAAGGAAAGCTTTGCTCCTAATAGTGTAGATAAATTTCTATTTAACCTTGCCCCAATTTTAGTCCTTGCTGTAAGTTTTATGGCACTGGCTCCTATTTCATGGGCTCCAGGGTTACAATTGTGGGATATGAATATTGGGATTCTCTACATAACTGCTGTTTCATCCATCGGTGTAATTGGAATTCTTATGGCTGGTTGGTCCAGTAATAATAAGTACTCCCTACTTGGAGCGATGCGTAGCGGTGCGCAAATTGTTAGCTACGAACTTTCAGCCGGTCTTTCCATTGTTGCTGTTATTGCGATGTGCGGAAGTCTTTCGGTTCACGATATTATTATGTCTCAAGCGGATGGATGGTGGATTTTTAAAGGTCATCTGCCTATTCTGTTTGCGTTTATAGTTTATGTTATTGCCGGTACTGCCGAAGTTAACCGTGCTCCTTTTGATTTGGCAGAAGCTGAATCGGAGCTTACTGCAGGTTATCATACCGAATATTCCGGAATGCAGTTCGGAATGTTTTATTTGACTGAATACATTAACATGGTCGTGATTGCCATGATTGGTTCAACTGTTTTTCTGGGTGGATGGATGCCTTTCCATATTTATGGATTCGATGCATTTAATGGTGTCATGGATTATATACCGTCTTTCGTTTGGTTTTTTGGAAAGATTTTTATGATCATTTTCTTTATGATGTGGTTCCGCTGGACATTTCCCCGTTTGCGTATTGATCAGCTTTTGAAGCTGGAGTGGAAATACCTTTTACCATTGAGCATTGTAAATGTTGTAATTGTTGCTTTCATTACTGTTATGAAGTGGCATTTTTAAAACTTTAACTAATCAGGTTACGAATGAAATCTCTGTTTCAATATTTAAAAGAAGTTTTTTTAGGTTTCTATTCCTTATGGACCGGATTGAAACTGACACTTTATTATTTTACTCACCCCCGGAAAGAAATCATTACCGAACAATATCCTGAGAACAGGACTACTACTATAAACATTCCTGAAAGGTTTGCAGGTGAAGTTATTTTGCCACACGATGAAAATAACAAGCATAAATGCACCGCTTGTACATTATGCGAAATGGCTTGCCCTAACGGATCTATTAAAATTATTTCTGTTCAGGAAGAATCGGAGGATGGAAAGAAGAAGAGAGTGCTCGACAAATGGATATATAATCTCGGAATGTGTACATTTTGTGGTCAATGTATTGACGCATGCCCACAAGATGCTATTATAATGAAGAATTCGTTTGAGTTAAGTGTCTACAATCGCAACGATTTAGTAAAAACACTCAACAAACCAGGTTCAAAACTAAAAGAAAAAGAATAATGAGTGCATCAGCTATTATGTTTTACATTGTAGGAGCATTGGTGTTGACCTTTGGTATATTAACCGTGTTTACCCGGAAAATATTCAGGGCTGCAGTTTATCTTCTGCTTTCGCTTATTGGTATTGCCGGTATTTATATTCTTATGGATATGCAATTTGTGGCAGCCTTACAAATTGTTATATATGTGGGAGGAATAGTAGTATTAATTATTTTTTCAATTTTTCTTACCCATTCTGCTGGGGAAAGGCTTCCATCCCGATTACCTAAGCACCTTTTTTGGGCTGTTTTTCTTGCTGCAACTGGGTTACTGCTATCAGCGCATGTAATTTACCAATTTAACTACGTGGCATCTACAATTGCACCAATTGAACATTCTGTTAAAAACATTGGCGAACAGCTTATAGATTTTCGAAAATACGGGTATGTATTTCCTTTTGAGGTAGTGAGTATATTATTGCTGTCTGCAATGATTGGGAGTATTGTAATTGCAATGAAAACTAAAAAACAATAGGACAAGATAGTACCTTGTACTTTTAAAAGATATTATATGGAACAAGTACCATTATCGCATGTTTTAATACTGAGCACATTGCTTTTCTTTTTAGGAATATACGGATTCTTTTCACGCCGGAATTTGATTACCATGCTAATGTCGGTTGAACTAATCTTGAACAGTATTAATATCAACTTTGTAGCGTTTAATAAATATTTATACCCGCACGAATTAGAAGGGGTGTTTTTTACTCTTTTTGTCATTACAGTTGCTGCCGCTGAGGTTTCTCTCGCAATTGCTATAATTATTAATCTTTATCGAAAGTTCAATACCATCGATATTGAAGATACTAATACAATGAAATTCTAAGTATATGAAGAGTTACGAATTATTCTCTCTTTTAATAGTCATTTTACCTTTATTAAGCTTTTTAGGTCTTAGCTTGTTTGGGAAGAAAATTACTCCTGGTCTGGCCGGAATTATTGGTACTACTATACTGTTTATTGGAGCAATACTAGCCCTGATAACAGCATACGGATACTTTACTTCTTTTGGAAATCAAGGGGGAACCTATGTTCCTTACCGGGCGCTTCAGTTTTCCTGGCTTCAGTTTAACGAAAATTTATCAATCGATTTGGGAATTGTTCTGGATCCAATTTCAGTGATGATGCTAGTGGTTATTACCATAATTTCTGCTATGGTTCACTTATACAGTTTCAAATACATGCAGGGTGAAGACCGGTTTAGTACCTATTATGCATATTTAGGTTTGTTTACTTTTTCGATGCTCGGCTTGGTAGTTTCCATGAATATGTTTCAAATGTATATTTTCTGGGAATTGGTTGGTGTTTCTTCCTTCCTGTTAATCGGATTTTATTTTACAAAACCATCTGCTATTGCTGCTGCAAACAAAGCTTTTATCGTTACCCGATTTGCCGACTTAGGTTTTCTGATAGGAATTTTGATGCTAAGCTATGGAGCAAAAACACTCGATTTTTTTGTATTAATAGAGCGTCTTACTATACCTAATTCGCCCTATTTATTAGCTATAACATCGGCGTCATTTTTAGGTCTTTCCACGCTTTCTTGGGGTTTACTTCTTGTGTTTACCGGAGGTGCCGGAAAATCGGCCATGTTCCCGTTGCATATTTGGTTGCCCGATGCAATGGAGGGGCCAACGCCGGTTTCAGCATTAATCCATGCTGCTACCATGGTAGTTGCTGGGGTATTTTTAGTTGCCCGGTTGTTTCCCGTCTTTGCCATTTCAGCACCTGATGCATTGGCTATAGTTGGTTACATAGGCATATTTACTGCACTTTTTGCTGCTGTAATTGCCTGTACACAAACCGATATTAAACGCGTGTTAGCGTATTCAACCATATCACAAATTGCCTTTATGATGTTTGCGCTTGGGGTTTCGGGTTGGGGTGAAGATAAAACAGAAGGTTTTACGGCTTCGATGTTTCATCTTTTTACCCACGCTTTCTTTAAAGCGCTTTTGTTCCTTGGAGCTGGTGCTGTTATTCATGCCGTTCACAGTAACGAGATGAACGATATGGGAGGATTACGAAAATCGATGCCAATTACTCATATAACATTTTTACTGGCATGTTTGGCGATCGCCGGAATTCCGCCTTTTGCAGGTTTTTTTAGTAAAGAAGCTATTCTTGCTGCGGCTTATCACGGAAACATGACGGTGTTTTATGTTGGTTTAATTACCAGTGGAATAACCGCTTTTTATATGTTCCGGTTATATTTTAAAATTTTCTGGTCGAAAGCCGAAGCGCATCATGGGGAAACTCACAATCACGAAAAAGGATTATGGGCCATGAATATACCGCTTATAATTCTTGGTTTGGGAGCAGCGTTTACCGGTCTAATTCCGTTTGGGTCGTTTGTTAGTGCAACTGGTAATGCAATTGAGCTTCCTTTTCACCTTTTATTTTCTATAGCTCCTGTTTCGGTTGGAGTCTTAGGTATTTTGATCGCTGCCTATATGTATAAAAAGGAGAATAGTAACCCTGAAAAGGTTTCAATTGCTTTTGGACATTTATATCAATGGGCTTATTCAAAATTCTATATCGACGAAATCTATTTGTTTGTTACCAAAAAAGTGCTCTTTAATTTGATTGGGAGACCAGCAGCCTGGTTTGACCGGAATGTTGTGGACGGAATGATTAACGGGTATGCATATGTTACCTCTTCTACATCTGAAGCTATCAAGGGCATGCAATCGGGCCGTCTTCAAACATATACCTTGTTCTTTTTAGGGGGAGTATTATTAATTGCCATTTTATTGATTGTCAACTTTGTTTAATTGAATTTTTGAATTTCAATCTATGAACATTCTATCGTTCTTAATTTTAATACCACTTGTAACTGCCCTGTTAATCCTTTTGGTAAAAAAGGAGTGCACCATAAAAATTATTGCACTATCGGGAAGTGTTGTTCAATTAGGGTTCTCGGTTTGGTTAACACTTTTCTATATCAGCCTTCGCAAAGCGGGAGAAGTTGGCGATATGCTTTTTCAGGGAAGTATTGAATGGTTTGCTCCACTCCATATTTATTTTCGGTCAGGGGTTGACGGAATATCCTTAACCATGATATTGCTGACTGCAATGGTTGTGGTTGCTGGTATTTTAGTATCCTGGAGAATTGACAAACAGGTAAAAGAGTTCTTTTTCCTCATTGTTTTATTGAGTCTTGGAGCATATGGTTTCTTTATCTCCACCGATTTATTTATGATGTTTTTCTTTTTGGAGCTTGCAGTAATTCCAAAGTATCTGCTTATAGGAATCTGGGGAAGTGGAAAGAAGGAATATAGCGCCATGAAACTGGCCTTAATGCTAATGGCAGGATCTGCTTTGGTGTTTTTAGGAATAGTTGCTTTGTATTTTGCTTCCGGAATTTATGGAGGTACTCCAACCTGGGACATAGCCCAATTAGCTCAAATTAAAATTCCTGTTGAAGTTCAACGGCCATTATATATATTAATATTTACAGGTTTTGGCGTATTTACTGCCATGTTTCCCTTTCATACCTGGGCTCCCGATGGTCACTCGTCTGCACCAACTGCTGCTTCGATGTTCTTAGCTGGTATCTCAATGAAACTTGGTGGATACGGTTGCTTAAGAGTTGCTACGTATCTTTTCCCTGAAGCCGCTACGGAATTATCCTGGATATTCATTATTCTTGCTTCCATTGCCATTATCTATGGAGCTTTTGCCACTATGATGCAAAAGGACCTGAAATATATGAACGCATACTCTTCAGTTAGCCATTGTGGATTCGTTATTCTTGGTATTGCAATGCTTACCAAGACTGCGATGATGGGTGCTGTTATGCAAATGGTGTCGCATGGTATAATGACAGCTCTTTTCTTTGCCGCTATCGGCATGATTTATGAACGGGCCCATACGCGACAAGCTGATGAATTAGGAGGAATGCTTAAACAAATTCCATTTATTGGTTCAGCTTTTATGATTGCTGGTTTAACATCTTTGGGTCTTCCGGGTTTTAGCGGTTTTGTTTCGGAAATGACTGTTTTTGTGGGATCCTGGGAACGTACCGGTATATTTTATAAGATCGCTACCATCTTAGCTTGCGCCTCCATTGTTGTTACTGCGGTATATATTCTTCGGGCTGTTGGTTTTGCCATCTGGGGTGCTGTTACAAACAAGGAGTATTTGAAGTTTAAAGATGCTTCCTGGAGCGAAAAAGCTGCCTCCATATTATTAGTTGGTGGAATTGTTTTCATTGGTATCTTCCCTTTTTGGATTATTCAGTTAATTCAAAACGATACCATTATCATATTCAATAAATTTATTTCTGTTGCTCTTGTCAACAACTAATCTTGTAACGATTAAATTATGAGTTTTGACTCCTATTTATTATTGAGGTTTGAGGTGGTCATCACCTTGATTATTTTCATTCTTCTTGTACTGAAATTAAACGATGCCGACAATAAGGTAACATCGTTTTTAACAAGTATCAATATTTTATTGCTGGTGAATTTTTTAGTTGGGTTTTTACCCATTGGGGAACACTCCTTGTTTATGGGGTTTTTCAGATCAACAGGAATGATTGTGCTGCAAAAAAATATACTAAACCTTGGATTATTGCTCATTTCTTTAACTTCTTATACGTGGTTAGCAGGAAATAAAAACAGGATTGAATTCTATATTTTATTGCTTAGTAGTATGTTAGGGGTTTTTACCATGCTTTCCAGCGGACATATTCTTGTTCTTTATCTGGGCCTTGAAATGTCAACAATACCGCTTGCTGCCCTGGCAAACTTCAATAAGAGCATGAAAAACTCATCCGAAGCGGGTATCAAATTAATATTGTCTTCTGCCTTTTCTACTGGAATTTTGCTTTTTGGAATTTCATTATTATATGGAGCTGTTGGTAATTTAAGCTTTGATGCCGTTGCCGCTAATCTTCAGGTAAACCAGCTTACTTTGTTGGCTTTTGCTTTTATCCTGGGTGGTTTTGCATTTAAGATGTCCATCGTGCCATTTCATTTATGGACTGCCGATGTTTACGAAGGCTCACCCATAGCTGTTACCAATTATTTATCGGTAATATCTAAAGGTTCGGTCATTTTTGTTTTTATCAGCGTTTTATATACTGTGTTTGCGAACTTTACAGACGCTTGGTTATATGCGGTTTCGATACTTTCTATTTTAAGTATGACTGTTGGTAATCTTTTTGCTATGAGGCAACAGAATATTAAAAGGCTATTGGCCTTTTCTTCTATTGCTCAGGTTGGTTTTGTTTTAGTGGGTGTAGCTGGTGCTTCAAAGGCAGGTTTAACTGCCGCAAATTATTTTGTTCTTATCTATTTGCTTAGTAATGTTGCCTCTTTTGGTGTTATAGGTGCTATTTTTGATGCTACCGGAAAGGAAACACTTAATTCTTACAAAGGTCTTTATAAATCCAATCCGGCTTTGGCCTTAATATTTGCACTCAGCTTGTTTTCGCTCGCAGGTATTCCGCCGACTGCTGGTTTCTTTGGTAAGCTTTTCTTACTTACGGCTGGTATGGGGAATGGAATGTATGTATTACTTGGAGTAGCAGGAATAAACCTGGTTTTATCGCTTTATAACTATTTACGTGTTGTTAAGACAATGTTTATTGACGATGCTGTTGAAACACTTCCCTCGGTTGAAAGGAATTTTGCTCTGAAAATAGCATTGATTGTTTGTGTTATTGGCTTAGTAGCGATTGGATTTATTGCTCCAATCTACCAATATTTTGAATCGCTAAGTTTTAATATGTAACTTATATTGAAATAAAGCATTGTATACTATCAAAGTCACAATTATAATTTTTTAAAATGGCTATCAATATCCATCATACTATAGAAGAAATTAACGGAGTACGTTGTTCGGTTGTAGAAAAGAAAATTTCAACTGAAAGAGCCAATTTTTTAAAAGGAATTCTTGAATTGAATAAACTGGAAGTTCAAATGGTCGCAGATGAAAATGGCGCTATTACATTGGGAGTTTCTAATATTGCTTTTAATCCTATTCATGCTATTTACGGAAGGATGCTTAAAACACCTCTGGGGAAAGTTATAACACCTTCTGTTTGGTATCAAAAAGAACAGGTAGATCAATTCTACTGGGAATATAAATAAAAAAAGAGGCCAACAGCCTCCTGAGTTTGACACCTAAAACACCATGACATGCCTGTAGGCCTCATAAACATTAGGGTTATTTTTCAAAAACTCAAAAATGTAGTGCGAAAACACTTGTGGAGTTTTAAATTTTTTAGCTGATAT
>Ga0316611_1000670_pt1 | contig 11187 bp, 7 predicted proteins | sample MIS2016202_MG_FD_207675 | JGI IMG/M metagenome (GOLD analysis project Ga0316611, IMG submission 207675) | Microbial mat bacterial communities from Middle Island sinkhole, Lake Huron, Michigan, United States - MIS.2016.202 | ecosystem: Environmental > Aquatic > Freshwater > Lake > Sediment... | reverse complement strand
AACGACAACTGAAACCAGAGGCAAGAACAGATGTAAGGAAAATATTAGCTGAAAATGGAATTTCACCTACTTCAATGATTGATATTTCTGATGGATTGGCGTCTGAAACTTTGCATTTGGCAAACCAAAGCGGATTAGGATTTCATATTTATGAAGATAAAATCCCTATCGACCCAAGTGTAATTTCCACTTGTGAAGAATTTAATATTTCGCCAACAACAGCTGCTTTAAATGGAGGTGAAGACTATGAAATATTATTTACCATTCCCATTTCAGACTTTGAAAAAATAAATAAATTACAGGATTTTACAGTGATTGGATATACTTCTGAAACGAATAAAAATTCAACCTTAATTTTAAGTGGAAGTGAAAAAGAAATTCCTTTAACCGCACAAGGTTGGGAAGCATTTGGTTGAAATACACGAATCTTATTTTAAACACAATTTTGTACAATGCTAATAGAACAAATCAATTAATAAAAATAAGCTTCAATCCGTGCTAAAAAAAAGATTTTCGCACTTTTTAAACAATTTATTTTTGGGATATAATTGATTTTTATCATCAATAAAAATAGAGTTTCAAAACCCTAATTTTGTACCTTTACAAGTAACAAAATTATAGAAAATGATTAACTATATAAGTGCAGAAGAAGCCATTTCGTTAATAAAAAGCGGAGATAGAGTTTTTTCACACGGAAGTGCTTGTACTCCCAATTTTTTAATAGACGAATTAGCACGCCAATCTCATCGATTGAAACATGTAGAATTTTTATCCATAACACAACAAGGAAATGTAGAAGTCGCAAAACCGCAATACAAAGATTCTTTCTTTATCAATTCATTGTTCGTTTCTACACCAGTTCGTGATGCTGTAAATAGCGAACGTGGAGATTATATACCCGTATTTTTAAGTGAAATCCCAATACTTTTCAAAAATAAAATTTTAGAAATAGATATTGCTCTTATTACAGTTTCTCCACCAGATATCCACGGATATTGTACTTTAGGAACTTCTGTAGATGTAGCAAGAGCAGCAGTAGATATTGCAAAAATTGTGATTGCACAGGTAAATCCTAAAATGCCAAGAACACACGGTGATGGAATGATACACATCAGTAGAATTACGAAAATGGTATTTCATGAAGAGGAATTATTGACGGTAGATTATGGCGCAAAAGTAACTGAAACAGAAATGATTATCGGGAAAAATATTGCAGAATTAATAGATGATAAAAGTACGCTTCAAATGGGAATTGGCACAATTCCAGATGCAGTTTTGCGTTGCTTAAACAACCATAAAGATTTGGGCGTACATACCGAAATGATCAGCGATGGTATAGTAGATTTGGTTACCAACGATGTCATTAATAACAAATTTAAAGGTACACATTTGAACAGAACCATCACTTCTTTCGCTTTTGGTACAAAAAAATTGTATAATTATATAGATGATAATCCAAGTTTTGCTTTTATGGATGTGGAATATGTGAATTACCCTATCAACATTATGAAAAACAAGAAAATGGTTGCCATCAATTCTGCTATAGAAATAGATTTAACGGGACAAGTTTGCGCAGATTCTATAGGCACGTTTCAATTCAGTGGAATTGGCGGGCAAATGGATTTTTTGCGAGGTGCAGCACTTTCTGAAGGTGGAAAACCCATCATTGCTATTTCTTCCAGAACAAAAAAAGGCGTACCAAGAATTGTACCCTATTTAAAACAAGGAGCTGGTGTTGTTACCACTCGTGGACATATTCATTATGTGGTTACAGAATTTGGTGTTGCCTATTTGTACGGAAAAAATTTACGCCAAAGAGCAAAAGCACTGATAGACATTTCTCATCCTGACGATAGAGAAATGCTTGAAAAAGCTACTTTTGAACGTTTTAAAATTAATAATTAAACATGTTTCAACTATAAATTGCAAAAGGTTCTATGTAAGGTAATATGGTTAAAAATAGTTGGTGTTTTTTTGAGAAAAATATTTTGTAATTTTTGGCGGTTGATTAGAAGTGTCATTAAGTCGCCATCTCGAATATAAACCCTTGGATACTGATATTATTCAATAGATAAATCATCAACACAAAATAAAATGATACATTTGTGGTTATATACTTATTGATATTTTAAAAAAAATGAAGAAACTTTCCATTCTTTTTCTTTTTCTTTTATACTACACTTCAGCCCAAACTACAAGCAGATGGAGAGATCATTTTTCCTATTTTAATATCTATGATGTAATAGACACTCCTGATAAATTAATCTGCTCTTCGGAAAATGGATTGTTTACTGTAAATAAAACCACCAATGAAGTAACAAAAATTTCAAAAGCAAACGGTTTAAATGGAGTACGAATAGCAGCAATAGCCTATAATACAAAATATGATTATATTTTTGTGAGTTATCAAAATGGGGCGTTAAATATTATAAAACCAGACGGAATAGAATATATGGTGGATATTCCAATAGATACCGATTTTAATGGAGATAAAGCAATAAATCATATTTATTCAGATGGTGATAATGCGGTTTTTTCAATGGATTTTGGTGTGGTTTTGTACAATATTCCAAGATTGGAAGTAGATGAAACTACCTATTTCAAAAACAATGGAAACTATGTGGTTGTAAATGAATCGGTTATTCTGAATAATGCCGTATATGCAGGCTCAGATATTGGAGTTTATTCTCATCCAATAAACAATGCAATTCCTTTTTTCCCAGCCTGGACTTCAAGTTTATCGGGAAATGCTATACAACAAATGGAATTATTTAATTCAAAAATATTTGCTGCAAGTAATGGAATTGTTTATCAATCATCAGATGGAATTTCATGGCAAAATTTCGCCACATTTTCAAATTTAAAAGACATAAATGCTACTGAAACACATCTTTCATTTATTTTTAATAACAGCATACAAAACTATGATTCATCATTAAATAGTATAGGAAATATTGCTTTTTCTGAAAATTTAAACACTGGAATATATTCAAATACCCTAACATACGGAGGAAGCCAACTTTCAGGATTAATAAATGGTACAACGCAAGAAAAATTATTTCCCGATGGCCCATATAAAAATAATTCCTACCATCTTTCTTTACTAGATGATAAAATATGGATAGCACCTGGAGGAAGAGAAGGAGGTTTGATTTTTCCAAATAATAATACAGATGGCTATTTTTATTTTAATGGAAATAATTGGGAGCATATAAGTTTCCTCGATCTGAATAGTGTTTGTTGTATCATGGATGTAATTCCTAATCCATCAAATCCTGATGAACAATATGCAACTTCATATGGAAATGGAGCTATTAAATTAGATAAAAATGAATATGTAGAAAGCTATAATAATACCAATTCCACTATTGTAGATTTGCCTTGGATGGTGGGCGGAAATTATGATTCAAAGGGGAATTTAATTTTAACACAGACTTTTTATAAATCACCTGTATATTCTAATGCAATACACTTTATAACACCTGGCAACCAATGGAATGCAATAGATTTTGCAACCATTAGTAATGGGAATTATGTGCCTCAAGCAGCAATAAATTACCCAACGATAGATTCAAAAAATTGGGTTTGGGCACCTTCGCCTAGAGGAGATGGCTTGGTAGTATATAATTATAATGACACACCCAATATACTTTCAGATGACAAATCGTTTGTGCTTTTAGAAATTGATGGAAAAGGAAAATTACCTACAAACAGAGTAAATTGCGTAGAATTAGACAAAAACGATACAGCTTGGATTGGAACACAGTCGGGTCTTAGAATATTAAAAAATCCTCATACTACATTATTAGAAGAAAATTACAATACCGAATTTATTATCATAGAACAAAACAACATACCCGAAGAATTATTAAAAGATATTGAAATAACAGCCATTAAAACAGATGAAGCCAACCGTAAATGGATTGGAACCAAAAACAATGGAGTTTTTTATGTTTCACCAAATGGAGAACTAATTTTGGAAGAATTTAATGCTACAAATTCACCCTTGCCATCAAATCAAATAAATGACATAAAAATAGATAAAAAAACAGGTTGGGTGTATTTTGCTACTTTATATGGTGTAGTTTCTTACAAAAGCGACATTACTGAAGCAGGTGATAATTTTGGAAATGTTTTGCCCTATCCAAATCCTGTTCGACCAGGATTTTACGGAAATGTAGTAATCAAAGGATTAGCAAACAATGCAAAAGTAAAAATAACCGACACCAACGGAAATTTAGTAAGTAAAGGAACAGCAGTTGGGGGCATCTATGAATGGGATCAAAGAAATTTAAAAGGTAATTTAGTTACTTCAGGTATATATTTGGTTTTATTATCCAATGCTGATAATACTGAAGTTCAATCTACAAAAATTGCAATTGTAAGATAAAATGCTAGTTTCTACTAAAGCGTTTATCTTGTCTTATTTAAAATATGGCGATAATTCTTTAATAATAAAGGTTTTTAGTGAAAAATTTGGTTTTAAATCCTTGATTTTAAAATCAGTTTATAATACAAAATCTCATAAAGTAGCGATAATATTTCCTTTAAATGAAGTAGAAATTTCATTCCAAAATAAGCCAAAAATACAATTGAATTATATTCAAACTATTCAAAATTCTAATTCAAGATACAATCTTTCGCAACAAATTACAAAAAGCACCATTTTGCTTTTTTTATCTGAAATCTTAAACCAATGTTTACAAAATGAACAAACAAATGATGAACTCTATTTATTTATTTCGAACCAATTAGATGAATTAAATGAAAGCAAGCAATACCCTTTTTTTCATTTAAAATTTATATTAAATTTTAGTTATTATTTGGGATTTTATCCATCAATCGAAAATTATACTGAAGGCAGTTTTTTCCATTTAAAAGAAGGATTATTTTCATTTGAAAAAGAGTATGATTGTTTAAATGAATCTGAGTCAAAATTATGGTATAATTTTATCTCTAATACTGAGAATTTTAAACCTTTAAAAACAGAAAAATATCAATTACTAGAAACTATTTTCAGATATTATTCTAATCATATAAATCATTTCAACAAACCTAAATCATTAGAAATATTAAAAGAGGTGTTTGATTGAAAAGTGGATAGGGTAATTATAAAATTATTTATCTCTGTCAGAAATAATTTTTGTTTGATTTACTTTTATTATTTTATCAATATTTAATAATTTGGCAAAATATTGAGCCCCATCTTGGGTTAAATGTTCACAATCTTGACTGATAAATTTACAATTTGGAGAAAAAATAGGCATTTTTTTATCTTTATCAATAACTAATTGTATTAGATTAATGTATTTGCTTTTCCATTCTTTTTGAAGGGAGTCGTTTTTCTCAAAAAAGCCTGCTCGCATTTCCGTTCTTTGTTTACAATAATTAGTATCTCTCTTTTTATTGTAAATAATTCCATTATTGTAGCCAAAATTTTTAGTTCCAATATTCCAAACTTTAGTGGTATCCAATTTATAATTATCGATATAAAGTTTCAATTCTTTAATCTTTAATTCTGAAAATAAAACATAATTTGCCTGTGAAATTCTTTCTTGAAAATCAGGACAAATATACCGGCTGGAAACATAAGATAAATCAATATCTTTCCCAATTTTTGATTCCAATAAAACATTTGCAAAATCTCGTGCAAAACTATTTCCTACAATAAAAATTTTTGTTTTTCCATTATTCAAAAACTTTCTGTTATAAGAATGAATGTTTGAGTTGTATTCTGTGTTAACAGTCCATTTCAAATCTTGATTTAATTCTCTTTTAGATGTATAAACATTCAATTCGGGTACATTTCGAATAATTCCACCAACAGAATAAATATAAAATGCGGTTGCAGTAGAAAATACAAAAAGAATTCCTGTAACGATAAGAAGTTTTTTTGTGCTTACATTTTTTTTATTTCTAAATGGCTGTTCTATAATAAAATAAGAAATAAAAGATACGATTAAAACTACCATAAAAATTACAATTGCAGTGGGGATATTTATTTTTTCAACAATAAAATATCTTGTGTAAGCTAAAATAATTTGGTGCCACATATACAAACTGAAACTAATTTTTCCAAGCCAAACCATAACAGTATTTTCCAAAAACCAAGCATTAATTTTGCTTCCATTTGTACCTAAAACTAATAAAGTAGCCGACAGTACCACTATCAAAACCAACTTAATATCGTTGAGAAATGAAAAATTTGTAATTAAAATAAATACAATGCCTAGTGTTATAAAAAAAGAATAAATAGTTTTGAATTTTTTATCTTTGAAAATTATAGCAGCCAACCCACCAAATGACAATTCAAAAAAACGATATTGAATTAAATAAAATTTTGCATTATCGTCTTTTAAAAATAAATAAAGTGAAATGGAAATAATACTTAAAATAATTAAAACAGCCAAAATATATTTTCTTTTATCCCCTTTTAAAATTAAAAATAGTATAGGATAAATGATATAAAATTGTTCTTCTACACCCAAACTCCATGTATGCATCAAAGGTTTATACTCATTGGCAATATTCCAATAATCGCGAGAAGTAATAAGAAGTAATATATTGTTAGAAAAAAAATTTGTCGCAAAAACTGATTGGGCTAAATTTTCCAAATCATCGGGCAACATTACCAAAACGCCTATTAGTAAAGATACAATAGCAGAAATAAGCACCAAAGGTATAATTCTGCGTAGTCTTCTTAAATAAAAATCGATGATTGAGAAATGGTTTTCTAATGCTTCTTGATACACTATTTTCGTAATTAAAAAACCACTGATTACAAAAAATACATCAACCCCTAAATAGCCGTTTGGAAGAAAACCTAAATGAAAAATAATTACAGAAACTACTGCTATTGCCCTAATCCCATCAATGTCTTTTCGGTAATTTATTTTCTCATTTCCTCCCATGTTTTGCCTTTATAATAATTGCAAAATTAATGCTTTTTTATAAAATACATATATCAATTTTATTCTGTATTTTTGCCTCGATGCCTTTTACAACAAAAATATCTGTTATTATTCCCATATATAATACTGAAAATTATATTGAAAAATGTGTGGATTCTGTTTTAAATCAAACATTAAAAGAGATTGAAATTATTTTAATTGATGACGGATCCACAGATAATTCTTGGCCTTTAATTCAAAAATACAATCAAAACACAAACGTAAAAATTTTCAAGAAAGAAAATGGTGGCTTAAGCGATGCTAGAAATTATGGGATATTAAAAGCATCAGGTGAATTTTTAGCTTTTGTAGATAGCGATGATTTTATTGAAAAAAATATGATGCAAAAAATGTACGATTTGGCTCAAAAACATTCTGCTGAAATTGTACTTTGTAATCTTCATAAAGTTGATGAAAATGGAAAAATTAAACAGAAATTGCCTCAAATTTCACATTTACCTGAAAAAATAGAATTAGAAAAAGACTTTACACTTTTTGGTGAAGTTTCCAGTTTTGCTTGTAATAAAATCTTTAAAAAAGAACTATTTTCTGATGTGAAATTTCCATTAGGACTACATTTTGAAGATATTGCCACCATACCCATTTTACTATTGAAGTCTAAAATTATTGCTAAAACCGATGAATTTTTTTATAACTATTTTGAAAGGAGTGGCTCAATTACACGAAATTTCAATCGAAAAGGTTTAGATATGTTTAAAGCAATCGAAATGGTAAAAAAAGAATATAAAATGAGCGTTTTTGCTCAAAATGAGATTCAGTGGAAAAGATTTGCCATAATTCAAGGTTTTTATAGTTTTTCAGCCTATTTAGCCAGAGTAAAAGATGAAAAATTAAAGCAGGAAATGTTTGCTTTTTTGAAAATTTTTTTAAATAAAGAACACATTACAAAAAGTGAAATTTTACATTATAAACGACAGAATTTAAATTATTTAATGTCGTTATCATTGAAAAAAATGATATTTTATATTTTACTTTTATATTTTCCAAAACTAATAATTAAAGAATAATGTTTCATTGGATTTATTTTATAACTATTTTTATAATAATGATACTGGCATCGAACCATATAACAAAAAAGCGCGAATATAAAACAGCTTTTAAGATAATATGTTTTATTTTATTTTTGTTTGCGGGCTTTAGATATTTCACAGGTGCTGATTATAATCCTTACTTAGAAATTTTCAGAGCAGTTGGGGCAATGCCCTTTTTAATTGAAGATGTAAACAATGCAATTGTAGAGCCTACTTATATCTGGATATGCCAAATAAGCTATATACTCGATTTACAGTTTATTGGTGTAACCGCCAGTATTGCAGCATTTTCAATTTACCTTAAATATAAAACCATTCAAAACTATTCCCCTTATGTTTTTGTTTCTTTACTAATTTATTTTTCACTTTATTATTTTTTTGAAGAATACGGACATATACGCCAAGGAGCAGCATTAGCAATTTGCTTTTTTTCTTTTAGATTTATTATTAAACGAAAACTTATTCCATTTCTTATTTGTATTTATATAGCCTTTTTTTTTCACAAATCTTCTGTCATTTTCATATTGGCATATTTTATCGCTCCATTAAAAATAAACACCAGATTGGCGATAATTTTAATCATAGTATCTATCATTACTATTCCTTTTGAATTATACAATTATATTGGAATTTTAACGACACTTACTGCTGCTGACAGCATAAATGAAGGATTTAATACCTATGTTGATGATCAAACTTATGGACAGGTAGTTGAATTTTCAATTTTAGGTGATGCTTTTAAATTAATTCAACTTATTTTAATATTTTCTTATGATAAATTAATCTACGGAAAAAATAAAACGTATGATTATATAAGAACAATAACTATTTTTGGTTATATTTTAGGGTTTGTTTTTAGAGGGAATGAAATTTTTGCCACTCGGCTTACTGTCTATTATATGTTTTTTATTGTATTAACATTTCCATTAATACTACAACAAATAAGCCCTGCACAACAAAGAATTTACAAAAATTATTTAATAACTTTTATGTTTATCTTTTTTATACGATTAGGACTAACAATTGAAAGATATAATCTTAATAAATTTCAAAATGTTTTAATAGATGGAAATTTTAGAGTAGAATAATGCAAGAATTAGTATCTATTATCACCCCTTGTTATAATTCTGAGAAATTTATTTCAGAAACGATACACTCTGTTTTAAACCAAACATATAAAAATTGGGAATGGATTATTGTAGATGATTGCTCAACAGACAATTCCACTAAAATAATAAAGTCATTTAATGATACAAGAATTACTTTAATAGAATTAGAAAATAACTCAGGAGCTGCAATTGCAAGAAATACCGCTTTAGAAAAAGCAAAAGGAAGGTATATCACCTTTATAGATTCTGATGATTTATGGTTAGACGATTTTTTAACCAAAAGCATACATTTTTTAGTTGAATACAACGAAGAACTGGTATATGCCTCCTATAAAAGAGTAGATGAAAACTTAAACCCTTCATTAAATGATTTTATTGCAGAAGACAATATCACTTTGGAAAGAATTTTATTTAATTGCCCCATCCCAATGCTCACAGCGGTTTATGACAGTAAAAGAATTGGCAAAATAGCAATTCCTTTTGTCGATAAAAGAGAAGATTTAGCCATGTGGATTCTGGTTTTAAGAAAAATAAAAAAAGCAAGAGCCATAAAAGAAACATTAGGGATTTATAGAATTAGAGACAATTCTTATTCAAGAAATAAATTTGAAATTGCCTATAAACAATTTAGTGTATATTATAATTTTTTAGGTTTATCTTTGTATAAGAGCCTGTATTATACATTTTACTGGGCAAAAAACGGTTTAAAAAAATATAAAAAAAATTAAAGTATTGAAGTTGTTAAATAAACTTTCAATAGATTTTTTTAATCCTAATTTTCATTTAGTTAACTCTCTCAGATTCTACAAAAAACATCCAACTTTTCAGAATGAATATTTCCCATTTATATAAAGAGAGGGAAGAAAAACATACCTTTGCAAAATAAAAATTACTAATTATGTTCAACTGGTTAAATGAATTAATAACCCCAAATGCAAACCCAAATGTTACACAATCTTTAGTAGTTTTATTATTGGCCATTAGTATTGGATTTTTTGTAGGTCGATTAAAATTCAAAGGAATCACTCTTGGAGTTTCAGCTGTAATGTTTGTAGGATTATTTCTGGGACATTTTGGTTATAGAATGAAAATAGAAATTTTAGATTTTATTCGTGATTTCGGATTGATTTTATTCGTTTACGGTATCGGAATTCAAGTAGGGCCTTCCTTTTTTTCTTCTTTTAAAAAACAAGGCATTCGCTTTAATTTATTGGCCGTTAGCACTGTTTTATTAGGTGGATTTATTACTTATCTTCTATTTTTAATTACACATATAAGCATTGAAAATGCCGTTGGATTAATGTCGGGTTCTGTAACAAACACGCCCGGGCTTGGCGCTGCTAAAGCTACTCTTATTGAAATTCAAAATAACTTTCCTTCAAAAAATTTTAGTGATCCTGCCATTGCCTATGCCATAACTTATCCTTTGGGTGTTTTTGGAATTATAATAATGATTATTTTGTCTAAATATTTCTTAAAAATTAATTTATCAAAAGAAAAATTTATTTGTGATTCAGAAGTTAACAATGAAGCTGAAATAATAATCCATCAAAAATGCAGGTTTACAAACGAAATGTTATTTGGCAAAAGCATTTATCAAATTTTTAAAGAATTAGAAGTTAGCGATATTATCATTTCAAGAGTAAAAAATAGTGGTTCACAAGTAGTTTATTCGCCTTCTTTAGACACAAAAATTAAAGAAAAAGATGTATTAATGGTTGTCGGTTCTCCAAAAAATGTTAAAAATTTCATCAATCAAGTAGGAAAAATTTCTACAGATTTATTTATTGAATCGGAACAAGATGTTTCAACCAAAACTTTTTTTGTAACCCAAACTTCTGCAACGCATAAAACATTGGCAGAGTTAGATTTATACAACAAATTTGACTTGAAAGTAACTCGAGTTTATCGCTCAGGAATGGAATTATTGGCACAGCCCAATTTAGAATTATTTTATGGGGATAAAATTAAAGTTGTAGGCAATAAAGATGCCTTTAATGAGGTAGAAAAAATTATAGGAAACTCAGAAAAAAGATTGCTAGAACCCGATTTTTTATCACTTTTTGGAGGCTTAAT
>Ga0316611_1000669_pt1 | contig 11193 bp, 10 predicted proteins | sample MIS2016202_MG_FD_207675 | JGI IMG/M metagenome (GOLD analysis project Ga0316611, IMG submission 207675) | Microbial mat bacterial communities from Middle Island sinkhole, Lake Huron, Michigan, United States - MIS.2016.202 | ecosystem: Environmental > Aquatic > Freshwater > Lake > Sediment... | reverse complement strand
TGATTTTACCAGAACAAAAAACTGAAAGGGAAAATAGAATTTTTAATGATTTGATAGCAAAAAGCGAAAAAGACTATTTAGAGGGAAAAGTAATAGACTATGAACTTTCAAAACAAAAAGCAATCCGATTGATAAATGACTTTAATTAATACAACAACTGCTGAAGAATCATATTTAAAAATAGTTCAATTTATTTTACATAAATGGAATAAAAAAATAGCTTTGCAATTCATAAAAGATGTAGATATAATAGTAGATAGAATTAAAGAAAATCCTTATTTTTATAAACCATTTGAAGAAAACTCTTCAGTTAGGATCGGGTTTGTAAACCGTTTGGTAAGTTTGTATTATAAAATAAATGAAGAAAAACAAGAAATAATAGTATTGCTTTATTTTGACAATAGAGAAAATCCTGAAAAATTAGAAATGTTTTTATTTATTTGATATATAATGATTTAAAATTTAATATTCGCTTCAAAAAAGGAAAATAATAAAACCAAATAAAAATTCCACACCAATGAATAATTCCCAAACCTAAAAAAACAGGGTAAAAAGGTTTTAAAAATTCCATACAAAACCGAAAAGAAAAATACAGCAGAATAAATAGCTTAAAAACATCGCCGTTTTGTAAATTATTTAATTTTTTAATTTTTGGGTGCAGCAAAAGTAGGGCAAAACAAAAACCCATTTCATATAACATAATTGGGTGCCGAAGCTTTCCATCGCCTAAATTCATTCCTGTAAAAAACTGTGTTTCAATTCCGTAAGTTGGCTCTGCAATTCCCATGGAAAAACAACCCATTCTACCAATAATCAAAGCAATAAGTATAGGAATAACATATAAATCGCCTGAAGATTGCCTTTCTCTGATAATTTTCTTTGTTAATTCAACACAAATTATTCCACCTAAAAAACCACCTAAAACGGTTTTGTTTCCATAAAATTTCAACCAAGAAAATTGACTGTATATATCCGTTACTTCAAAAGAGGCAATAATTCGTGAACCCAGCAAAGCGCCTACCATGGCACCTAATAAAATCCAAAGTCTGTTGACATCTGAAATGCTATCCGATGATTTTCTTCGTAAAAAATAATAAACCCGAATTCCTACAATGAAAGCTAAAGTTTCAAAAATAAAATGCAAATAGAATTTTTGTTCAAAAAGTTCAAATTGAAAGGGAAATTCCATTAAATAGTGTTATTTTGATTCTATAAATTTGCTTCAAAAGTAGCTAAATTTTTTTTAAAATGTTAGTTATATTTTTCTGTAATTGAATAGAAATTCTTTACTTTTGTCTAAAATATTTTCTAAAAAATGAAAGACCAACTAAAACGTTTTCTAAACGAAGAACAAGATCCGAAATCTGTAGAAAAAATCCTATCTAAATTAGAAGGAATTTTAATGAAGAATGAAGAAATTGGCTATATCGGAGTTCAGAAAAAACCAGCCATTACGGTATTACCCGAAAGTATCATTCTCACCAATAAAAGAATAATACTTTGCAAGCCCAAAAACTTAGGATTGTCTTTGGAATTTACCGATTACAATTGGCGAGATGTGGCTTCAACATTAGTAAAAGAAAATATTCTTGGTTCTGAATTTTCATTTTCCACCCAAACCGGAATTAGTATTTTTATCGATTATATTCCCAAAATACAAGCAAGAAAATTACATACTTTTGCACAAGAACAGCTGGAAATCTATCGAGAATCTACCATTCCTAAAGTGAATAATTCTATAGAAAGCAGCAATGACAAGGAAGAAATTTTAGTTGAGCAAAGTACTATTTCAAACGAATATAAAGAAGATTTAACCAACAAATTGCCGCATCTTACACAAACAGAAATAGACAAATTAGATGAAATTTCAACTGAGTTATCAAAAGAAGATTTAATAACAAAACTACAGAATTTCAAAAAATTATTAGACCAAGGTTTGATACTACAATCTGAATACGATAGTTACAAAAACAAGATTTTAGAATTATTGTAAATTAGAATTATTATGAAATATTTGTTTATCGTATTTTCGTTATCACTTATATTAAGTTTTGAATCTTGCAAAAGATTTTCAAATACTTATCCATTTTCATCTGCTTCAAAAATTGAAGTCTTATCTTATGAAACACGTTATAATTGGGATACTTTGGAAGATAATAGTAGAGGAAATTTTATAAATGATAATCTAATTTTAAAAGGAAAACTAAGGTTAAATCCAAAAAAAATAAGTGAAAGAGTACAATTATCTAAAAGACAAAGCGAAGAATTATTTGATATTTTGTATGCCTTCAATTTCGATTTAGTAGAACAAGTATCAGCCTGTTATGAACCTAGACACGCTTTTATTTTTTATGATGAAAAAAATAATGCAATTGCAAGTATTGAAATTTGTTTAATGTGTTCAAATAAAAAGAGCTCTAAAGGAGTTCCTAAGTTTAAATTAAATTATTCTAAAATTGAAAATATTTCTCTGTTTCTAAAATCAATTGGTATTAAAAAATTTGAAGATTAAAACAATGATACGAGAATTTCAACCCAAAGATTTTCCACAAGTAATAGAAATATACAAAGGAGGCATTGCTTCCGGAATGGCAACCTATGAAACTCAAGCCAAAAAATGGGAAGAATGGGACAAAGCATATTTACCAAATTGTAGATTTGTATATGAAGAACAGGGGCAAATTTTAGGTTGGGTAGCATTGTTACCTACTTCAATACGAGAATGTTATAAAGGTGTGGTAGAAGTGAGTATTTATATTTCTGCTAAATATTCTGGCAATCAAATAGGCACAAAACTAATGGAACATTTAATTTCAGAAAGCGAAAAACAGGGCATTTGGTGCTTGTATTCCAGTATTTTCCCACAAAATAAAGCGAGTATTCATTTGCATAAAAAAGTGGGTTTTCGCGAAATTGGGTATAGAGAAAAAATTGCAAAACTCAATGGTATTTGGAACGATACCGTTCTTTTTGAAAGAAGAAGCACTGTTGTGGGGATAGATTGAAATGAGATTCTATAAAAAGTTTATTCATACTATTGATAATTTTTAATTCTGAATTTTTAATTTTTAATTGATTCTACTTCATTACCTTTGCATTTTCCAAAAAATATGGAGCAAAACACAAAAGATTTTATCGTAATAAAGGGTGCACATTTACACAACCTAAAACATATAGATGTTGCAATACCAAAAAATAAATTGGTTGTTGTAACAGGAGTATCAGGAAGTGGAAAATCTACCTTAGCTTTTGATACTATTTATGCCGAAGGACAAAGACGATATGTTGAAAGTTTAAGCTCATACGCCAGGCAGTTTCTAGGGAAATTGGAGAAACCCATGGTAGAATACATAAAAGGACTAGCGCCCGCCATTGCCATTCAACAAAAAGTAATATCATCTAATCCACGTTCTACTGTTGGTACAACAACTGAAATTTACGATTATTTACGACTTCTATTTGCAAGAGTAGGCAAAACCTATTCCCCAATTTCAGGTGAAATAGTGAAAAAAGATGAGGTTTCAGATGTTGTAAATTATATTCAAACCCTACCCAAAAATGAACAATATATTCTTACAGCGCCTTTAGTATTGGAAAAAATTGAAAATTTCAATTTGTTATTACAAACATTAAAATCACAAGGTTTTGTACGTTTGGAAGTAGATTCAACTATTATTTCTATTGAAGATTTAGTAAGTTTTAATTTTCAACCCAAACAAACCACTAAAATACAATTGGTTATAGATCGCTTTCAAGTTTCTGATGATGAAGAATGGCTTCAAAGGTTGGCAGATTCCATACAAATAGCTTTTTATGAAGGCAAAGGATATGCAGAAATTAAAAAAGTAAATTCAGATAAAAATGAAAAGGTAGAAGTGAAAATGTTTTCAAATACTTTTGAATCTGATGGCATAGTCTATAATGAACCAAATATTCATTTTTTTAGTTTTAATAATCCATATGGTGCATGCCCAAAATGTGAAGGATATGGACAAATAATAGGGATTGATGAGAATTTAGTAATTCCAAATAAAAATTTATCACTATTCGAAGATGCTGTAGTAGCATGGAAAGGTGAAAAAATGCAGGAATGGAAAAACGATTTAATAAAAGTAGCAGGAAGATTTAATTTTCCAATACATAAACCCTATTACCAGCTTTCAACCGAAAACTTAAAAGATCTATGGCAAGGAAATTCCTATTTTGAAGGGATAAATGGTTTTTTTAAAATGGTAGAAGAAAACGCCTATAAAATTCAATACAGAGTAATGCTTTCTCGCTATCGAGGAAAAACGAAATGCCCTGAATGTAGTGGAAAACGATTGAGAATAGAGACAGAAAACATTAAAATAAATGCTAAATCTTTAATGGATTTGGTAGAATTGCCTTTGAATGAATTGGCAGTTTTTTTCAAAAATATTACATTATCAGAATACGAACAAAAAATTGCCCGAAGACTTTTACTAGAAATAAATAATAGAATAGAATTTTTGTTAGATGTAGGTTTAGGTTATTTAGACTTAAATAGAGCATCTAATACATTAAGTGGAGGTGAAAGCCAAAGAATAAATTTAGCAACTTCATTGGGAAGCAGTCTGGTAGGATCTATTTATATTTTAGACGAGCCCAGTATCGGGTTACACAGCCGAGACACCCATAAATTGATACAAGTACTTACAAAATTACGCGATTTAGGAAACACCGTAATTGTAGTGGAACATGATGAAGAGATAATGAAAGTAGCAGATTATATAATCGACATTGGGCCTGAAGCCGGATCGCTTGGTGGAGAAATTACATTTAAAGGTGCTTATTCAGAATTATCAAAATCAAACTCATTAACAGCAAAATACTTATCTGAAACTGAAAAAATTGACATTCCTAAAAACAGAAGAAAGATTAAAAATTTTATTGAAGTAAAAGGTGCTCGTTCCAACAATTTGAAAAATATCGATGTAAAATTTCCATTAGATTGTTTGCTTGTTATTACGGGTGTTAGTGGATCGGGGAAAAGTACTTTAATGAAAGATATTCTTCATCCATTTATGGAAAGAGAATTAGGGTCTTTTGGAAATAAAATAGGAGAATTTAGTACGATTGAAGGCAATATAAATAACATAAAAGCCATTGAACTTGTCGACCAAAATCCCATTGGAAAATCCTCACGTTCCAATCCCATAACTTATGTAAAGGCATTTGATGATATTCGAAATTTATATTCAAGATTAAAACAAAGTAAATTAAGCAATTTTCAACCCAAACATTTTTCTTTTAATGTAGAAGGAGGAAGATGCGAAACCTGCAAAGGGGAAGGAACGATTACTGTTGAAATGCAGTTTATGGCTGACATTGAATTGGTTTGTGAAACCTGTAATGGGAAAAGATTTAAAAGAGAAATATTAGACGTAAGATATGAAGAGGTAAATATTTCTGAATTACTGGACATGACTATTACCGAAGGTTTAGATTTTTTCAAAAAGAACAATCAAGACAAAATATATCAAAAAATAGCACCCTTAGAGGAGGTAGGTTTGGGCTATTTAAAATTAGGGCAATCATCCAATACTTTGAGTGGAGGAGAAGCACAAAGAATAAAATTAGCTTCTTTTTTAGTGAAGGGCGTTTCCGAAAGTAAAACACTCTTTATTTTTGATGAACCTACAACAGGATTGCATTTTCACGATGTGAAAAAATTGTTAAAATCATTGAATGCACTTATAGAAAACGGACACTCAGTAATGGTAATTGAACATCATTTAGATGTAATAAAATCTGCAGATTGGGTGATAGATTTAGGACCAGATGCTGGAAAACACGGTGGTGAATTGGTAGCAGAAGGCACACCCGAAGATATCTGTAAAAATAAAAAATCTATTACAGGAAAATATTTGAAGGGGAAATTATTGAAATAAAAATTATTTGTTTTGTAAATTATAATGTTTTCTTAAAGGGCTGTTTGGTGGAAACCAATATACATTATAATGAACATAATAACCCAATGGAATTAAAAAATCAGATATTTCTTTTACATTGCTAAGCCAGATTTCTAAAATAAGCATGGGTTTATGTTCTATTATGAAATCTTTCATTCCATTAATTACATTGCTTTCATATCCTTCAACATCTATTTTTACAATTATAGGTTTTTTAGTTACGTCAATTTGTAAATTCTTAAAATTTTTTATCACAATGTTTTCTGAACTGTTCATATCATCTGTAACCTCTAAAATAGAAGCTTCACCAAATTTTACAGATGAAAAATTTATTTTTATATCTTCTTCAATTTCACCTAAGCCAAAATTATTTAAGTGCAAATTACTGGCTAATTTATTTAATTTTGCCATTTTCTCCATTTGATTAAAATTGCTTTTAACGGGCTCAAAAGCATGTACATCCCAACCTTTTGAAGCCAATACAAGAGAATATCTACCAACATTTGCACCTACATCAATAAAAGTACCCGTATTTTCGGGTGCCGTAAGGAAAAAATTCATAATATCAGGTTCATAATTTTCAATGCAAACCCAAAAATCAATAGTGTTTTTCCGAGTTAGCATCGTTAAGCCATGTAATTTTATTTTCATTTCAGGGAAAACTGAAAAATGAATTCCTATTGATTTTAATGCATAATGAGAAAAAAATCCAAAAATAAATTGAAGTTTTACAAACCAATTTTCATCAATTTGTTTTAAAATACTATTGAATTTAATTATTTTATTAAGTTTTGAATTCATATAAAGTATTATCAGCATTTAAAGTGGCAAAGATATACAATTTAAAATATTTATCTTTGCGTTTTATAAAATAAGAAATTTTAAATTCAGTAATAAAATGTCATTAATAAAAAGTATTTCAGGAATAAGAGGCACAATAGGAGGAATAGTAAACGACAATCTAACTCCAATTGATGCAGTTAAATTTGCATCAGCATACGGTACTTGGATAGTAGAAAATTCTAAATCTTCAAATAAAATCAAAAAAGTAATTATAGGAAGAGATGCACGAATTTCAGGTGAAATGATTTCAAACTTAGTGGTGAATTCTTTAATTGGATTAGGTATAGATGTAGTTGATTTAGGCCTAAGTACTACACCAACCGTAGAAATTATGGTAACAGAATTACAAGCTGATGGAGGTATTATACTCACCGCAAGCCATAATCCCAAACAATGGAATGCCCTAAAATTATTGAATGAAAAAGGTGAATTTATTTCGGGTGATGATGGAAAAAAAATATTAGAAATTGCTGAAAACAACAGTTATTCTTTCGCAGAGGTAGATAATCTAGGGAAGTATTCTTATAATAATGAAGCCATTGCACTTCACATTGAAAAAATACTTAAACTATCTTTAATTGATGTAGAATTAATTAAATCTAAAAAATTTAAGATTGTAATTGATTGTGTAAACTCTACAGGCGGTATTTCAGTTCCTCAAATTTTAGAAAAATTAGGTTGTGAAGTAATAGAAATGTATTGCGAACCCAACGGACATTTTCCTCATAATCCCGAACCATTAGCGGAGCATTTAACCGAAATTTGTGAAAAAGTAGTAACCGAAAATGCAAATTTAGGCATTGTTGTAGATCCTGATGTGGACAGATTGGCCTTAATCTCTGAAGATGGAAAAATGTTTGGTGAAGAATACACTTTGGTTGCCGTGGCTGATTATATTCTACAAAATAGAAAAGGAAATACCGTTTCTAATTTATCATCGTCAAGGGCATTAGCAGATATAACGATTAAAAATGGAGGTGAATATTTCGCTGCAGCAGTTGGCGAAGTGAATGTAGTAGAGAAAATGAAAGAAGTAAATGCAGTAATTGGTGGCGAAGGAAACGGAGGTATTATTTTTCCAGAATTACATTATGGCAGAGATTCATTAGTTGGTATTGGTTTGTTTTTAAGCTATTTAGCAAAGCAAAATAAAAAAATGAGTGAAATAAGAGCAGAACTTCCCGTTTATTTTATGAGTAAAAACAAAATTGAATTAACACCCGAAATTGATGTTGATTCTATTTTAAATGAAATACAAAACAACTATTCAACAGAAAAAATCACCACGATTGATGGCGTGAAAATAGACTTTCCAGAAAAATGGATACACTTCAGAAAATCAAATACAGAGCCGATAATTCGTATTTATACTGAAGCCAAAACACAAAAAGATGCCGATGATTTAGCTGAAACTTTTATTAAAGAAATACAATCATTAATCTCATAACTACTATCTAATCTCAATATTATTTGTACCTATTAATTTTTAATTAGTATTTAAAATAACATTACTTTTGCAAACAATATTTCAAAATAAAAAATGGATACATTAATTCAAATAGTACAAATTCTATTCATCTTATCAGTTTTGGTAATTCTTCATGAATTTGGGCACTATATTCCAGCAAAAATTTTTAAAGTTCGAGCTGAAAAATTCTATCTTTTTATGGACGCAGGGTTTTCAATTTTCAAAAAGAAAATCGGCGAAACAGAATGGGGGATAGGTTGGCTACCAATCGGAGGATATGTAAAATTATCAGGCATGATAGACGAAAGCATGGATTCCGAGCAAATGAAAGAGCCAGCAAAACCATGGGAATTTCGTAGCAAGCCTGCATGGCAAAGGCTTATAATAATGCTCGGCGGAATAACAGTGAATATTTTGTTAGCTATATTAATATTCACAGTAATGTATTCCACCGTTGGGCAAAAAATTCCATCAACTGAAGTATATCAAAAAGATGGATTAATGTTTGGTGAGGTAGGAAAAGCGGTTGGGTTTAAAAATGGAGACAGAATACTAACAGTTGACGGCACATTTCAACCCCGTTTTAATAGAATGTTTTTAGACGTTCTATTAGGAGAAGAAGTGGTAGTAGATAGAAATGGAGAAAAAGTAAAAATACACTTAACGGAAGAAAATAAAAGAGATATTTTAGCTAAGGAGGGAAAAGAATTTATTTTACCAAGATTAGAACAAACTACCATAGACTCATTAATGACTGATTCAGAAGCATTAAAATCTGGCCTTAAGAAAGGCGATGAAATACTATCTGTAAATAATGAAAAGTTTAGATTTTATGATGAATTAAAAGATAAATTATTGGCTCAAAAAAAAGACACTGTTACCATAGGAGTAAAAAGAAATGGGACTGAAAAATTCATAAAAGTATTAGTAAATAAAGAAGGAAAATTAGGATTTTCACCTAAGTTTAAAGACAAAGAAGACTTTATAAAAGTAAATAAAATGTCATTTTTTGATGCAATTCCTGCAGCGTTTGAAGAGTCCTATGCTTTGTTTGTATATAATATAAAACAATTTAAACTTATTTTAAAACCCAAAACCGAAGCCTATAAACAAGTAAAAAGTCCAATAGGCATTACAAGAATATTGCCAACAACTTGGGATTGGGAATTTGTATGGAATTTTATGGCGTTGTTTTCAATCGGATTAGCATTTATGAATTTACTCCCAATTCCTGGTTTAGATGGTGGGCATGCACTATTCACAATAGCTGAAATGATAACAGGAAAAAAATTAAACGACAAAGCAGCAGGATATGTGCAAACAGTTGGAATGGTTATCTTGTTGTCTTTAATGGCGTTAACCTTTGGAAAAGATATTTATGAAATAATAAAAGACAATTTTTTCAAATAAAATTTGTAGAATAAAAAAATAATTATATTTTTGCACTCACAAAATTTCAGGAATGAAATAAAGTAAAATTCCTCTTTAGCTCAGTTGGTTAGAGCATCTGACTGTTAATCAGAGGGTCGCTGGTTCGAGCCCAGCAAGAGGAGCTTAATAAACAAAGCCTTTATAGAAATATAGAGGCTTTTTTATTTTCCTTGCAACATACCTGCAACAATTTATATATTTTTGTATAATGAATAAAAACATATATATTGTCTCGTCCTATAAGTAGGTTGACTAAAAATTAAACAAATTAGTAACCAATGGAAACTGTAATAAAAAATTGCATAACATAAAATAAAGTCAGGGGATGGCAAACAAAAATTTTCAATCCCATTTTTAAGACTTAGTTTTTGGGCAAGAAAAAATTAAAAAAATCTAACATAAAAATGGAACGTATTGAACATAAATAATAACAAAAAAGGGCAACGTATTTTTAGGACATGACAACGCCAATGCAGACAAACAAAAACATACCATTTTATCTGACCACCATAGGAATTTTTATCCTGTTAAAATTCGGCTATACACTTGCCGACAATGACAATTTAATTTTCCTACTCAAACCGACTGACAAAATCGTAGGACTTTTAACGGGTTCACATTCTGTTTATTTTTCAGACAAAGGATATTATCACAATAGTTTGAATATTCTGATTGAAAAATCTTGTTCAGGTTTTAATTTTATGCTTTTGTGTTTTTGTATGCTGGCATTCTTGTTTTTAAAACATACTGATAAGGCAATTTTTAAATCTTTAACGATTCCGTTTGCATTAATTACCTCCTATCTTTTGACCATTTTCGTGAATGCGTCAAGAATATTTGTTTCAATAATTATGCAACAACAGGCAAATAATATTTTATCTGACAGACCACATTTAATTCTTCACGAAATAGTTGGTGTTATTACCAATCTGACCTTCTTGATTATAATTTACATAGTATCCGAAAAGTTTTTAACCAATAAATATCAGAATGCGAAACTTACTTAATCCTAAATGGCTTTTCTTCATAAACACACTACCAATTGTAGTTTTGTTTTTTCTTTTTATTGGAGAGTACAATATTATAAAAAGCCTCTTAAATGCAGAGAACATTGAACTATGGAAAACTTTTGGATTGACATTAGGAGTTTTAGGACTTCTCAATTTTTGCTACACAACTTTGCTGACAATTAAGAAGCAAAAGGTTTCTGTATTTTATGGTGTTTTAGCCTTACTGTGCTATATTCCTTTTATTTATCTTTTCGGTTTTCATTCAGACAAAATCATTCCCTTCTCCATTCCCCAATGGATGTTTTCAAGAAATAATATTGTGTATGTCGGCACTTTTTTAATGCCGACACTTGCTTATTCTTTATTTGTAATAATTGTACATTTCACATCTGAAACAAAAGAACATAAAGCCTGGAAAAACTTTTTAGCCGCCATGATTATTCCTGTTTCTTGGTATGTTTTCCCTCAAATCCTTTTGCCTTTATGGAAACCCGTAGAAGATAATTTC
>Ga0316611_1000665_pt1 | contig 11230 bp, 9 predicted proteins | sample MIS2016202_MG_FD_207675 | JGI IMG/M metagenome (GOLD analysis project Ga0316611, IMG submission 207675) | Microbial mat bacterial communities from Middle Island sinkhole, Lake Huron, Michigan, United States - MIS.2016.202 | ecosystem: Environmental > Aquatic > Freshwater > Lake > Sediment... | reverse complement strand
ACGATAGAGGAAATAAACAGGGAAGCATTGAAAATATATTCAGACTGGCGAAATGACAGAGATAATAAAATTGCTGTAATAGGCAAAATCGAAAAATAACGCCCCCCGCATTTCACCAGTCCGCAGGCGCAGATATTCACGCCTTCGCCGTCAACATGGTCAACGCTGATGTATTATACGCAAAAAAATCCGTTCACCGGGGAAAAGCTGTTTGTTGAAAAAGAACTCAGAAAAAAAGAGCAGCAGAAAGCGATAGTTGTCTGATTCTGTTAAAAGAACGACTAGCCGGTAAACAATTTACATTTTGCAGAAAGTGGCGGGGTTGAGTTAATCTCGGCATCTGCTCATCCGTACCGAATCGCGTCAATCGGATTGAGTTTTGCCGCTTGTCCAGCCGGATACAGCGTGGCTGAAAAGCATATCATCAGTGCTGAAATTGCTATCAGTATCACATCCGCTGCCTGCAACAGCACCGGCAATGTGGTGATATAATATACATCTGCCGGAAGTTCGATAAACCTGTAGTGTTTAAGCAGCAGACAAAGTGTGATGCCGAAGATGACACCCAGGCTTGTGCCGATAGTGCCGATTGCCATGCCTTTGAAGACAAAAATCTTGCGGACAGCCTTATCTGTCGCGCCCATTGCCTTTAAAATCGCAATATCGCGGGTTTTTTCCATGACCATCATAATCAGAGAACTGGCAATATTAAACGCCGCAACCAGAACAATCAGCGTCAGAATTACAAACATGGCGGTTTTTTCAAGTTTCAATGCAGAGAAAAAATTATGGTTTTTCTGCATCCAATCTTTTGTCTGATAGGGCTTGCCCAAATCTGTAATGATTTTTTTGCCAATCTTATCCGCATCATAAATATCGGTCAGCCGGATTTCTATGCCGGTGATCGTATCGTCCATCTGCAACAGCTTCCGGGCTTCTTTCAGATGAATATACGCATAAGATCCGTCATATTCATACATGCCTGCTTCAAAAAAACCGATTGCGCTGAATTTCTTCATCGCGGGCAGATACCCCACCGGAGAAATCATGCCTCTGGGCGAAATCAGATACACGCCCTGACCTTCCGAAATCCCGGCATTCATGCCAAGGTCTTTGCCCAGAATTACGCCCGGCATATCGTGATGATTCAATTTTGCCAGTGCCGCGGGACTGATACTCCTGATAACTTTTCCTGCGGATTCCGGCTGAATCCCTCTCACCAATGCGCCATACAAGCCGCGTGAGGTTCTCAGCATGGTCTGGGTTTCGACAAACGGCGTAACAGCTTCAACACCTTCAATGGCTTTGAGATATTCCGATACGCGCCGATAATCGCTGAATCCGCCGCCCTGCCGCGTCAGGATAATATGGGATTCCACGCCTAAGATTCGGGCTTTCAAATCCGATTCAAAGCCCGCCATCACCGAAATGACCACTATCAGCGCCATCACACCGACCGCAACGCCTGCCACCGAAAGAAGCGTAATCAGGGAAATGAAGGTCTGCCCCTGCCTGGCTCTGATATAGCGGCTGCCGATAAAAAGTTCATAAGACATTTTTAAATCCGGTCCTTTCCCGAAAATTTATTGCCATGTAATCATGCTTTTTATAATCCGAAAAACGGTAAAAGTCCTTTTCCGATCAGCCAATACAACGCCATGCCCACAATCACCGTACCGCCCAGCGATTTTGTCTTTAATGCAAATAAAAACGTAGGAATGCTGGCAAGCAATTCAGGTTTGAACGCCATAATTTTGGGTTCTCCGCCGACCACAAGCGCGGGTATCAGCAGCGCGCTTAAAATAGCTGCCGGAATCAGATCAAGCCATTCAATCAGCAGTTTGGGAATTTCCCGCTTGGACAGAAAAAAGAGCGGAAACCAGCGCGGCAGAAACGTTACGAATCCCATGCCTGCTATCAATATCAGATAGTCTTTCATGTCAGATACTTTTTGAAAATCAATCCCAAAGTTGCCGCAATCACGGAAGCAAGGATGATATAGGAATTTCCGGGGATGAGCAGAGAGAAAATAACTGCCAAAATTCCCGCAATAATGGCAGTGATGACATACTTTCTGCCTCTGAGTTGAAACACCAGAAGGCAGATAAACATGGCAATCAGCGCGTAGTCAATGCCGAATGCTTTTTCAGGGATGAACTGTCCGCCGAATCCGCCGATAACCGTGCTGGCAATCCATGCTGCATTTGCCATCTGATTTACCACCAGCGAGCGGTTCAGATTCCAGTCCCCGTCTCTGAGCCGCGCAAGATTGACCGCAAAGCTTTCATCCGTAACGCCGTAAGCAAACAGCGACAATCTTTTCCGGTCTTCCCCCTTAAAAAACACTGCCAAAGCAGAACTCATCAGCAGATGCCGCAGATTGACCATAAAGGTTGTCAGGATAATGGCAATCGCAGACGCTCCGTCAGCCAGCATGGAAACGGCGATAAACTGAGAGCTGCCCGCAAACACAAATACGGACATCATACCGATCTGAAGCGGCGTCAATCCGGCTTTCCGCGCCAGAACCCCGAACGCAAATCCGATAGGAATATATCCCAGACAAATCGGCCAAGCAGCAGACGCGCCTATTCTTACATCATTGTTTTGCCGCAAGCTTATCTATCCCTGAAATAACTCTTTTTAATAATTCCTGAACTTCGGCAGTTTCATTGTCCTGAATCGGATATGTGGGCTGCACCTTGGCTTCGCCGCAAATCACGATCAGCAGATTTCCGACGATTTTTGATTTTTCCGATAGCGTTAATTTAATATCTTTTGCCTCAAGCCGCATGATTGCATCATGAACAATTTCCACAGCGCCTTCGACAACTACTTTTCTTGCATCCACCAATGCCTGAGCCTGCTGGCGGACAAGCATAGCCTGAGCAATTTCAGGAGCATAACTCAAATCAGACAACTCAAAAGAAATAACTTTGATTCCGGCGTCTTTCACCTTTGATTGCAGCAGAGTAACCATTTCACCGGCAATTTCCCTTGCTTCATTCTTCAGGCTATGTCCTGTTGCGCTTTCATACGGATATTTTGAAGAAACCTGTTTCAGAACAGCCATTGCCTGTGTTTTCAAAAATTCCTGATATTTTTCCACATTCAATGCCGCCTTGATTGAATCGCTTACCTGATAGGTACATACTCCCGCGATGACTATCGGATTGCCATTTCCATCTGCAACGACTGTCCTGTGCAAATCAAACGTTTGCCGCTTAGTGCTGACAGAAATTACCGTTCTTCCCCATAACAACACAAAATACAATCCGGGGTCTTTAATGACTTTTTTCAGCTCGCCCCAGAATAAAAGGATTTTTTCTTCCTGCGGATGCACCACAACCCAGCTTCCCAACATCGTTATCGGTAAAAATAAAATGCCTAATATGAAGGATAGAATATCTTTCATGTTCTTTCTCCTTATCCTGAATACCTGTAAACCGTTGCGCTAATCGGAATCAGCGGCACATTCAATCCGTTTAAGGTTTCGGAATGACCGATAAAAATACAGCCGTGCCGGTTCAGATATTTGCACATACGGTTCAATACTCTCTCCTGCGTGGGTCTGTCGAAATAAATCATCACATTTCTGAAAAAAACCAGATCAACTTTGTCAGGCAGCCAGAATTCATTATCCATGAGATTGATGCGTTTGAATTTTACGACAGCCCTGAGCGGGGGCGAGACTCTTACCAGATTTTTATCTTTATTTCTGAGCAGATATTTCTTGCGAAACGGCAGGGGAACCGGTTCCACTTTCTCATGTTCATATATTCCGTGAGCTGCGGTTTCCAGGACTCTGGTAGAAATATCTGTTCCGATAATCGAAAAGGAAAACCCCGGGTATCGTTCCGCAACCTCGCTTAACACCATTGCCAGCGTATACGGCTCTTCACCGGTGGAGCAGCCCGCGCTCCAGACTCTGAGATGTTTCTGGACATCCCGATCAAATCGTTTCATAAACTCCGGCACGGTTGTCTGTGTCAGATACTCGAAATGCTTGGGTTCTCTGAAAAAATCGGTTTTGTTGGTCGTTATCACGTCAATCATGTGATGCAGCTCGGTTTGCATTCCTTCCGCACTGAACACATATTTGTAATATTCCTCAAAATTGCCCATGCCCAGCTTACGCAGCCGTTTTCTCAGCCGCGCCTGAAGCATGGTCTTTTTGATTTCCGGCATCTTGATGCCCAACTCAGCCTGAATATACGCACTGAATCGGGAAAAAATTTTGTCTGACATTTCATCAGGAAAAGGATATGCTAGCGATTCATCTGCCATGACGTATTACATCCTGATCTTTATTTTCCGCGAGCCGGGTAAGCTTCGGGACATCTAAAATCAGCGCGACCGTGCCATCCCCCAAAATTGTCGCGCCGGAAATATATTCGGCATCCCGATAAACTTTGTTCATACTTTTGATGACGGTCTGGTGCTGCCCTTCGACCCGATCCACGCCTAATCCCACTTTGGTATTTTTGGATTCCGCAACCACGACCTGTTCAATATCCGGCGCTGCGCCTTCAATCATAAATAACTGCCTCAGATTCAGATACGGCACAGCCCTGCCTCTGAAATTCATAATGCTTCTTGAACGAACCATCGTTAAATCTTTGCCTCTGAGTTCCACGCATTCTTCCACCACCGGCAGAGGCAGTACAAAGCAGCTATCCGCAACCCGAATCAGCAATCCGTCTATAATGGCAAGCGTCAGCGGCAGCCGGAGCGTGATACAGGTCCGCTTTCCTTTTTCGCTTTCAATCTCGACACTTCCTCTCAGCGACTCAATCGCCCGCCTGACCACATCCATGCCCACGCCGCGCCCTGATACCTCTGTAATTCTTTCAGATGTTGTAAGACCGGGCGTAAAAATCAGCGAAAAGATTTCCTGCTCGGATAATCTGGCATCCGGTAAAATCAATCCCCGTTCAACAGCTTTGGCGCGGATAGCTGACGGATCCAGCCCAGCACCGTCGTCGCAGATACGGATCAGCACATTCACGCCCGAATGAAACGCGGACAGGCTGATAATACCTTCTCCGGCTTTTTCCAGCGATTCCCGGACACGCGGCTTTTCAATACCGTGATCTATGGCGTTTCGGATAATATGCACCATCGGATCATGAAGCTTTTCAATCAGTGTTTTATCTAATTCGGTTTCTCCGCCATCGGTAACCAGAATAACTTCCTTGCCCAGTTCCGCAGACAAATCGCGCACCAATCTTCTGAAATTGCCGAAGGTGGTGTCAATCGGCAGCATACGGATATTCATGGTATTATCCCGAAGAGACACGGTAAGCCGCTCCACTTCTTCGGAAATAGACAACAGTTCGCCATCTTTTGTCATAGACGCTTTGCGGCTGAGCCGCGCCTGAACCGTTACCAATTCGCCGACCAGATTCACCAGACTATCCAATTTTACCGCAGGCACCCGGATACTTGATGTCGGATCGGATTTTACGCGCTTTTCCGGCTTCTGTTTTCCACTCTCATCAGGAATCGGGGCGGGCGGCGTTTCGGAAACAGCATCATGCGACTCCTGAGTATCCTTTTTATCTGCCGTTTTAATCCGAAGTTCGCTTTTATCTTCCACAAAAATAAACACATCCCGGACGGCATTAACGGATTGGGCTGTTTTGATGGTAATCTCCCACGCAAGATAGCACGCTTCCGGATCAATATCGTCAAGCATGGGAATCGCGTGGGTCAACGCCCTGATCTGACATTCTCCGAGTCCTCTGAGCTCCCTGATTAAAAAAAGCGGATTCGTGCCGCTATGAAATATCTCAGACGCAGGACGGAAGAATAAATGAAAAGTGAGAAGTGAGAAGTGAGAAGTTGAATCACTTTGCACTTTGCATTTTGCACTTTGCATTGTTTTTACCTTCTGTTCTTCTGAAATCAATTTGCATATTTCGGCGATAATCTCCTGAGATTTCACATTATCCGCGCCTTCTTTGCCTTCGGAGGCTTCCAGCATGGCTCTGATCTGATCGCGTGCGGCTAATCCTAAATTAATCAACTCTTTGCTGGCGACTATTTTTCCATCGCGCACCAAATCAAACGCGGTTTCGATTTCATGCGTAAAGCTTGCAATGTCATCAAATCCGAACATCGCGCCTGATCCTTTGATGGTATGCAACGCCCGGAATACCCGCCCGATCACGCCGGCATCCTCCGGAATTTCTTCCAATTCCAGCAATGCGCTTTCCAACTCGGAAAGAAGCTCATACGCCTCTTCTTTATAGACTGTCTGCGGATTCATAGTTCTTCACTCTTTATCGGCTCTTCAGGTTCGGCAATAACCAATTCTTCGCTGGTGAACACCCGGTCAATATCCAGAATAATGATAAATTGTCCGTCATGCTTGCCGATGCCCCGGATAAATTCCGTGCGCCAGCGCATTCCGATTTTAGGCGGCGGCTCAATCTGAGATACATCCAACTCCATCACCTCATGCACCGAATCAGCCAGGGCGCCGATAATGGTATTTTCGCCGTCCAAAAACAAATCCATGACAATAATCCGGGTGTCCATTGAATTTTCGGTTTTGGATAAGCCGAATTTGAGGCGCAGATCCACGACCGGTACGACGCTGCCGCGCACATTGATAACGCCCCGCATAAATTCGGGCGAGCGCGGAACTTTGGTGATGGTGATCAAATCCAGAACTTCTCTGACCTGAGATACATCCAGCGCAAAAACTTCATCGCCTACTCTGAAGGTAAGATACTGGGATATTTTGTTAATACTTGTATCAGCCATAACGCTGCCTCCGTTTTTTGAATATTGTTCAATTGATCTTTTCAAAAAAAACAGTATATCATAAATAGCATGATTGAAAAAGTATTTGAAACAAAATTCAGACTTATCGAATCGGCATAATCTTTGCATAACATATTGACATAGGATAGAATGGGTGTCAATATTCAAAAAAAACAGGGAGTATTTTTGAACATGAAGCGTTTTATTGCGGTGATAATCACTTTTTTTGCCTTATATCTGCCTATTTTTGCCCAAAATGAATTTCAGCCTGAAGAAAAACCTGCTGAAATATCCGAGCAGTCGGTTAAAAAAGATCAGACGCTCAATACGATTAAGGAGGTTGCCGCCAGTATTCAGAATATTTCCGATCAGATCGGAATCAAAAAAAAAGAGCTGCGCGAATTAATCGGGACTCAGGAGCAGAAGGATAAAATCAGGGCTGAAATCAATACGCTCAATGAACAGAAAGCGATTCATGAAAAAAGTCTGGAGCGCATCTCGACCGGAATTGATTTGGAACTTTTTGAAGCCAAACCGCAAAAAGATTTCAAATGGCAGGAAGAACTTCATGATCTGCTGGGACCTGTGATCGAAGAACTCAAAAGAATGACCGATAAGCCGCGTCAGATTGAAAAGCTTAACAGCGAATATGTGTTTTATGAAAACCGCCTTGCAACTGCCAGAAAGGCGCATGAAAATGTCAAGAAACTGATTCCGGAAGTCAAAGATAAAAAAATCATAACCTATCTGACCGATGTTGAAAAGACATGGAAAAACAAAAATCAGGAGCTTGATAATCAGTTGAAAGTTATCAATCTTCAGCGTTCTGAAAAGCTCAGAGAAAAAAAGTCGCTGTTGGAAGAGACCCAGAATCTGATGCGCCTGTTTTTCAAGAGCCGAAGTCAGAATCTGCTGCTGGCGCTGCTGGCATTTTTCTGTGTATTGTTTGTGCTTCAGATGCTCTATCGTCTGATTTCAAAATTATTACCGAATCATATTGAAAAAAAATATCCGTTTTATGTTCGGCTGGGGCATCTTCTGTATCGGTTTATGATGGTGATGGGCGCTGCCTGCTCGCTGCTGATCATGCTGTATGCTACGGGCGACTGGGTGCTGCTCAGTATTGCCATTGTTTTTATTTTCGGCATTGTATGGACAGCCAGACAGGGCTTTACCAAATTTTTCGAGCAGATCAAATTGCTGCTCAATCTCGGAGCAGTCAGAGAAAACGAGCGGGTGGTGTATAAGGGCATTCCGTGGAAAGTGGTTTCAATCAATTTTTACAGCCATTTTGAAAATCCGGAATTGAAACTCGGCAGAATACGCCTTGCGTTGGAACAGTTGATCGGACTCAGTTCGCGTCCGTATGACCATGACGAACCCTGGTTTCCCTGCCGGGTCGGCGATTGGCTGCTGATGAGCGACGGAACTTACGGGCGGGTAATTATGCAGACGCCGGAAATTGTTCAGTTGGTGCTTCTGGGCGGAAGTCATAAAACCTATCTGACCGAAGAATTTTTAAAACTCGGCGCGGTCAATATGTCCACCAATTTCAGAGTCAGCGTTATCTTCGGGCTTGACTATGCCCATCAGATATATATCACCCGGCATATTCCGGACAGACTCAGGGAAATGCTGCTCAAACAACTTATTGCAGAAGGCTATGGCAATTATATTTTAAATCTGAGGGTCGAATTCAGAGAAGCGGCAGCCTCATCTCTGAATCTTGAAATTTTAGCTGATTTTTCAGGAAAACTGGCGCAGCATTACAGAAAAATCACCAGAGCCTTGCAGCGAATCTGCGTGGATGCCTGCAACCGCTACGGCTGGATAATTCCGTTTCAGCAGCTTACGATTCATCAGTCCGATAAACAAACAAAATCGTCTGACAATTATCGGGAAACTATCAATATTGCGCCGTCTTCTCCGCTTCCGGATTATCAGCAGACAGTGGTTCTCCGGTCTGAGAATCAGGCTTCGGCGACACAGACCATCACTGCCCAAAGTCCGCCTGAAGAATTGCCGATTGTTCCCAGTACAGAAGCTTCAGGTGAGCTTGCGGATTATGCGGCAACAGAGGTTGAAACAGAATTTTATCAGAAATGGGTCAGAAAACATCAGGGTGATAAATACCAATTTTGCGAAAGATTATTTTCAGGCGGAATGGGCGCGATTTTCAAGGTGCTGGAGCGGGATTTACAGCGGATATCTGCGATGAAAGTCCTGCTGCCCGGACTCAAAGATCACCCGGACACACTGAATAATTTTATCACCGAAGCCAAAATCACCGGATTTTTAGAACATCCCAATATTGTGCCGGTACATGAATTGGGATTGCTGCCGCAGGCTGGCATCTTTTTTACCATGAAGCTTGCCAAAGGACAGACATTAAATGCTATTTTAGCTGAACTTAACGAGGGAAATCCCGAATATATTGAAAAATACAATGCGTATCATCTGCTCAATATTTTCCGAAAAGTCTGCGATGCGGTGTCGTATGCCCATTCGATCAATATTGTTCATCAGGACATCAAGCCGCATAACATCATGGTCGGAAAATACGGCGAAGTTTTTCTGATGGATTGGGGAATTGCCAAATATGTCGGCGATGTGGAGCAGGAACCTGATTCAGTGGCAAAAGAGTTTCTCAAAGATATTCTGAGTTTTTCAAAAGAAAAAAAGAGCTTTCATATCAAAGGTTCTCCTGCCTACATGTCGCCGGAGCAGGTGAGCGGGGATCCGCAGCAGATAGATAAAGCCAGCGATATTTTCCTTTTGGGCGCGACGCTGTATCATATTTTTACGCTTGTGCCGCCGTATCAGGGGGATGATATTCAGGGTATTCTTCTCAAAGCCAAAAATGCAGAGCTTATTCCGCCGGAAACCAGAAATCCGGCGGCTCAGGTTCCTTCTGAAATGTCCGGAATCATTATGAAAGCTATGGCATCCTATAAACATGATCGATACAACTCTGTTGAAGACATGGTGAAAGATATTGATGATTTTATTGCGGGAAAATGGTCTCCGCAGGAAACGAAGTTTTTTGCCGCAGGCGAAACCATCATGCGGGAAGGTGAAATCGGCGAGGAAGCGTATGTGATTGTAAAAGGCAGCGTCATAATTTATCGGGAATCCGGCGGACACCGGGTGATTCTGAACACTGCCAAAGAAGGCGATATTATCGGAGAAATTGCCCTGATTATCAAAGCCCCGCGGTCTGCGAGCGTGGAAGCAGCGGAAGATACGGAAGTCGCGGTATTCACCGCCCGCCTTATTTCTTATAATATCAGACGGCTTCCGCCTTATATGGAAAAAATCGTATCTGCCATGACCGAAAGGCTTTTAGCGGCAAATGCCAATATTCATCCGCATCTGACAACAGACTGCACGGATGTTGTCTTAAAACAGTTGCGGTTGATTTTCAAAGATAAATCCGGTGATACGGAAAGTCAGGTTCTGTTCAAAGATGTGGTTTCCGAAATATCCGGTGATTTAGGGATTCCTGAAGAGAAAGTCTGCGAGGTTCTGTCTATGGCAACGGATCGCAATCTGATTGTCCACGAAGATGACGACAGCCTTGAAATTCCCGATATAGAAGTCTTGCAGAATTTCAAGGAAAGCAGAATGATCGGTTAAGATACGATAGTCGCTTTCAATGAGCTTCACATAAGGCTTGATTATAAAGACAACTACGGCTAAAATCAGATAAAAAATTATCAGAGGAAATATCTATGTCCGTATCATATTCGGTGATTATACCTGCGTTCAATGAACAAAAATGGCTGCCTGAAACGCTGGACGCCTTGCAAAATGCTATGCGCGGGATTGTCATGCCCGGCGAAATCATTGTGGCAGATAACAATTCCGGTGATAAAACTCCTGAAATTGCTATTCAATATGGCGCAAACGTGGTATTTGAACCCGTTAATCAGATTTCACGCGCAAGAAATACCGGAGCAAGAGCCGCAACAGGCAAATATCTGATTTTTTTGGATGCGGATACGCTGATCGATCCGATATTGCTGAAAACCGCGCTGGATCAGCTTGAAAGCGGCTCATGCTGCGGCGGAGGCGGCAGAATTGCTTTTGAAGACGGGACTCCGGGTTTTGTCAGATTAGGCGCGGATATCTGGAATATACTTTCCGTCAGATTCGGCATGGCGGCGGGATGTTTTGTCTATTGCCTGAAAGAAGGTTATGATGCAATCGGCGGATTTGACGAAAAACTTTATGCCAGCGAAGAAATCTGGTTTTCACAACGATTGCAGGCATGGGGAAAGCCGCGCGGCATGAAATTCAGGATTATCAGCGATCCGCCGTTGATAACGTCAGGGCGTAAATCAGAGTGGTTTTCGCCGCTGCAAATGCTCGGAATGCTGGTGATATTCTGCTTTTTTCCGTTTGCGATGCGGTTTCGCTCTTTGTGTGATTTGTGGTATAAACGACCGAAGGTGTGATG
>Ga0316611_1000663_pt1 | contig 11235 bp, 10 predicted proteins | sample MIS2016202_MG_FD_207675 | JGI IMG/M metagenome (GOLD analysis project Ga0316611, IMG submission 207675) | Microbial mat bacterial communities from Middle Island sinkhole, Lake Huron, Michigan, United States - MIS.2016.202 | ecosystem: Environmental > Aquatic > Freshwater > Lake > Sediment... | reverse complement strand
CCGGAAGCGATTGATGATTCTTCTCAACGCGAACAAGCGGTATGTCTGATCCATCTCGCTTTTAAGCGTTTCAGAAAGATTAAAGCATTTATCAGTAGCCTTATGTTTCCTGAAAGCCGCCCGCATTACCAAAGCAGAAAGCTCCCATGGCGTGTATGAAAGCCATCGTGAAACAGACAGTCCTTTTTGAGAATATCCGCAAGATCGCCGATAATTTCAAGCCTTTTTTCAGATATACGGCAATATCAATATCGCTTAAGGGTTTAAGTATTCCCGAAGTCAGGCTGCCGAAAAGATATGCAAAAAGAATGTCTTTTCTTGCTTTCAGATACGACGATGCCTGCGGAATAAGTTTTGAAATGTTATGGGTTATGGGAATATGTTTAATCATCATTTAAGACTTTCTTTGCAGGCTTTAAGAAAATCATAGGGCAAATCATTATTTCCATCAGATTGAACTTCCATATAAGGTTTATCGTAATAAAGCGGCTGCTGAAGCCCTCCATTGGGCCAAATTGCAGGCATTCTTCCGAGATATGACGCCCACATACCGAAAGTTGATCTTTTTGAACCAACAAGAATCCTGCTACAGCTTAAAGCAAGCAGATCTGCAATACTTGATCCGAAGGACAGGCGTCTGGCATTTCCGAGATCAAGTAAGGGTTTCAATTCAGAATCATCTCCGTCAGAAAAAATATTGACAGCAATATTCTGATCAAGCTGCCTGCGAATTATATTTACGATATTGACAAACCATGACATCAGCGTGGTCTGCCTGCCTACTTTGAAATCTCCAAGCCTTACATGCAGAGATAGGGAATTACCGAAATCATAAGATAATCCAGCCTTATGCTTTTCCAAGGTCATATTAAGAATTTCCTGCTTTATCATATCGTGATCTTTGAGAATATCATCAAAATATCCGCGAAGTCCTTCAAAAATCACTATTGTATCAGAATCTTGGGGCAGATTATTCGATATGTGCTGCTTGGTAAATTCCGTCTCTGATATACGTCGTGAACGCAGTAGCAGATAAAGTTTTCTGATTCCGTCAATATTGTCTTCGGGAATGCGAAATAAATCCATGTAAAACCGAAGATCAGATTCTTTGCGGATAATAGAACCTACTCTTAAATTCGGCCATGTCGGAGCAATCTGTTTAAGATTATATTTCTTAGCCGCTATTACGGAGCGAGCCCACGGAAACAGAATATTTCCCAGCCCGCTGCCGAAAAAGCGGATCATACCCAATTCATATCCGCCAAGCTTAGGAAAAGCATACATCACAGATTCTCCTTATTTAAAGTTTTGTCAGTTCAAATATACCCAATCCGTTTTCCACTTGAATGTCATAAGACACTGATGCCAGATCAGTATGAAATTTCCCCATGTCATCAATATACGAAAATGAATCAAGACTGTATTTTTTATTAAAAAGTTCAAGTAGATATAAAACAGAAAAAACTCTGTTTGCATTAAAATCTATCCGCTGCCTGCCGATAGGAACTGAAAAATAAAACTTTCCGCCTTTTATCAGCATCCGATAAATATTGTTCAGACCTTTCAGATGCCCATTATAATCAACCTTGTCGCCATAACGTCCTAATCCGAAATGCTCAATGGCATGAAGCGATGATACAGAATCGCAATAATCTTTCAATCCTATATCCTCACTCATAAAATCAGCCTGTTTAAAACGTATAGTAGGAATTTGAGTTGTCAATTTTCTGATGTCAAAGACTTCAATTTCCCGAAAAACTGCCAAATGCGCCACAAAACCACTTACGGACGATCCGATATCTACATGAATTTTAGGATTATTTTTGAATATTTTGCCTGCAACAAATATATCCTGAAGAAAATACTGACCGTCTCCCTGGCCGGCTTCTTCAAAACGGTCTGATAAGCATGGTATGAACCGTCTGATTTCAAATTCGCCCGCAGATTGTCTTATCTGCTTTCGCAGAGAAAAATAATCCCGCAGATAAAATGGAACAGACCTCATAGCATTTCCGAACATCGGAAAGTTTAATCCGAGCAAACGACAAAGATTTCCCATTTTTTTGGCAAAATTGCTCATAATATATCCTTTCAATGAAAATTGTGATTTATAACCGATTGAAATACAAATCGGATTGATCCGAAAGATTTCATAAAACACATTCCGGCTTTGAGCCTTGTCCGAGAATCCACTGATACACCGAAATCATATTTTCGGCAATCTGTGTCCATCCGAAATTTTTTTCAACAAAAATACGTCCGCGTTTTCCCATTTCCTGACGCTCGGCATCCGAAAGCGCGGTTGCTTCCCTGATGGCGTCTGCCAAAGGCTCTGCGCCGATGTCAATCCACCATCCGCAACGATGTGTTATCAAGCCTTCCCATGGTGCGCCTTTGGTGGTAATTACCGGGATTCCGTAAGATAGAGCTTCAGCTACCACAATGCCGAAATTCTCCGTAAAGGTTGGCAAAATAAAAAGGTCAGCATCCTGATATTGTTCGCGTTTTTTTTCGCCTTCAACTGAGCCGACGAATTTGAATACATCTTGTAATCCCGCCTTCCTAATCTCTGATTCAATAACCTTCTGATAGCCATTTTCATCCGGTCCGGCAATGACAACCTGCCAATCTTTTGGGCGTATTTGCTGCCAACCCTTGACTAACTCAATCAATCCTTTTTTTGGATGAATACGCGATAAAAATAAAGCTGTTTTTGTCAATTTACTTCCTTTTTCAATTTTTGGAAGTAAGATAGGCATCTCAACACCATTCGGAATAATCGCAATCGGCTGACGCAGACCTATTTTACGAAAATTTTCTGCCTCCTGTTCCGCTGTTGCACATAAGACCGAAGCGGTTTCTAAGTCTCTGTGTTGATACAAATTCCATGCCAACTTTTTTTTCCATGCCTTGAATCGGAGCGACCAAGGCTCAAGCATTCCATGCGGATGAATTACCAAGGGAATCCTGAGTCGGCGAGCAACCGCAGCGGCAGAATGATCGCTTGGCAGCCAAATACCATTATTGTGAATCAGATCAATTCGTTGTTCATAACAATAATTCAGTAACCGCGAATAAAACGATGAGGAATAAATCATACGCAATTGCGGAATAGAAATTGCCGACACAAGTTCGGTATGCACCAGCTCAGGCTTTGGCAGTATGCGAACATCGTCTGAGTTATCTTTTTGAGTATAGATATTAACGCATATATCTCCTAATCTTCCAAGCCCTTCACACAGTCCATTTACCGCGCTGGCTGTACCTCCGCTGCGGCTGTTCAAGCTGGCAACTGTATGAATAATTTTGATACTTTTTAATGGTTTCATAAATTCAGTCCTTTCAAAAAAAATATGCGAAGTCACATATCCGAATGATATTTCCAGTCTGAAAAAAATAACACAACACTCATCATAAAGGCTTGTTTATCATTTCCGTTGCTCTGACAAAACCTTTGATTTCATCAATATTGAAATTCCTGATTTTTTTTGCTGGAACTCCGGCAATGACAATATTTTCTTCTTCAAAAGATTTATTCACCACGGAATTTGCACCGATAACCATGTTATCAGCCAATCTTATGTTGCCGAATAATTTCGCACCGGGTCCGATATAAGTATTATTTCCTAACTGCGGAGCTGCGTCTCCGTCTGTTGCAGAAGCTCCGATATTCACGCAAACATGAATTCGACAATTTTCTCCGATCTTTGCCTTTCCGCTGACAACAATTGTCCCATAATGTGCAATGCTTAATCCGGGTCCGAATGAATTAAGAGGAATTGTAAATCCCAACCTGGCTGATAATTTTACGAACTTTCTGTAATGATACAAAAAAGCAGCCCATTCAAACCAATTTTTCTTTTTGTTTTTATAATACTCACACTTTCTCAACAATCTCTGAAATTTCCATACCTCATCATCAGCTATGAACTCTTTCAGAATCACAGAAAGCGTTCTGACAGGTCGTCTCAGAGCAAGCCTGTCAGCTTCAAGATAAAATTCAAGGTCTTGTTTGCTGGTAATCATTTTACGCGCCTTTTGTTCAGATTGCTGAAATTTTTCAAATGCTTCTGAAATAGTCTGCTCATAAACGGCAATCGCTGTTTTGCATTCATGCCATGAACGATATTTCCGCGCTGCACAGATAAGCTGCTCTCTTTTTTGTTCCGACGTCATCAATGTCAGGAAATGCTCTGACAAAGTTTTGGCATCGCCTGTTTCAAATCCCAATGCTGCGCCCTGCTGGCACATCTGTTTTGCGTCTGTGCTGCAAAAGCTTGTAATCACAGGAGTATCTGCAAACATGGCTTCCAATACCGAATTGGAAAACCCTTCATATTCCGAACATATCACATAAGCAGAGGACTGACGAACCAATGGCAGGGGATTTTCCAGCCAGCATAAGAAAAATACCCGATCCGCAATTCCCAAATCCTGTGCCAGTTGCTTAAGATTCGGCAATTCAGGACCATCACCCGCAATCACCATCGCGCAATCAATATCCTTTGGCAGAATAGCCATTGCCTCAATTGCAGTATCAATCCGTTTCATTTTTACCAGCCGCGACACCACAGCAATCTTGTGTTTATGCCTGATATGGCTGATATTAAGTGGGTGATCTGCTTTTTCTCTGACCTCATTTTCATTAATAATATTCGGAATTCTTTTGGTAAAATTTTCTCTGACCTTGAAATAATCAACAGATTCTCTGATGCCGTCAATCGAATTTGCAGCGAACATATCCGCGCTCTGATAAGCCGCCTGCTGCAATATTTTTATAAACTCCCGCTTAAAACCTTTTTCCTGACTGAGATAAGCTATGCCGGGTCTTGTGATTTCGCTTAAAATAAGCATCGGCTTTTTTGTGAAAACATGCGTTGCAAGCCATATCACCAGATTGGGATACAATCCGAATCCCATGATAACATCATATTGACCTTTCTGAATAATTTTCATCAGTCTGATGATGGCTGCGGGATAGTCATACATGCTTTTCCATCCCAGAGACATCAGGTTCATATTTGCAGTATCTTCGGATATATTGCTGCTATGAAGCGTACACGCATGAGCAGTTCCTTTGAACAGATATCTGCAAAGATTATAAAATCGTTTTTCCGCGCCGCCGTTTCTGAATGCGGGTCCTACCAATAATATTTTAGGAATTTTACTCATAAATAATAAATACCTCCGAATCAGATAATATCAGCAAAAAAAATCAAACCACTCCTATCTTTTATAAGCGGATTTCAGAAAATGACGTTGCGATAAGACTGCTTCTGCATGCAAATGTTCCCAGACTTTCGTCATAAGGCACTTCGATCCGTTTCAGGCTGTGAAGATGCGAGTCCGCCGAATTTATGCCGTATTGCTGAGTAACCGCCGCCGAATATCCGGCTTTTTCAATAAGTTTTCGAGTTCTTTCATCCCAGTCTCCGTTGGGATAGGAAAACAGTGTACATAGCTTTCCCGATTGTTTTTCGATCCTTGATTTAGATACAGATAATTCCGACATCGCTATTGATTCAGAGATCGCAGGCAGAATGCTGTGATATTCCGTATGGGATCCGATAGCTATGTTATGCTCGCTCATTTCTGTAATCTGATTCCAGTTTAACGGTTTTGATAAAGGAGCGTTTCCTACTTTAAGATGTTTTCTTAGGTACTCAATTTTAAGAAATCTTTCTTCACCAGACAGATCTTTCCATAAGCCTTTCATTGTTATCAAGGATTTTATTTTTTCAGCCTTTTCGTGTAAAGAGAGTCTGAGTGGATATTCCATAAATGGCGATTCAGTCTGTTCCAATACTTCCTTAATCTGTGTGGGCCAAGGCGGTCTGCCGGTATCTATAAAATCTGTTGAGATAAAAATTGTTGCCGGTATCTGATGCTTCTTTAGCACCTTAAACATCAGTGTGTAATTATCCTCAAATCCGTCATCAACTGTAATTGCAGCCATAGGTCTTGAATCGGAATCGCCGAGTTTCAACCTTTGAATGCCTTCTTCCAAAGACACTATCTGATATTTTTTTTTCAAAAAATCAATCTGCTTATCAAATCGTGATATCGGCATGGCATGAAGCAATTCGGCTGAGTCGTTTTCTGTAAATGAATGATATGTAAGAATAATCAGCTTATTTTTTTGCTTTTGCCGGGCAATCCACGACAATCCTGCAACATGCAGCGAATTATAAATGATTTCTTTGGCAACAGACCGTATTCTCATAATTGTCCCCCTGAACTTCCTTTTCTTATTTTGCCGCAAACAGGATACTTTTTCTCAATTCATCAAGATTCTTTTCATAAGAAAACTCGCAGGCTTTCAATCTTGCCTGTTCAGCCATTGCTTTCCGATCTTGTTCGGGAAGTAAGAAATAATGTTTCAAAGCTGAAACATATACTTCGATATCGTCCGTTCCCGGAACAACATAACCGTTTTTTTCGTTATCCACAAGCCCGCCTGCTGACGGTATATGGTCGTTGACAACACATATTTTTTTGCACAGCATTGCCTCATTGACAGCTCTTGCCCATGTTTCATAACGGGAAGTGAACAATACCGCATCGCTTGCCAGATAATACTTCACAGTCTCTTTGCTGGGACAGAATCCCGCAAAAAAATATGAGCCGGAAATCAGATTCTGCTTCGCGCTTTGCTTCATTTCTTCTGTCATGCGTCCGGAGCCGACAATAAGTGCTTTCATCTGAGGATATTGCGCCTGCAATTCTGAAAATACCTGCATGGCAATATCAGGTCCCTTGAACCAGTTGTGCTGACAGATAAATAACGCAATCTTAGCGTCATTACCCCATCCGAGAGAATCACGCAATTTTGCGGCTTGGGCAGCAATATCCTCCTTATCAGACTCATTCAGAAAAAAATGCGTATCCACCGAATATGGCACGAAAAACATCTGCTTTTCAGAAATTCCGGCATGTTTTAAGACTTTTTTGCTGTAAGAGCCTCCGTAATGATGCGCCTGAAACAGGTTGAAAACAATATTACGAAAAGGTCTCATAATATCAGCTTTGACGCCGCGCCGCGGGTCTTTATAATAATTCAGCGTACCTCTGTGAATCTGAGGAATATTACGCAGCCGGTTTGAAATTATGAACGGTATTGCCCCCTGCCATGAATAACCGTAAACCATAGCCACATCCGGCTCCCAGCGATACACTTCTTTCCGCAATTCTTTTGCACAGGAGCATAATTCTGAGACGTATCCTGACAGCATATCTTCTCCCCATGTAATCTTCTTCTGATAGTCCTTACAATAACGACCTTCCCCTTCTGTCTTCAGGAGATAAAAGACACGAAGATCAATATCATCTGATTGGGAACACAAACGATATAGCGGAACCTCAAAATGCGATATGCCTTCCGTAACTACTGCAACTTTGATCGGTTTAAGAGACGACATTTCATTTTCCTTTCTTCACATATCATTGACAGGTATTTTTATAAAACGCGCAATATAATCCGAAGCAAGATTCGGATGCGGTGCAAGGCAGTCGGCGGCATAACACATCATATTGCAGATTATGATGCCGATAACCACAAGGGGTTTCAATATGGAATACATGCTGAGTTTTCCCATAAGATATGTATTCCACAGCATGGCAAAACGGTTGAATCCTCCGCCCAGCCTGATTATTTCTTTGCGCTCAAACCCAGCTTTTCGGGCGAGATAGTCAAGCCCGGCGGGCATGATACGAAAATAATCATGCGGCATATCATGTTCCGGATAACAAACCGATTCATAGACAATCAGGCGTCCGCCGGGCTTCAGTACTCTTCGGATTTCATTCAGACAGATTTCCGGCTCCGGCAAATCTGAGAGTGCCTGAAACACCAACACACAATCTGTTGAATTGTCATCAAGCGGGATTTGCCGCATATCCGCCTTTATAACCTCATCATCCGATGGTTGATAGTCCATACGGATATATTTTTCGGCGTATTGAAAAAAAATCCTGAACGGACTTTCACCGCATCCCAAATCCAAAACTGTTCCGGTCTCGGTTGTTCCCCAAGTTTTGAGAATCGGAAACAGATAGCGTCCGTTAAGCCAGTTTTTTCCTGTTATACGGAAAAAAGTTTCGATTTTTTTCATCTATATACTCCCTCTGTTTATTCGTTTCAAAACATTGTATTCTCTCCGAATGCCCAAATTAGTCAGAATATTGAGATGAGTAATCAGAAAACACAGAGAATGCAAGAACACCCACATTCGGATTAACTCTGTTGTAATAGATTGAAAAATATGACCCGGATTAATAAGTGCCAAAGATAGTAATATGAACAGTACTTTGTTTCTTGCACCGTAAAGTGAGGGATATCTTGATTTTACGGCGATGTTGGCAAAAATGATTCCAACAATGAACATTCCAAATAATATACCAATATATCCCCATGCCCAATATAGACTTCCGATTAATGTTACAGAATAACCTCCGAAATCCCAACCGAGCAATTTTGCAAATAAACCCGAATGAAAAAACTCAGGTTTATTATATATATCTCGAGGGAGTAATGAGAATAATGGAACAAGAATAGTTTCTATTGCATGTTCATAAGGCGGATTTCCTCGTGTTATACTGAAGAGTTGTGTAATTGACCCAATATAGCAAAGACGAGAAAATATATTATTCGTGATTGTGGTTTCCTCATACTCGTCAAAAGTGGCGGATTTTTCAATACTGCGCTCAATCGCCTGAAAAAACATATCTCCCTGAGATTTTATGGAAGAAATAATATCAGTTTCAGTTTGATATGTATAGGCTTTTTTGGCTATGAAGCGATAGTTCCCTATTACGAGAAATGTGATATATATCAATCCGACAATAATTACAGCAGTAAAGAATAGTTTAATGGTTATTTTCGTTTTTGTGAAGGAACCTGCAAAGGTAAAACATAGCAGCAATGAAATAATATATAGTTTAGAGCCGCCTCCTATACAGAATAGAATATGTATAAAAAGAATAATATAAAAAAGAATCTTCAGAGTCTTGTCCCGTGAAGAACGATTCAGCAAAAAATATAGAAAGAAAAAGCAATATCTCAGATTGATTATAGTACCTATTATCTGAAGTAAGCTGGATTGATGATATGTCCATTTGCTCTCAACAAAGCTAGAGACTATGCCTTTGAATACGATTAAATAGATAATCAATCCGAGAATGACAATAAATCCTAATGATTTTATGAAAATCAGCGTATGATCTATTTCTGTTTCAATCTCAACAATATCCTTTTTTTGTGGTCTGACATACATTTTTGTAAAAAAGTATCCGAATATAAAACAAGCAAATCCCCGATAAGTCCATACAAGAGCAGTGTCAGCATTAGATAATAATAGAAACATCTCGCGGTCTTCATAGTAATTTTGAAACAAAACCGCCACAGGTCCGCCAATAGCATATATCAGGCTAATGACAACTATCGGATCAAAAAAGTCAAATTCCTTTGAAATGAAAGCCGTATGAATAAATGGCACAATGGTCAACATGATAAAACACAACGGCGTAATTCCATACTGAAACGGAATAAGAGACGGTAAAGAAAATATAACCGTCATAAAAAGAGCTGGCGCGTAATTTTCATCAGTATTGCCATAATTGTTTTCATCAACGATTGTTTTCATGATTTTTCTCCTTCTGCCCCGGCTTTTATTCCGAAGCGGGAAAAAGCGTTTGTCAAGAGACTCTGCACAAGAGCTGATATTTCAATGATTGTTGCAATATCAAGTCCGCACCAGTCTCTGAGGGACAGTCCCAAAGTTTTTTTGAAATACCATGTCAGATAAATCATAGCCGCAATATCCGAAATCAGAATTGCGATTCCCATACCGACAAGTTCAAAATGATGATACAGATATCCGGCAGATAGCACAAATACGCACAAAGCTATGGCTTCTGACGAAGTTCCGGCTTTTGTATTTCCCATACCTCTCAGATTGTAAATCATAATCTTTCTGATACCTTTGAAAATAAACGCCACAAAAAGAACGATGGTAATAAATACGGAGGCACCATAAGCTTTTCCGAACAGCAGCGGCACCAGATACGGCGATATAACTGCCATTATCAGATTGCAGCAGATCAGTAATATAACCGAATAGCGCAGACTCCGGGCAATTAGAGCGGATTGGGATTCAGACTTATCCATTTTTGAAATATAAGGAAATATCACAGTGGTAAATGTCTGGGTCAGAGTTCCCAAACCTGCGGATGCCACAGCCAAAGCAACCGTATAAAGCCCCAGAGAAGCATTATCCGAAAGTATGAGAATAATCAGTTTGTCCGCATCTGCATTGGCAATCATGAAAAGATTTGTAAGATGGAATTTCAATCCCATTGAAAATATTTTCTTTATTTCTTCCCTGACAGGTAAAGATAATCCTATGATATTTTTGTCGCTGACAAGCCATGCTCTTGAAAATGCTGTTATGACAGTGGTCAGCAAAGCTGCATAAGCAATATAGGTTACTCTGAGATAACCTGATAACCAAAGCCCTACCACACCTGACAGATAAAGAAGCGGCTGTATAAGACGTAAAATATTGAACCGGACAAAATTCAGACCGCCCTGATCCTGAGCCAGAAGACTCATAGTAAGATAGTTGAACGGAATAAATATAATCAGATAAAATTGTGTCATACTTACAAATTCTGAACGACTGTTGCCTAATAAATAAGGAATCAGCGGATATGCTATCAAACAATTGATAATCGCCAGAAAAAGTGATAACCATATAGCCGCAGACCGAATGTGCTTAATATCCGATCCGGGCAGACTGAATCGGTAAGCTACGGATTCATTGATACTTAAAACGCCGATCCCTGCTATAAAGTGGGGCCATGTCAGCAGGGCTGCCAAAGCGCCTCTGCCTTCGGGTTGAAGGAATCTGCCCAGAACAACGCTGTTGGCGATATTCAGCCCAAGAAAGAGAAGATTGCCGACAAATGTTATCAGCCAAGCATGTGAAATACGTTTCATGATTTTATTTTCCGTTTGAAACAGAGATTGATGAATAAGCATCTTTCTGATTCTGCTTATCTCATGTAATCGGAAAACACTCAATAGGATGAAAATGGTATTGACAGGTAGGAATTCCCTCATTGATTCGGCATAAGCAGATTCATAAAAGTTCTTTCTCAAGCAAATCAACCAGTTCAATAATGCTCTATATCCGACCCGGAACGACCTGAGTTTCGCTGCCTATATGAATATGATGG
>Ga0316611_1000660_pt1 | contig 11258 bp, 10 predicted proteins | sample MIS2016202_MG_FD_207675 | JGI IMG/M metagenome (GOLD analysis project Ga0316611, IMG submission 207675) | Microbial mat bacterial communities from Middle Island sinkhole, Lake Huron, Michigan, United States - MIS.2016.202 | ecosystem: Environmental > Aquatic > Freshwater > Lake > Sediment... | reverse complement strand
TCTTGGAAAAAAACAAAATTCACGCGAAGGAATTGAACATTACAAAAAAAATCGCAACCGACTTTCAAATTCTATATTGCAGCAAATAAGCACTATAAGCCACAATTTAGCAACTACCGATTCTATTTTTCAATTTATGGAATATATGAAAATTCACGAAAAAATTATTTCTGAAATTATTGATATTCAACCTGTAAAAGAAAAATTTTTCCCCGACTTTAATGGTGAAGTAAAATCTTTGGGAGCTTGGGGCGGCGATTTTGTAATGGCGGTTTCCAATTTGGAAAGTTCCAATATTTCAGAATATTTTAAAAGAAAAAATTATAATATCATTTTTAATTACAACAATATTGTTCTGTAAAAAAAAATAAATTTTTAGAAAAAATCAATTTCAAAAAATAAAATAAAATGAATTCAACTGCATATATAACTGATATTTCGGAATATAACTTAAATTTTTCGGATATAACTGTTAAGTGGAATAGTCCTTCAAATATTGCATTGGTGAAATATTGGGGCAAATATGGCACGCAATTGCCACGAAATCCGTCAATTAGCTTTTCTTTAAAACATTCGTTTACGGTAATGGAAATGACTTGCAAAAGGGCAGAGTTTAGTCCGCTTTTGCGAATAAAATATTTTTTTGAAGGAAAAACCAACAATTTGTTTCAACAAAAAATTGAAAAGTTTTTGAATCAGTTGCTGCCCATTTTTCCATTTCTTCAATATTCTGAAATTGAAATAGAAAGTCAAAATTCTTTCCCACATTCAGCCGGAATAGCATCTTCTGCGTCTTCTATGAGTGCGCTTGCGTTGTGTTTGTGCACCGTAAGCAATGCTTTGTATGTTTCTGAAAATAAGAATGATAACTTTCTACAAAAAGCTTCTTATATTTCACGATTAGGTTCAGGAAGTGCTTGTAGGTCTATTTACGGCGGCTTTTCGGTTTGGGGTGAAAGTGATTGTATTTCAGGAAGTTCCAATGAATTTGCTGTACCATTTCCAAATAATGTGCATGCTGATTTTAGAAATTTGCAAGATGCTATTCTGATTGTAAGTACCTCACCCAAAGAAATTTCAAGCAGTAAAGGACATGCTTTGATGGAAAAACATATTTTTGCAGAGGCGCGTTATTTGCAGGCAAACAATAATTTAAAAAATTTGGTAGAAGTTTTGCAAAATGGAGTTTTTTTGAAATTTGCTGAAATTGTTGAAAATGAAGCTTTTACATTGCATAGTTTAATGATGACTTCCACGCCCTCATTTACATTGTTGCTTCCTGAAACTTTGCAGATTATCAAAAAAATTCAAACAAAAAGAAAACAAGGTTTGCCTGTATGTTTTACCCTTGATGCCGGACCGAATGTGCATTTAATTTATCCGGAAAGTGCAAAAGTTGAAGTTGTGCAATTCATTGAAAATGAACTGTTAATGTTTTGTGAACAAAAAAAATGGATTGACGATTTTTGTGGCTCCGGCGCAACTGAGTTTGTTGATAATCAAGCATAAGCCAATTCCTAATTTCTAATTAATTAAACCAAAATATTTTATGTATATACGAAAAAATATTGCACTTGTGGCACACGACCACCGAAAAAAAGAATTGATAGAGTGGGTAGCTTGGAATACCGATATTTTGCTCAATCACAACCTTATATGCACCGGTACAACCGGACGTTTGGTTGAGGAAACTTTATTAAAAAAACTGCCTGAGCAAATAACGTTGGGAACGCAACTTACGAAGTTAAAATCCGGACCGCTTGGGGGCGACCAACAATTGGGCGCATTAATTGCCGAGGGGAAAATTGATATTATCGTGTTTTTTTGGGATCCGATGCAGCCGCAACCGCATGATGTTGATGTGAAGGCATTATTAAGAATATCAGTTCTTTACAATATTATTACTGCCTGTAACCGTTCCACAGCCGATTTTATTATTTCTTCTCCAATTATGGCGCAGGATTACGAACAGGAAGTTAAAGACTATTCTTCTTATATTGAACGAACTGTATTTGACAAATAATTGGTTGGTTTGCAATTGGTTATAATTTTTTGCAATTCAAATTAATGAGTTCAGTTTAAAAAATTCAAAACGTGTTAGGTTTTTAAAACCTAATACGTTTAAAATCAGTTCAATAAAAAACACCTTTTTAAACTGAACTCATTCATTACTCAAACAACCATTCTTTTGCTTTTTCAACATCTTCAAAATATCTCATTTGGGGTTGATATTGGTTTGCAACTTCAACTTCATCAATAGTTTGTTCTATACTTAACATCGTTATCAATTCCGAATTTAATATTGAAGCATATTTGTATTCATCAGGAAATTTTATTCTTTTTGATTCGTTTGCTACCCAAATTTGAACATCAGGGTGCACGGCATAATTTAGAAAACGAAAATCGGCAAGAAATTTATTATACGAAACTATTGAAGAATTGAAAAGTTCTATTCCTTTTAAAACTAATTCTTTATAAGTTGTATCACTCATTTCTGTTGACGTTTCTAAATAAATTGTTTCAATATATTTGTTTTCGTCATCTGAATTTATTTCAACAAATTCATTTTTATAAATTGTTTTCATCATCAAATTTTTAAAATATGTTTAGAAATACGAATATTTATATCCAACATGGAGATTTTTTATCAATCAATTGACAATTTGAAAAGTGAGTACAAAGTAGTAATTTAGATTTTTTGCTAAACAAAAAAAAAACAACTTCTGTATCCACAAATAAAAAACTTAGAAATTTTTACGCCGAAAAGTTTTAACAGTTGAAATACGTAAATGAATAGTATATATTGTTTTATATGCTTTACAGAGGGGGAGTTATATCCTATTTATCTTACAAATATAATGTATCTCCACAATTTATTTATAGAATTGTGTGAAGATTTTTCAAAATATAATCAATTTTATTTTAGTGATAATCAAAATACTGATAATCAGAAAAATAAAACATTTTCTATGAAATTCATTTTACCGAATCGTAGGAAAGGAGTTGCAAGTAACAATATGAGCGACATTTTTTATTGTATTGTTTAGCAGTCAAAACACTATTTATCATGGCTTTAGACTTTTCATTTTCAAGAAATGTCATACATAAAAGTAGTGGACACTTTTCTATTAAATCAAATTTTTTTGTAACTCGTATGTTTGTGTCGTAAAAATTAGTGGAACAATTTAGCTGTTAATTTTGAATTTTAGCCGCCAAAATTGGAGAATGATAGGTGTGCTTTTGCAACCACTTAGCATTTTTGCTACCCACATAAAGTTGAAAAAGAAATAATTATGGAAGAAAAAAATCCGCATGTTCAGCGTTCCTATTTTTTTTGTCCGGCTTAATGGGGGTTGCAAAAAATATTATTCAAAAAAAAATTTTTCTACCCAAAAAATTGATATATTTGAAAAACGAATATATAAGTTTCAACAAAGTATAATTCGTTGATAATTAGTGAATTAATAACAAAGTTATTCACGCCGCCAACATAATTTTTTTAGAAAACAAAATTAAAAAACAGCAACATGCAAACATTCAGTAAAATAAAACATCAGGACAAAATTTTTCTATACCGCACAAACAAAATTTTCACTACTATTTTGCTTCACTAAAAACCGCTCATTACCACCGCAATAGGTGCGCTTTTGCGATTGGAAAAACAAATGTTTTTGTGTTGAAAAGTTTGATTATTAAGGGGAGTGGGATGCGCTTGAGGTTATAAAAATAAACTAAAATAAGGGTATTAAAATGCTAAATAAAATAATAATTCTAAATTCAAAACCTTATGCAAAAGCGGAGATTACTCTGGATACAGATTCTTTGCAGATAGTTGGTGCGAATAATATTGGAAAAACAACGTTAATAAATTGTTTAAATTTCCTGTTTATAATTGATGGTAATAAAATGCAATTTGGTGACCACGATTTTATTAAATCCATAAATCATTATTTTCCTTCATCTAAACAAAGTCCCAAAAATACAAGTTATATGGTTTTTGAAATTTTCAAACGTGGCTATTATTGTATTATGCTTGTTAGAAATGACAAAAATATTGAATATTATAGAATTGAAAGCGAGTATAACGAAGATTATTTTTTCAATAAAAATGAAAACGACCAAAAAGTTTTGCGAAATTTTCAGGAATTAAACCATTATTTCGCCACTCAAACGGATATGAAATTGGAACATTTAAAAGATAAACGACAAGTTTTTAGCACTGTTTATCAACGTGGCAGAAAAAATCAAGGTGTAGTTTGGGTTAATGAAAATATAAAGCAATCCGAATTAAGCAATAATTTTACGAAAATATACAGATATTTATTAAACTCAACATTAATAAACAGTTATAGTTTAAAGGAAGCATTGATGATTGCCGATAATAGAGAAAATGAGTCGGTAATATTTTCTGAAAATGACAAAAAAGATTTAATAGAGTTAGAAAAACTGCGTAATCAAATTCAAAAAGTAAAATCAGTAGAAAAGAATTTTGATAAATTTAAAATCATTGTTAATCAATTCCATAAAAAAAGTAATTTGGTTTCAAAATTATACTTTGAGTTTTTAGAGAAATATAATATTGAAACTACTGAGATTGAAAAACAAATTGAGACAAACAAAATAACAATTACAGAGACAACATCGGTAATTGAAAATGAACTCAAACCCAATCAAGAAGAGATATCAAAAGAGTTTGGTAAATTGGAATTAACAATAGAAAATGCAGAAAAACAATTAAATGAAAGCATTGCATTATTAAAACTAATTGAAAGTTATGACCCTGAAATATTTTTAAAAAGTCAATTGTCCGATTTACAAAAACAAGCCGATGATATTGATTACAATTTAAAATCTATTGAACGCCAAAAAATTTCAAAACAACAAATTACTGATAAAATAAATAAACTAAAAAAAGAAATTGAAAAATTACAAAACCAGATTGATAATTTCAATAATTTGTTGATTCATAATATTTCAGAAGACAATGAAATAAGAAAAACGATAAATTCAATTTTGTCTAACCAAATTACTAAATCGGACAAAAGCAAAATTATAAAACCAATTTCTACTTTAAACACACATTTAAATATTTTCGACGGAACAATCGAATTAGAACTGAACAATTTGCAAATAGAGCCAATTGAAAATATTGAAGACTTGAAAGTTTCTCTAAATGACAAGAATTTTGAATTGCAACAGGCAAAACAGATATTAGAAATAATAATTCAAAAAGAGAAAAAAGAAGAAGAATTACAGAAAATTAGAGCGGGTATAAAAACTATTGAAAATAAACTAAATCAAATTGCTAATTATGAAAATCTTGTAAATCAAATCGTTAATGCCCAATTAGTTTTGTTGGAATACAAAACAAAATTATCCGAAACAAAACAGCAACTTACAGATATTAAGAACGAAATAACAACTAAAAGTAATAAAATAGTTGAATTGAATAACGAAAATTTTACTTTGCAAAACAAATTAAGCCAACTGAATGTTCATAATAACTTTTTTCTTCAACAAAATATAACACCAATTGAAACAGAAATTTCAGAAAATACAATTAACAAAATAAATAATAATTTGCGGTCTGAATTATCTGAAAAAAATATTCTTGCAAGTGAAAAGAATGAATTTAAAGAAAATTTAAAAAGAGATATTTCTTGCGATTATTCTGATGAAAACGAACTTATTAAATACATAGAAGACCAAATTTCGTTTGCTGAAATTGTAGGACAGCAAAGAATTGATGAGCTTTTGCAAGCAATTGCAGAGCAGTTTTCAAAACCAACACATAGGTTTTTGGGTATTTATCAGCATTTTAAAACCTATATTTTAAAATTCAACAATGATTTAGCACAATTCAGTATTTCGGATATTGAAAAAATTAGTATTTATTGCGATGACAATGACAGAATTATAAAGGAATTAAAACAAATTACAGAAATTCAAAACATTGAAAAAGGGCAATTATTATTTCCTAACAATCCAGAGAATTTGACAACATTAGATAACTATTTGAAAGATTCGCGAAAAATAAATTTTGACCGCCTTTTTGAAATTCATTTAGAAATTACCAAGAGAAATGAAAAAGGCGAATTAGTTACAACAAAAGCAGATTTAAGCAAAGAAGTAGAATCAAACGGCACAAACCGTATGATTAAAATGTTTATATTTCTTCTTGTCATAAATCGTATGATTGAAAGTGATAAAGAAAACCGATTAGCCGTATATATTGATGAATTAGGCGACTTCGACACTAACAATTTGGAAGAAATAAAGAAATTTTGTAAACAAAATAATTTTATTCCGATATTTGCAGCACCGAGAATGATACCGGACGTTTTATTTGATAAATATTACCTCTTGGCAAAAGAAAAAGGCAAAGTAATTATTAATGAGCAAAGAACAATTTATGTTACAAAAAACTGATTTACAATTTTTTGAAAATTTATTAATAGAAAACCAGCAGGAAAGCCAAATTCCCAAAAGTGTTTTAAAATCTGATGAATTTAGAAATTTATTGGACAGTGAAATTGTTATGTGGGAAAAATCTGGACGTGGTAAAATTTATAAAATTTCAGATGAAACGGCTTTTGTAAAATTTATAAATAAACGATTTCCACACGTTCAATTTTCAGAAGCAAGCAAAGTTAGTAATGTTGCTAAATACAGAAATTCAAAAGCAGAAAAAACTAAAAATACGAATGTAATTTTTTTAAGGGCTAACTCAAAAATTGAAATTAACAATAAAACTGTTGATTTAGAATATTATACTTCAAATTACGGATTTTTTGCGTGCAAACTTGAAAGTCTGAAAACCAAAAATCTTTGTTTTGTTGAAAACCTTGATACATTTTTAATCGCAGAAAAATTGTTGAAATTTGATTTTGTATTTTTTCATACTTACGGCAGGGTTGGTAAAGATTTAGTGAAAAAAATCAATGCTGAGAAAATTTTAGTTTTTTCGGATTACGATTTTGTCGGACTTAATGAATATCTTAATTTTTGCGAAATTCATAATAATGTAACATTTTTTATACCAGACAATTATGACGAACTTTTTACAACTTTTTCAAAACCGTTTGGCAAAAATGCTAAACAAAGACCAAGCGAAAAAGTTGTAAATTCGCAAGACGAAATTGTTGTAAAAATTAGGGAACAACTTTTTAAAACAAGTCATTTTTTAGAACAACAATCATTATTTATCGATTTGAAATGAGATATATAGACGCTAAAACGATATTAAATTTTATTACACAATATTTTGACTTTATTAAAGAACTTTATAAGTTGAATAAAGACGGTTTGATATTTTACGACAATTTAGCTAAATTGTGTAACCGTAAAAATATTGAAATTAAGAAATTATTCGATTATAAAATTATTGATGATATTGGAAATGAGAGTTATGAGCTGAATGTAAATTTCGATAATTTTTTAAGTTTTTTAATAGACGATTTTAAATTAGATTTACCAGAAAGTATAAAGAAATACAAAAACTCAATTAACGAGATTTTTGCAAAACTTAAATTTGAAACCGATAAAAATAAAATATTTGCTTTAATTGACGGTTTAATAAAAGAAATTCGTAAATTTTTAAGCGATATACATTTGAATACACTTGAGTTAATTCGTCAAGTAAATGAATTGAAAGCAAATATTAACAAAATTGAATACATTGACAAAATGCGTAAAGCCGCATTTTTGATTGATTATTTTATTTCGCCTTTAAATCAAATACTTTCGGAGCATCACGAATCCGTATTTAACCAAATTCTTGAAATTAGTACTTTTGCTAACGAAAGAAAATTAAATTATCCTGATAAAAACATAAGAGATAATTTTGAAAAACTTTACGTTCAAACAAGTTATACAAGCGAAGAATTAACTAAACATTCAAAAATTTTAACTAAAAATTTATTGCCGTTGCTCGAAAGAATGAAAACGGAATCAGCAATTTTATCGGGCTTCATTGAATATTTAAAAACACCATATCTCTTTGAAACCCCTGAATTGTTGAAAAAAACTCAATATAATACCTATACAAGAGAAAGTAATATTCGTGCTGATTGTAATGAAATATTTGAACAATTTGCAAATCCTGAACTTGTAATAGTGGAAGATAGTATTGAAAATCAATCAATTTGGCTTTTTGATTCCCAAAAATACAAAGATTTGATAAAAGAATCTTTGCCAATTGATGATTATTTTGAATGGTGCAAAACAATATTATTGCAAGAGTTTTTTTCTTTGGAAATTGATAAATTCTTTGCCTTAGCAAGTTTGCCTTTTCAAAAAGAGTTTGGTAACGAAATAGAATTATCATTTTTAGAAGAAAGCAATAAAAATGAAATGGATTTTAATTTTATTTCAGCAAATTCGCAATACAATAAAGTGAAATTAAACGTTCCCAAAATCTCATTAGCAAATGTTGAAATTTGAAACACCAGATAATCACAAAGCAATAGTTAATAGTCTATTAAAGGGTAAATTTATCCTTATTGACAAAGACCGACTCCTATTCGAAACAATTATTCAATATAAAGTTTTTTATACCGATTTCTTTAAATTAACTTTTGGTTATCAGTTAATTACACGAAATAAATTTTGCTATTTAATTTCTGATAAAAGTGATGAAAAATTATCAAAAACAACAACTATTTTTATAGCAATTCTTTGCTATGAGTTAGATAGAGTTGGCGGTTTAAAAAGCATTAAGGAAACATTTGATTATACAATATTTGATGTTTCAGAAGTTAAAAAATTACTTGACGATTCAACCTATAATTCAATTGTTTATAATAATGACAAACTTAATAATTTACAATCATTTATAAGAGAGTTAGGTAGCCGAAATATTGTAGAACGTATAAATGAAGATAAATTCAAATTTACAGATGCAATAGAATTATTCTTTGAGTTTTCAATTGAATTGATAAAAAATAAAAATAAGGGAAATAACTAATCAGGCAAGACATAAGCACGAAAAAATAAACAGCTTGCATGTTCCAAAGATTGCTCATGGGGTGATTGTTGTAAAATAATATCCAATTTGTTTTATGTAACTTTGATTACTTTTAATTGCAGTAAGTAATTGCTAAAATATTGATATACAGTTATTTATTCGTTTTAAAGTTCAGGTTTGTGTACTACAAATTTTTGATATTTTAATCTCTCAAAATAATTATCATGTTACAAACTTTTAATTCAAATAATTTGCGCGAGCAAATTATATATGAAGTAAATAACTCAAATCCGGAAATATTGGAATTGTTTTATAATTATATTGAAGTGCTTAAAAAATCGCTGCAAAAAGAAAATAAAGACGAACACAGGTTATCAAAATTTGCAGGAATTTTAACTCAACAAGAAGGACAAGAAATGATAGATTGTATTAATAATGAATTTAATAACATTGAAGGAGAGTAGTATAGCATTAGATACAAATTTTAAAAAATTCGCGTTCTTAAATTATGGAACGCGGATTACGCTGATGTAAACAACGCTTATTAAAAATTACTATTATGGAAAAAGGTGAAATTCTTTTATATAAAACGCCGGAAGGAAATATTAAAATTGATGTTCGTTTGGAAGACCAAACCGTGTGGCTTACACAAGAACAGATGGCTACATTGTTCGGCAAGGGCAGAAGCACTGTTACTGAACATATTGCAAATGTTTTTGAGGAAGGCGAACTGGAACAAATCCGAACCTGTCGGAAATTCCGACAAGTTCGATTAGAAGGAAACCGAGAAGTTGAACGGGAAATTGAGCATTACAACCTCGATGTAATAATTTCCGTTGGCTATCGTGTAAAATCGCAACAAGGCACACAATTTAGAATTTGGGCAACTAAAAGACTTAAAGAATTCATTATCAAAGGTTTTGTACTAAATGATGAACGTTTTAAAACCGGCAATTCAATGAATTATTTCAACGAATTGCAAGAACGTATTCGTGAAATTCGTTTGTCGGAAAGGTTTTTCTACCAAAAAATTAAAGATATTTATACCACAAGTATTGATTACAATCCGAAAGATGAAAAAACCATCGAATTTTTCAAAATAGTTCAAAATAAATTGCTTTGGGCGATTAGCCAACAAACCGCTGCCGAATTAATTTACCGCCGAGTAGATGCTTCTTTACCTTTGTTGGGAATGCAATCGTTTGATAAAGAACAAAGTTTAATAAAGAAAGCCGATGTAAGTATTGCAAAAAATTATTTATTGGAAGATGAAATAAAACTTCTCGGACTTTTGGTTGAACAATATTTGGCTTTTGCCGAATCTATGGCACAGCAACAAACACCAATGTATATGAAAAATTGGATTGAACGTTTAGACATTATTTTGCAACTTAACGGCAGAGAATTACTAACTCATGCAGGCAAAATAAGCCATCAAACAGCACTCCAAAAAACAAACGAAGAATACGCAAAATTTAAAGAGAACAAAAAACTTATTGAGCGCGAACAAAACTTGAAAGAAATTGAGCAAGATATTAATGCTCTTAAAAAGAATTTGAAAAAATAAATAAAATCCGCGTAAATCCGTTAAAATCCGCGTGTTCAGCGTTCCTATTTTTTTTCTCCGGCTCAATGTGGGTAGCAAAAAAAAACATTGTAAATGCCTGAAAATAAACCTATCAGGTTTTTAAAAACCTGACAGGTGGGGTGTTATATTTTAACATAATTTAATAAACTAAATTCGTTCTAAAAATGCCTTTAGGCATTTAATGTTTATAGAAAAATATGAATAAAATTAAATTATGCCTTTAGGCATAAAATATTGAAATAAATATTTGATAATAAACATTATTTGCCTAAAGGCAAATTTACGAATTAATTTGTTTTTCTATAAATATTTTATCCCTAAAGGGATATTTTAAACAAAAAATAAGGGGTATTAAAATATTAAAAATAGTTAAGATTGTAAAAACCTGTCAGGTTTTGAGCATTAGCAGAATTTACAAACGCCATTTTCGCAGTTGAAGTTCACTTTCAATAATTTCAATTGAGGGCACGGGTTGTTCCACAAAAAAATCAATTCCGGTAAATTCTTCGGTAGCATCAATGGTGGTTGCGTAGTCCCAAAATTCTTCCTCGTAATCTTTATTTTCAAGAATAAAAGCGATTCCTTTGTAACCATCTTTAAATGAGATATCAAGAACAATTTTGAAAAAATAATCGGGTACAGCAACAACGTTGTTATTCAAATATTTTATAGGTTGTCGTTTAAAAATCGGACCGGTAATAACGT
>Ga0316611_1000658_pt1 | contig 11281 bp, 11 predicted proteins | sample MIS2016202_MG_FD_207675 | JGI IMG/M metagenome (GOLD analysis project Ga0316611, IMG submission 207675) | Microbial mat bacterial communities from Middle Island sinkhole, Lake Huron, Michigan, United States - MIS.2016.202 | ecosystem: Environmental > Aquatic > Freshwater > Lake > Sediment... | reverse complement strand
GAATTAGGGCTTAGTCAACGGCCCTTTCGCCCCCAAACCGTGCAACAAGCGGGTCATCAAACTCGTCGGCGGTCCGAGCTACGGCAAAGACGGCGGCTTTCAAGCTATTTTTCTGGCAGCTAGAGCCGACGATAGTGTAGTCAAAGAAGATGTCATCATCACCGTCTAGCCCAAAGGCCCCAAAGCGGACTTTATCGTTCTGGCGCAGCAGGAAAAGGGCTAAATCAGGCACGATTTCGACCTTCGTGACCACAAAGGCCCGAATGCGAATCGTGGCATCTTCCTCGCCCCAAGGTACAACTGAAATGTTGACTAAGGCGCTCCCGAAGGGCATGGTAAAGACGGGGACGTTCTCGCGTGGCTCGGCAAGTTCCCCAAAAAGCTCTTTCAGCCAGGGCTTAACCTTCTCATAGCACAGCCGTTGGGCATCCGTGTGAAATTCCATGATCTACCGTTCCCTTTCAGTTACTAAGTGACTCCAAAGGTCTAAATCTTTAAGGCCTTCTCGCCGCCATACTTGGCGACGATCTGGTCATCATAGCTATCCGCAGTCCCCATTACCGCGCTTACGGCGGCCCTAAGCTCTTCCTTTTGGCAGTTCGACCCGATCAGAGCATAGTCGAAGAAGATGTCATTATCCTCATCCAGCCCAAAGGCCCCAAAGCGCATCTGAGCATTTTGGTGCAGGAGGTATTGCGCCAACTCAGGGACGATCTGCACGTTTCGCACGACGTAGGCCCGCACTTGAATCGCAGCCTCATGCTTGCCCAAAGGGTAGACAACAACATGCACTAACGCTGACCCATAAGGTACGCCAAAGACTGGGACATCATCATGGACGACCACGACCTCACCGAAGATTTCCTGCATCCAGACCTTCACTTGGGTGTAGCAAGTGCGCTGGGCGGCTGTTTCAAACTCCATATTTGACCCCTTCCTAGTTCGAGTTAGGTGAAACGACTTCTACTTGCAAGTGACCATCTCGATAGGCAACGAGCAGGGAACTCCCCTTCTCGGCCTCTGGCTCTGGCAAGTATGCAACGAGTTGCGTGCTGACTTCATCATCGATAAAGCGTTCCCAATCCTGCTGCCTGGTAAGCTGCTTGAGCGAAACTAACCAATCTAAGAGGGAGGGGTCCCACTGGAGCGTCAGGCCCTTCATGCGATAACGGTCTGCGAGGGTTGTCAACAACTCCTGCTGGAGCCATTTGCGACGAGTTTCGCCTGCTTCAGGCAGCTGGGTGCAAATAAGGTCAACCTGCTCCAGGAGCGTAGGATGCAAAGCTTTGTTCACGGCGAGGAGAACCTCAGCATCTGAAAGGGTTGGCTCGGCGTGGCCCAGGCCCAGATGATGCGGTTTGAGGTCAAGCTCTGCCGTAAGGAGGATCACCGCTTCACTAAGGTAGATGTTCTTCCCCGTAGCATCGGTCAGCATCCCGTTGGCTAACCCTTTGATCAGCACTTCTGCGACTTGCGGGTGGCAGGCTTGAATCTGCTCACAACGAATTACACACCAAGGCATCTGGGCAATGCGGTAGATTGGTAGATCGCCCCCGAAGCCGACGTAGGCGGGTGGCGCTCCAAGCAACATCGTAATATCATGGGGGCTACTGAAGCGGCTGAAGTCAATGGTGACAACCCGTTCCACGGATTCAAAGAGGGCCTCCGCGATAGCCTCGGCCAACATATCACTGGTCGAGGTGGCCTCCCCAAGCAGTAAGACTACCGCGTTCGGGCGCACCGAGCGCATGTCTAAGTTGTGCAGCGTTACGCTGAGGCGACGGATCAAGGTCGCAACATCCTTCTCAACCATCAAACCGTGTTCCGTAAGGATGGCCTGGAGCCGTTTGAGTTGGGCCTTCGCGTCAAGGGGCATCCCAACCATCTTTTGGGCGACCAGCTTGGCCTTAGCTTGGGAGACACTTGCCTGCCCTTCCTTTTGGGCCTCCGCCAGACACTGCTCTAAGACATCTACCGCCTTATCGGGGAAGTGCCGATTGCGGAGGTAGTCCTTCGCAAACTCAACCATCCAGACCAATACATCATCTGCGACGGTGATCCCCTTCTGCTGGGCCCGCTTGTCGCGCAGGACTTTAAGTACCTCCAGCGTCTGCTCGGCGGTCAACTCTTGCACGGCTATGGGTTGGAACCGTCGGGCTAAGGCCGCATCAGGTTCAATGAAGATGCGGTACTCATTATCGGTGGTGGAACCAATACAGGCCAAGCTTTCGCGGGCCAGATAGGGCTTGATCAAAGCTGCCGCATCACCCGTCCCGCGCATGCCACCTGCCCCCACGATGTCGTGGATCTCATCAATGAAGAGGATGATCCCATCTTGGCTGGCTTCGGCCACCATGGCCTGGAAGCGTTGCTCAAACTGCCCCGCCATACTTGCCCCCGCCAGAAGGTCTTGGGGCCGGACCTCAATCAACCTTACACCTTGTAAGGCCGCAGGCACTGCGCCTGCTACAATCATTTTGGCAAGGCCCTCTACAATCGCCGTCTTACCCACGCCTGCAAACCCAATCAGCACAGGGTTCCGCTTCGTATGGCGGCAGAGGGTAATCATGACCTGCTCAATTTCATCCTCCCGCCCTACCACGGGTTGAAGCTTACCTTGCAGCGCTGCGAGGGTTAAGTCGCGCCCAAACTTGTCTAAGGTCTGGGTAGAAAGTAAGGCTTTGGGCTGATAAGGTGGGGGCGCAGCAGCCCCACCTTCAGGCTGCGCTTGGGTTGCGCTCAGGATGGCCGCTAAAGCATCAACCACGGTATAGCCCGTACACTCCAAAATGGTGGCGGCGAGGTCGCGTTCGGTGGGGGTGGGTTTACCTCGCGCCTTGGCATGGGCTACGGTCTTCTGTACCACAGTGGCTTGGTCAAGCGGCGAACCAATGTTACCTTGGCGCAGCTTCTCGCGCAAGTTGGCTTGCAAATCACTGCCCTTGAGCGGCTCTTTAGTCATCTCAACCGCCATTGGCCCGTTGCGCTCCAGGAGTGCCAAAAGCCAATGATGCGTCCCTAATTGTGGATGTTTAGCCAGGCGTTGATGGCTTTCAGCCATTTCAACTAGCTGCCTGGCCCCTAAGCTAAAGCCTTGGAGTGGCTCTTGCATTGTGACCATACTTTCCCTTCTATGTCCTATCAAGTCTTAGGCTTAAAGAACCTTTAAGCCTCCGTTTGGGCTTCCAGTATTTTCCCAAGCTGTTCAAGATGAGCCGTGATTGTTTCACTAACATCCCTTACCACAGGGTCTTTGCCAATCTCTAAACCCTTGACCAAAACATCTAACCGCCCCAACCGTACAAGTGTCTTCTGGGAGCCGACCTCTTCAATAGTGATGCGGCATGGCAACAGCAGCCCCATCTCAGGCCGATGCGTCAATACTCGATGGGCCAAGGTGGGATTGCAAACATCTAAGATGCAATAGGGTTGGAACCCTACGCCCAGCTTCTCCTTAAAGATAAGGTGCGTGTCTAAGCGGTTCAAGATGCCAAAGCCTAGGCTCTTTAGCACCACCGTAATCTGCTCAATCGCTTGCTCATAATCGGCGTTAAGCTTGATCTCAAAGCCCAGTTGCGTTTCTGTCATCAGTGCCTCTACGAATTAAGGGGCCCAAAACTAGCCTATGATAACACACAAGTCAAGCTCTGTGAAATGGGATTGGTTTTGGGCTAGATGGGGCTAATAAGGTGGGTTTCAGCGAGGCTCAGGCCCCGTCAGTGTGCCTGAGCCTGCCAAGACAACAGGCCAAGCGCGGGTTTCAAGGCTGTAGCTAGGACAGACAGAAACCCGCGCTCGGTTAGCCTTTTGTAGGTTTCGAGACCGCAAAGGTCGTCATTCAGTTAGAACTTGCTTTTACCGCTGAGGACGATAGCATTGGCGGATTTCAGCCAAGGTGAGGGCCGTTTTGAGCGCTTGCTGAATGGCCTTTAGGCTCGTTACGGTGGTGATTTGCTTTATCTCAGGCAAAAGAGCTAACCCTGTGGGGCCAAACTTCAATTCCAAACCTAACTCAATGGCATTGTGTAGCCCTTGCACTAACCCTTCCTCGCGGCCTTCCTCGCGCCCCTGTTCCAACCCCCGCTCCAAGCCTTCCTCGCGGATGCGTTGAATGTAAGGGGTGTTGCCCAAGACTTCAGCAAATTCCGCTTCAGTTATCAAGGGTAAGAGCAACCGCGGGAGTTCTTGCCCCCGCTTGAGCAAGTCTTCTTTCGTTATCGCACGCATTGGAGTTTCTCCTGTTATCGTCCATAAATCCATTAAACTCCGAATCATCCATTCCACTTCGACGGTTACTTTCGCCTGATGATGGGTCTCGAAACTAACCAAAGCTGCTTGTTTAGCTTTCCGCTGGTGGGCAAACAATTTGAAAAAGGCGTTATGGGGCGTGGCTGGCAACTCACTCAACACAATTAGCCGACTATGAGCTAAAAGGAAACTCGTATTATTATAGACCCCTGGGCTAAGGAGTTGTGTGTAACCCAGCAATTCCCGCGTTCTGCGTTGGGGTTGGCGGGCACTCACGAAGAAACTCTGGACTTCTTTCTCGGCCAAGCTGCGGGAACGCAGAAAGAACTCTTCATAGCCCCCTAAAGCTTTAGCCCCTCGCCGCGAGATCGATTCGGTGTACTTGAACTCGATCAGGATATAACGGGCTTGACTTTCTCGAATCCCATCAGGCAGATAAGCTAATTGCTCAGTTGTCCAAGTGCGACTGGTCGTCACGTTCTGGATGAGCAGGATGTCAATTTCAGGGGGCGTGCTACTGACATCAACATTGGTTTGCACCAGAATCCCCGTAGGACTAATCACCTGCTCCAGTAAGCCCCCAAATAGTTCATGCCAGCGGGTGAGTTCTGTTTTTGCTTCCATAGCTCTATTGTAGCATGGATTGCCCACTTCTTCTTCAATTCAGCCCTTTGCGGTTTCTAAGACCACAAAGGGCTTTGTCTGTTGGTCGCTTGTTCGCCCGAAATCCCTAACGCACGATGCTGGGAAGATAACTCCTAAACAGGTTGTCAACCTCGCTAGTTGGGGTAGCCATAACGGTGGGTTCTGCTGTGGGGGTAACGGTGGGTTCTGCTGTGGGCGTAATTGTAGGCGTAGGCTCTGCCAGGTTGACATTGATGGTCATGGTATAGGTAGCAGCACTATCCGCGCCGTTAGAATCTGTCACTTGGAAGGCGAAGGTGGTATAAGGGTTGCCAAACTCGTGGGCCGCAGGCGTGAATGACAAGTCCCACTTAGCGAAGACCCCCCAGCCCTTACCCGTGCAATCGCCTGCGCTGGCATAAATGTCATAGCACATCAGGCTGCCTTTCTGCGGAGGTGTAATCACCTTGATGCCCCCAAAATTATCTCCCGTATCAAGATCGTTAAAACCGAAATCATCTGGGTAGAAATGATAGTTGGTATCTACGGTCATGCTGATAGTTTTGTCGCTCCCAGTAGGCTTGTTATTAACCGTGAAAACGTTGATCAGCATCGTATAGGTGATTAGATCACTGCTATAGACGCTGCTAGAATAGAGTCCTTGAAAGGTGAAGGAGGTATAAGAACTACCGCTAGTATTGGCCAATGGCGTAAAGACCAATTGGGTTAGGTCGGGGCAAGTGGTATTAGTGATCATGGGTAGCCCACTACAGGTCAGGCTGCCCACCGAGGGTGTTGTAAGCACCTTGAGTCCCGTAAAGGTAGCTCCTTCACCTTCAGCCTGAGCAAATGTGAAGTCCGTCAGTTGGAACTGATAGGCGGTATTTCGGGGGATGGTGACACTGCTTTCAGGGCTCGTTGGCGATTGCCTAAGCGCAAAGACAGCGATGGCATTGTCATTGCTGCCAGTCACATAGACGTTTTGGTTATCGGGGCTAACCTTCACTGATTCTGCCCCGTCTAGGCCATCTATGGTAAGCGGGCCTTGGGTATCACCATCTTTTTTGATCTCCACAAAGGTAAGCTTACCATCAGTCGGGTTACGGGTAAAGACGGCCACAGAATTGTCATAATAGCCCGCCGCATAGACGTGCTGTCCATCAGGGCTGACCACCACCGAATCCGCAAATTTTAGGCCATCCACAGTATTGCCAGCACTATCCTTCGCGCCGTCTTTCAAGACCTCCACAAAGGTGAGCTTGCCATCAGTCGGGTTACGGGTAAAGACGGCCACGGTTCCACCAAGACTCGCCACATAGACGTGCTGGTTATCGGGGCTGACCACCACTGAAAATGCTTTATACAGCCCATCCACCCCATTCACGCTGTCTTTCAAGACCTCCACAAAGGTGAGCTTGCCATCGTTTGGGTTGCGGGCAAAGACGGCCACAGCATCGTCATCTCTGCCCGTCACATAGACGTGCTGGTTATCGGGGCTGACCACCACCGAGATTGCAAATTTTAGTCCATCCACAGTATTGCCAGCACTATCCTCCACGCCATCTTTCAGCACCTCCACAAAGGTAAGCTTGCCATCAGTTGGGTTGCGGGCAAAGACGGACACGCTTCCATCAGGACTCGCCACATAGACGTGCTGGTTATCGGGGCTGACCATCACTGATTCTGCCCAGTCTAGGCCATCTATGGTAAGCGGGCCTTGTTTATCACCGTTTTTCAGCACCTCCACAAAGGTAAGCTTGCCATCGTTTGGGTTGCGGGCAAAGACCACAATGTTAGATCCTCCCACATAGACGTGCTGTCCATCGGAGCTGACCACCACCGCCGTCAACACGCCACCATTCAGTCCATCTCTTAGCACCTCCACAAAGTTGAGTTTGCCATCAGTATTGCGGGCAAAGACGGCCACGGCAGAGGTGTTATAGCCCCCCCACATAGACGTGCTTTCCATCGGGGCTAACTGCCACTGAACCTGAACGAGTCAGGCCATCTACAGTGTTCCCCGCGCCATCCTTCGCGCCATCTTTCAGCACCTCCACAAAGTTGAGTTTGCCATCTGGGGCATAAGCAAGAGCATGCTGGAGCGGGGTGGCTAAGGCGGGCCGAATTGTGTGCATTAGGCTAAGAGTCGCCAAAACTAAAACGCCGAGCAGCCCCAGAAGGAGCAGGCGGCGATAGTTTTTGGGGCTTTCAACTGGTCGAAGAGCCTCGTCGCGCAGGTCGTTGGGATTGACGTTGGTTGTCATAATAGCCTCTCTATTTCTTAGATAACCAAATGAGAAACAAGTCAATTATGCCATATCGTTTAGCTGATTTCAAGGGGCAATTTAGGGTTTGATCCGGAAGCCAATCTCCCTAAAAGGGCGCGTTTGACACACTGGCTTTAAGCCGCTATACTAGGGGCATTGTCAGCAAAGTTCTTTCTTAATTGCTCACTTCTTGAATACCAAAGGAAATGTTCACATGGCCGAGAATTGCGAATGCACGGATGGCAGTTGTGGCTCCGCCACCGCCAAAGTCGGGCAACCTGCGCCCGATTTCACGATGAAGACCACCGCCGATTTGGAGAACTTGACCTCCACCGCCTCGCTGAGTGATTACAAGGGCAAATGGCTAGTCTTGTTCTTCTACCCGCTCGATTTCACCTTCGTCTGCCCCACTGAGATTACAGCGATCTCGACGCGCTACGACGACTTTACCAAGCTGGGCGCAGAAGTCTTAGGCGTATCAACCGATTCGGTCTTCTCCCACCGCGCCTGGATTAAGATGTCCCGTGATCAAGGCGGCATTGAAGGTTTGCGCTATCCCTTGGCTTCCGACATTACGAAGGAAGTTGCCCATGCGTATGGCGTATTGGTTGAGGAAGAGGGCATTGCGCTGCGGGGCTTATTCATCATTGACCCCCAGGGCATCTTGCAATATGCCGTGATTCACAACCTCAATGTTGGGCGGAGCGTTGATGAGACCCTCCGTGTGCTAGTAGCCATCCAAAGCGGCGGTTTGTGTGGGGTTGATTGGCACAAGGGCGATACGACTCTCGGATAGACCAGGACTGTAAGAGGTTACAGAAAATAGCTCATCACCCCAAACTATTTTAGGAGCCAGTGAGACCCTTTGGATTGCTAAAATTCAAAGGGTCTTGCCTTCTTCAGAGATTATCTTCAAATTGCAAAGGAGCTAAAGCCATGTACCTCAACTTCAACAACCTCAACCTCTCCCCAAAGATCATTGGGAGCATTACGGCTGTGCTGTTTCTGCTCCTCAGTTTTGGCGTTACCCTCATTTTTCAGGATGTTCAAGCGGTAAACTTCAAAGATTTAAAGATTCGGTGTGCTACGCTGGTTGATGCGCTGCACTATACTTTTGAAGCCTTGTTGGACGACGATCATGTAAGCCTAGACAAACACCGCCTGAGCCATTTGCAAGAATTGGTGGATAACATGGTTTCAATCGAAGATGTAGAAAAGGTGCTGATTCTGGAGCCGAACGGGCAGGTTTTAGTGAGCAGTGATTCCAAGGATTACCAAGCCTTTACTCTAGCTCCCCAGACCCAAGCCTTTCTACGTCAACCCCAAAAGAAACCGCAGACCTTTCTCAGTGCTGCCGATGAATTGGTCACGCTGCAAGCGATTTGGGGAAAGCAGCAAAGTAGCCCAAAGCTGTTGGGTATAGTTGAGGTTCGCATGCAAGGGTTGGGTGAACAGATGGAAGCTCAAGAAGTTGCCTGGCGGATGCTAGGGCTTAACCTAGGGGGCTACCTGCTGTTGGCGGGGGTCTTGTGGTTGGGGTTGCACACTCAATTGATTAAACCCATTAAACTTTTAGTGAACTTAATGCAGCGCTTTCAAGCGGGGGAACACACCGTTCGTTGTCAGCTAAACCGTACCGACGAGCTTGGGCTTTTGGCACGAACCTTTGATAACTTAGCCGATGAGCTTGTCCAGTTGGTCAAAAACCTGGAAGGCCATGTAGCGGCGAAGGCCGACCAGAATGCAAAGCTGGCCTCCATGCTGGCCGAACTCCAGGCTACGGTAGCCGAGCGGAGCCAGTTAGCTGTCGAGCTCAAGAAGACAGCGATTCCCCTGATCAAACTCTATCCGCAGGTTATCCTTGTCCCGCTCATCGGCAACCTTGATGGTGGACGGGCCCACCATTTTCAGACCCTGCTGCTTCAAGGGGTTGAAAAGCAGCAGGCCCGCAAAGTGATCCTTGACCTGACGGGGCTTATGGGGATCGAAAGCCATGTAGCCACCATGCTTCTGGAGACGGCCCAAGCCATCCGCTTGCTAGGGGCTGAAGTAATCCTTGTGGGAATCACGCCCGACGTAGCCCAAAGTCTCGTGCATTTGGGCCACGACCTCTCCCACTTGATCACCTTAGCAGACCTGGCGGAAGGGATTGAATATCTTTTCAAGCAGTTGGGGCTACTTACCAGAGCTACATTGCACCGCCAGATGGCGTAGGGCATCCTGCCTGGCGCAGGCTAGACCATGCGACCTTCGCGGTTTTGCAAACCGTGAAGGTCGCTTTCTTCTTCCATATATTTCTATTTAGCTCCCAGACCACAAGCTCACCTGGCGGCCTCTCTTGGCTTCTGGAATCCACAGCTTTAGCTGTGGCCCAACGGCTGAAGCCGTTGATTCCTCTCAATTCAATCCATAAGACCCTGGCGGCCCCCCTTATCTTATGGAGTCAACAGCTTTAGCTGTTGCTCAACGGCTGAAGCCGTTGATTCCTCTCAATTCAATCCATAAGACCCTGGCGGCCCCCCTTATCTTATGGAGTCAACAGCTTTAGCTGTTGCTCAACGGCTGAAGCCGTTGATTCCTCTCAATTTGGGGCGGCGTAGAATAGGCTTCTAGCCGTTCCATTCAAAGGTTGGGGCATGGCTTGCCAAAAGCCCTAAGAACCTCTATAATAGCCCTATGACACCAAAAACAAAACGCGCTTTGCTCCGCAAGCTGCGGTCTCTTATACCCCTGCTCTTCTTCCCTTTAGTCGCTATTCTGCTGGTTTCTGGGCTAGTAATCGTGCAAGGTTCACAGACTGGAGCCAGCCATGCAGATGCGATTCTTGTAATCTTGCCCAGCGAAGGGGAACGGCCTTTTGTAGAGTATGGGCTTAACCTTTACCGCCAAAACCAGGCTAATCTTCTGCTGATCTTTGGGGAAAACCCTGAGAAGGCCCAGCAATACCTTCAGGAGCAAGGCTTATCTGGTGATGCTTATCTAGTGGTCAAGAGCGCTACCAAGCAGCTTCTTATGGGGGAGGTCGTAGCGCAGGCCTATCAGCATGAGATCCGCACGGTGTTGGTGGTAGATGCTCCTGTGAGGATGCTTCTCGACCTCAAGCAGGCAGGAGATCAAGGGTTGGAAGCCTACGGTGCGCCCTTAACCAGCGAGCAACCTAATATCGGCGCGGTACTTCAAGCGGCTCTGAACTATTGGGGTTATCTACTTGTGGGGGAACGTTAGCCCCCTTCCTGCGCCCCAGCGAGAAGGGGCAGAAAGGGGACATGGAAGGTAGAAAGAGGTTGTTTAGCGGAAGAAGAGGAAGACCAAAGCAGCTACTCCACCCCCGATTAAAGAGCTTAGAAGGTTGACCAGGTCGTTGTTTAACCAGCGCCAGCCCCTTACAAAGGTGTTTGGTGTGCCATCCTTCCCAACGACCCTTTCAGTCTCTTTGCCATTGGGGTAGCAAAAGATCGCTTGCTTAGTCGCCCCCATCAAGCTGTCGCTCATTGAACCAAAGAAGCCCCCTAAAAGCCCTGCGGGGATAAACCACCACAGAAGGGCCTTGTGGGCCAGGAAGGTGAAGCAGAGCATAGCCAGCCCAATCAGCAAGCCTCCTGCCGCCGATGCTACGGAGCCATGCACCGTTATTCCCCCCGACGTTCCCGCTTCCACAGGCTTCCCCGTCGTGATGAGGCGAGGTTTGTCGGGGCTAAGAACCCCTAACTCCGTAGCCCAAGTATCAGCGGTGACGGTAGCCATCACCCCCAGAAAGGCAGCCATAAGAAGCGGTGGTTGCTGAAGTAGACCATAGAGTAAGGCAAGGAAGGCCCCTACTCCCCCATTGGCTAGAGCCTGCGCGAAATCCCGCTTCCCGCCCTTCGCAAACTTCTCCGCCGCCCGTGCTTCCTTTATCTGCTCCTTGTAATGCGAAAGGAAGCTACTACTCAGAAAGAAGGTAATCAGCGTCAGGCCCCACGGCCAGCCCCCAAACCCAAAGGTTAGCGTCCCCGTCAGGACTGCTCCCGCCCAGCCGCTCCGTGTGAGGGAGCCGCGCCAATAGGCTAGACCCCCGATCCCCGTACTCAAAATCAAGCCCAATGCAATCTGCTCAAGCATCATTCCTACCTACTTTGCGTTGCTCACTACCTGGTCACGCT
>Ga0316611_1000655_pt1 | contig 11323 bp, 10 predicted proteins | sample MIS2016202_MG_FD_207675 | JGI IMG/M metagenome (GOLD analysis project Ga0316611, IMG submission 207675) | Microbial mat bacterial communities from Middle Island sinkhole, Lake Huron, Michigan, United States - MIS.2016.202 | ecosystem: Environmental > Aquatic > Freshwater > Lake > Sediment... | reverse complement strand
TTTAATGGGACCATTCCCATAAATTCTACGATGATTTTTTTACTTAGTTTTTCGATTAAAAATGCTTTTGCACTTTGATATTCTTGATTGATAGATAAATCTTTTCCTATGATTGTTAGTTTCAAATTAGGTATTTCGATTTCTAAATTTTCAAAAATTTTAACTAATTCAATTGCACCTTTAAGAACCGATAGCTTTCCAATAAATAATACTGTGAAATAGTTTGAATTTTCTAATCTCTGTACATTTATAATCAGTGGTAAGTATAAATTAGGTATTATTTGAATGTTTTTTTTAATTTGCCATCTATATTTAACTTTTTTTGCCAATGCTTTTGAAGGTGCATATACTACATCCGCTATTTGAGTGATACTTTTTTCATCTTGCTCTTGTATAGAAAGAATAGGTTTTCGTAAATACTTACTTAATTGAAATTTAATATTAAATAAAACATTTTTTTTGATTTGATATTGAAGAAAAAAGTCGGAAAAAGTTTCGAAAATAAAACCGGGGGCATGTAACTTTACAACCAATGGGAGATTCGGCATTTGTTTTTTGATTTCCAAGGCATCAGCACCGTACTCTGCACTCTCAATCAAATCGAATTTTATGACTTGATGTTTTTTCAAAAAGGTTTTTAGTACATTCGTCCTAAAGTTGCCTGCCACAGAATCAATATAATTGATAATAACGCCTCCACTTGTAGTTTCTATGTAGGTTGCATCCGAACCACAAAATACTTCTATATGATGCCCCAAACCAGCCAATGCTTCAGAAATTTGAAACACATAAGTTCCAATCCCACCCCCACCAGTTTTTGTGGGGTATTCGTAACTTATGTATGCAATATTGAGTTTGTTATTCACTGTTTATGGAAAAATAATTACCTTTTTATTTCAGCATTTGAAATAATTTACGCCAGAAAAATGATGAAAACAAAATCAATGGATACAATAATGTAATTCTAAAAAGAAATATAGATTCCGAATAGTTTTTTTCAAATAGTCGTTTATAAGCATTAATAACAATGAAACTTATATTTTTTTTATTATAATTAACTTTATTATTGAAAATTGCCCAGATAATTAAATTTTTGTAATATTTTCTTCTTGATTGGTCATATAAGTTTTGTGGCGTATGTATCGTATTGTTTTCATGTATTCGGCGCATTGATACTGGATTTGTTAAGTCTCCAGCCATAAGTTTACCAACCGCAGATACTCTATACCATAAATCAGAATCTTCGCCTAGTTTAATTTGGGGATTAAACAGTCCGCTTTTTAAGAATATACTTTTTTTAAGCGTAACAGCATTTGTGGTGAATTGTCCTTTATGTTGCCATAGTAACTCTTCGAATAAATTCTCCGGCTCTATGCATTCTTTCATTGTCATAAACTCGGATTGATTATCCTTTTCGAATAGCTTCTTAGCCTCTTCATTCATAAATAGTGTTGCAGTTGCACCATAAACTCCGTCAATATCCGGATATTTTTCGAAAAAAATTTCTTCTTGCTGAAAACGGTTTGGTAAATAAATATCATCGGCATCTAAAAAAGCAATAAATTGAAATTTAGCACTTTTAATACCAAGGTTTCTGGTAGCTGATACCCCTTTGTTTAAGCCCTGTTTATGATTTAAAACCTTTACATTTGGCTGCTCACGAGCAATTCTTTTGCAGAGAGCTAATGTATTATCTATTGAACCGTCATCAACAATTATAATTTCACCAACTTGATGTAACATTATTGCTGAATTTACCGCATCCTCAATAAAAGTTTCGGCATTATATGCCGGAATAATTATACTAACTTTGAAATCCATTTAATTATCAACCCTTTGAAATAACCTGCAACATATCGTGGGTGGGTAAGAAGCATAAAAATATATTCCGCTTTTTCTTTAACTATTTTATTCTTTTTTAACCTATATATCACGCCAAAATTTTTTTTTCGGATTAAATCGTTTTCAATAAGCGATTTTTCTTTATTGATTGTACTTGCACCTCCAAGGTAAAAATTTGATATTGTTATATCTACTTTTAGAAATTTGGCTTTTTTATTAAAGAATGAATAAAGTATAAATTCATAATCAGAAGAAATTGAGTATTTTGTTACATATTTCCTTTTCTTAAACAATTTGCTATGGAAAATAACTGCTTGATGTGGTAAAGTGCCCTTATACAATACTTCTTTAGTTATATTCGATGGTGTTCTTATAAAATATTCAATATTTTGGTTTATACAATTCAAATTTCCATATATTATATGATATTTAGAATCTAATTTTTCAATTAGTGTTTCCAAGACATTGTCATTATAAAAAGTGTCTCCTCCGTTTAAAAAAAATAAATATTCACCACTCGACTTTGCTATTCCTTTGTTCATAGCGTGATAAATACCATTATCTTTTTCGGAAATAAATACATTAAAATGATTTGAATATTTTTCAAGTATTTCTAGTGTACCGTCCGTAGATCCACCATCAATTATTATCCATTGATATTGCTTGTAAGTTTGATTTGAAATGCTTTGAAGAGTTTTTTCTATGTTGTCTTTAATATTATAGCAAATGGTAACTATACTAACTTTAAAGTATTCACTTATATGTAAAGCTACATTCATTAATGATTAATAATTTAGTTTAATCTTTTATAATAGAGATTATTTTTGATATACTTTTTTCAATAACTCTTTTTATTCGGGCCTTAGCAATAAAAGATTTAGAAGCATTTTTTTTCTCATTTGCATCTGCTGCTACCATATTCTTAAATCCATACTCAATTTTAGTAAAATACACATAATTATTCCGTATAAGTTTTTGCCTGTAAACTTCGCAAATTTCTAATAAATCGGCTCGGTTTAATAAATTATAGCGATCATATTTAATATCTGACAAATGAGTATTATAATAGGGGCTAAATCCTGAAAAATGAAAAAAAATCAAAGGATACTTGTTATTTATAAAAAACTTTTCGTCTTCAATTGTTATGAATCTTTCATGTAAATTCCAGACTGCCATGTTTAGACCTAAGTTTTTAGAAACTTTTATTTTTTCAAAAAAAACTGGGAAAAAATTAACCCAAAGTTGATCAGTAAAATATCCATTTTTTGAGTCCATAAAACCATACTTCCTAACGCGAGAATCCCACCAGTCTATTAAAATATCTGTTTCTTTACTTCTGTTTAAATAAATGAACCCTAAATTGAATATTCCATATTTTAAAAATAAGTTTTCTTTTGGATGACAATCATCATCCGGTATTGGAGTGATTATATGAGGAGTTAAGAGAACATTGAAATTCCTAATCTCATCTTCAATACATGTAAATTTATTTGTTATTAGTATATCAGGATCTAAATAGCAGATTGAACTTGCTTGCTTGTATTTCTCAAGTAAATATTTAATAATTATCGGTTTAAAACAAGTATTTAACTCAATAATATTATATTTTAATTTTAATTCTGAAAAGTCTTCGATACCTAATTCTTCAATAAAAATTACTTCAACTTTATCAAACATTGAGTAATTAATTTGCTCATGTCTAGTATCAGCAATTCCTAATACAAAATAATATTCTGGATTATAGCTTAAAAATGACTCCGAAAGTACCAATGCTTGCGCAAGGTAATTGTTTGAGCAAATAGTTAATGCGATTTTCATACTATTTTATTAACAAATTTTTTAAACTTTCTATAGCCCTTTAAAATACAATATCCAATTTTATATTCTTTAGAATTTAATATATTGCTTTTTTCAGAATTCAATAAATTGATTTTTTCATTTAATTTTGAGACATCACTTTTATTAACCATTACCACATTTTTTTCAATACTATTCAAGAGGTGCTCAATTGTATTTCTCATAAAGGTATTTTTCAAATCATAACTAAGTTTGTCTTGGATTAGTAGACCCGAAATCATTAACCAATAGTACATTTCAGATTTATTGTTGCACATGTTTGAACTGTGAAAACGATAATAAGCCAACTCTTCGTTTAAGAAATGAAAATTGGATTCATTTAAAGCTAATGTACACCAAAACAACCAATCTTCTTTAGCCCTCAATTCGCTATTGAAGGGAACTTTTGTACAAACATCTCTCTTGAATAACGCAGTATGAATTGGTATGCTCAATCCTCTTTCCCAACGAAATAAAAAATCGGAAATGGTGTCTTGTCCAAGAAATTGCATATTGTGTGGAGGGAGTATTTCATTTTTAACAATATCATAAAACCTATAGTTCGTATAGCAAATATCAATATCCTCGAAGTTTTCGAAAACGTTAATTTGCTTTTGAAATTTAGTAGGTAACAATATGTCGTCGGCATCAAGAAATTGAATGAACCCTCCTGTAGATTTGGATACTCCCAAATTTCGAGTTGCCGCCAAACCATTATTTTTCGTGTGGATTACGGTTGTTTTAGATTTATTATAGTTGTATAATTTGTCATTAGTAAAAGAATCTGTACTACCATCATTAATAATAATAATCTCAAAATCCTGAAATGTTTGATTCAGAACCGAATCAACTGCTTCGTCAACGTACTGCCCTTGATTGTAGCAGGGTATTATAATGCTAATTTTGGGCATAGTTTTGATAATTCCTTTTTAATACATCTTACTACAAATAGAATTTTGGCTTTCGTACCTGTTTTTTCATTGAATCTATCAAAAGCAAAAGGAACTGCACGAAAACCGTAATTAAATGATGATAGAAAATGAAAGCATCTTGTCCAGTATTTTTGCAGGTACTTATCGAAAATTTCAACAGGATACCTTTGCATTATCGCATTATGCTTTCTAAGCATTCGTACCCATTTTAATGTACTGAAATTTTCTTCTTTTTCTTCAGTTGATAGATTTAACAAATTACTTATAAGATCGTAATGAAAATTTAGGATATTTTCATTTGTTTTAATTCCCAAAGAAGATAAGTGGTAATTATATATTTTCTTAACGCATTTTTCTTGCTCATTGCGTTTTTTTATACTTACACTTTCTTGGTGTATCCTGTATTTTACAAGCGGGTCGCTTATGTTTGCTAATCTATATTTTTCAGAGATTTGAGACCATAAGAAATAATCTTCTGCCAAGTAATAATCACTCGAATACATAAATTCTTTAAAAACCCTTGTTTGTCCCATTATTGATGTATGGACGAAAGTATTGTTGAAAAACAATAGTGTTTTTATGAGTTCGTGATTGGAGGGCATAGTCATCTCACTCACAAAATTAGAATCACAATCAATAAAAATTGCGGAAGACCCAACAATGACATGATTCGGATTCGCTTCCAGAAATTCAAATTGTTTTAGAAAGCGATTCGGTAAGCTAATATCATCAGCATCCATACGAGCTATATAAGTTCCCCTTGCGATTAAAATGGCTTTGTTTAATGACGCAATAAGTCCTATATTAGATTCATTTTCAACATAAACTATTCTTGAATCACTATACGATTTAATTATTGCCTTACTATTATCCGTACTTCCATCATTAATGATAATAAACTCAAACGAAGTGAAAGTTTGATTCAATACACTTTCAATAGCGTCTCTGAGATATACTTCACAATTAAAAACAGGCATAATTACACTAATAACCCTATTCATAAGCGAATCCATTCTTTTGGGATTAAATATTTCGAAGTCTGACCACATTGGTTGAACCATTTTTTGGGTGCAACTACTATTTGATTAATTGATTTTGCTAATCTAGCTCCCCACCAACTAAAAGAACTATTGGCAATTATATGATGCTTGCATAAAGTCATTAGCTGTAAATCAATTTCAGCGATACCAGATTCAATGTATGAAATTGGGAGCGGGGGTTTAAAATTCATCTTGGCAAATTCGATTTCATCCGAAAAAACACATATATGTACATCATCTATTTTTGATAAAATATATTGTAGTGCAGAATTGTAGTAATCTAAAGAACAGACTCCATGGTATTGATTTGTAACGTGATTGTTAATATAATCGCCTCTTCTGAAATGAACTGAAATAGAATTTGTATTTAACATATGATTTTTGAAATCTGTTAAATCTGAGGGTAGTTCTTTGAAAGTAAATAGTTTTAAAATTTCTTCTTTACAATTTATAAAATAATCCTCACTTTGCCAATAGCCATCTAAATAATAATATTTTGAATTTGTTTCTGATAGTAAACCAGCGGGGGAGGTTTCAGTAAGTACTTTCGGATTAAAGTAAAAATGTTTAAATTTTTCATAAATAGTTATTGGAGATTTAAAAAAAATATCCCTATCTTGTTTATTTGCAATTTCAAATTTATAATCAAAATTATGAAGCTCGTATTCGCGTGCCGTAAAAGTTTCCGTTGATTTATTGTTTTCCAATAAAAAAGATAAATCCAACTTCAACTTAGTTTTGTTGTATTTTGCAAAAGCATAACCGGTTGCAGCTTGAAACATCTGGTTACCTAAACCGCCTTGTAACTTGGTTATTATCATGTTATTTTTCCCAGAGATCTTTTCTAACAAATATGGTATTTATATTTGTATCTGCATACTTTAAATATCCGAAATTTTCAATTTTTGAAATTAGGTTGGTGTTTTTTATACCTCTTCCTGAAGTTGAAAAGGAAATCGTCTCAATACAAATTACCAGTGGGTAATTATTTGAAAAGTCTATTGAGTTAATAATCAATTCATCAACACCTTCAGCATCAATATTTAAGAATTGAGGAAAAACGCCTCCTGCATGTTCTCTAATAATATTCGAAAGTGAGTTGGTCTTAATTTTTAAAACGTTTTGAATGAAAAAATTTCCTTCTCCTTTATATCTTTCTGCTTCTTCTTTGGAAAATGTATTTAGAGTTGGAACATTTATTATATAAAAGTCGGCTAACCCCTCTTTATCGGAAATTCCAATGTTTAAATTGATATCTCTTTTTCGGTAGAGCATAAAGTTTTTAAAAAGAATTGGATCAGGTTCAATATTAATACCTTCAGAACCAAGCTCATAAAACAAAGCAGAATTGCTTAAATAGTACGGATGATGTGCTCCTATATCTACAAAAGAAGGTTTACTTATATTTAATACATTAAATATATAGTTTACGATAAGATCTTCTCCGCATTGAGAGTAACTTCTTTTAATGAATTTTTTATGTTCCTCGTTCTCAACAACATTTATTTTCATATTAAATTGATTCATTACTCTCTGTAAATATGTAGTTTTTTTAAAATATTTATTGTTTAAATACAATTGATCACCTGATATAGTGTCAATTATTTCAAATTTTTTCATGAATCCATTTTTTTTCATGAATTTTTCAATATCGTCAACTAGTGGTTGATTAGTATATAGTGAAATTAGTTCAACTTCAAGCCAAATAACTTTTATATTTTCAATTAATTTTTTGGCACCCTCCAAAACCATCAGTTCAGCACCTTGAACATCCAAATGAATGAAGTCAATCATTTCAATTTGATTTTCAGCACAAAAATTAAACAATGTTTCAGTTTTAATTTTTATTTTGTTATCAAATTTTAACCATTTATGATTTTCACTTACCCTATCAGGAGCTAATAAGGAGCTGGATTTATTTCCATACTCCCACTCCTCAGTTTTTTCAATATTTTCCGGATGACCAGATGAAATATAAAAATCAGAGAACTCTTTTTTATTACTAAGTGCAACTTGAATTAATTCTATATTAGAAATTTTATAAGATTCGATATTTTTTTTAGCTTTTAGGAAATTTTGCTCAAGGGGTTCGAATGCAAATATTTTACTATTAGGAAAAGATAATGAATATTTAATTGAATCTTCAGCTTCACAAGCTCCTATATCTAGAATTGTAAGACTTTGATATTCGTTAAAAAGTTCCAATAAGAATTTAATTATTGGAGATGGGGTATCAATATACTTTTTTAAATCCATTTTTTAAATTGTTTATCAAGCAAATAAATTTTACAATAAAGGGAAGTTTTTGATAAAAACCACATTCATTGATATCCGTTATTGTATTTATCTGGTATTTTTTGAATAATTTTTGAATAAAAGTGATATATTTACCTATTTGAATAATCTTTATATTAGGTTTAATCTTATTGTAAAGATATAAATATTCAAAGACCTGAATTTTTTTATTGTTTACAACATACGTTGTAATTTGATGTTCAGCAGACGAAACACTTGTTACTAAATCCTCACTTATATAGCCGATATTATTATTTTTTGTAATTAACCTGATGTAAAACTCAAAATCAACACACCATATCAAATTATTATCAAATAATTCAATGTCTTTGTTCCTGAAAATAATGTTCGAGGGTGAACCTATGAAATTACCAAAAAAAAGAATATTAGGATTTTTAACTAGTTCCTTTAGCTGTTTGTTGGTTGGTTTGTGTATCCATTTATGATTTTCTTCAATATTAAAACCTCGGACAGCACTAAATGCAAAATCAGTTGTATTATCATTATTAATAAGATCTACAAATTTAAGCAAGCTATCACTATAATTAAACCACTCATCATGGTGCATTATTTTTATATATTTACCTTGAGCTTTGCTTATAGCACAATTCCAATTTTGTGGGCTTCCCAGTCTCTCTGTATTTTTAAAGTACTTTAATTTAGAATTAAAATTGTATTTATTTATTAGTTTTTCAACAGAATCATCTGTTGAATCATCTGTAATAATAATTTCATAATCCGTAAAATTTTGGTCCAAAATGGATAATAGCGTCTTTTCTAAATATTCAGTTTGATTATAAGTGGGGATACAAATGGAAACTGTGGGCATATTGTTTAGGACTTAGTTACTATGCAAATGATAAAATCCGGGTTTCTTTTTGTTGATATTATTTCATGGTTTACATAATCCTGATAATAAAAGATTGGATCTTCAAATTCTGCAATATCTAGCCATCCTTTTATTTTATTTTCATCAATAAAAAAAGTTTGATGAAAACCTAACTCTCGTGCGGCTTTTGAATCCTCTTGCATGTAAGGGGTCGAAAATATTAATTTCCCTTTTGCAACTAATGCCTTATTGAACAAGGCAAATAATTTACATATTTCTTCCTCATGGAAATGTTCAATTGTTTCAAATGAAATAATTGTTGAATATAGGTTTTGATAATTCAATTTCAATAAATCTTTATTGATGAATTTCACTTTATCATTACCTTTATAACGTTTTTTTATTGTTGCGATAACTTTCTTATTTATATCCACTCCTGTTACTTTTGAAGCAACATCACTTAACATTATGCTTCCATAACCAGAACCACAAGCAAAATCTCCGCAAATATCATCAACGGATATGTTTTTAAGAGCGAATTCATATCGGCGATAATGGTTTTTTTGATACATATCTAACTTACCATAGTCGAAGTTTTGATTAAAAATAAAATCGACACGTTCACCACCAGATCCTAATGGATTATTTTTATCAAATTCCGAAAGCTCAATTTTTCTTTTTGAAAGAAATTTTTTAAAATATTTTATCATCGTTTTATGGTTTTACAATTAATCCTTGACAGGTTGGCAATGAAAGAATCATAACCCCTTTTGACTTTGCAAATTCATCATGTGCTTTTTTTTGATCATTTGTTGAATTTGCATAACCATAATCATCGAGAACAATAATTCCGCCACTTACCATTTTGTCCCAAAAATAATTTAAAGCTTCTATTTCGGGCAAGATACAATTCATATCCACAGATAAAAAACAAACTTTATCTGCTTTCACTTCTATTAGTGTTTCAGGTACAGCTCCTTTAATTATTTCAACATTAAAATCTTTGAAAGTATATTTTACATCTTCGTACAAACTTTTTTGATTTTCATAATTTATAGTTTTATTTCTTGCCATTTCTTTCTCCGAACTGTACTTTGAATCTAAACCACTAAAAGTATCCAATAAATAATATTTTTTTCCTGTTTTATTAAAGTTAACATAATTGATAATTGCTCTTGAAAATATTCCTGTATTTACTCCGCAATCTACAAAGTCGCCTTCTAAATGAGTTGCATGTGCTGCAGCCCAGCATAATACGTGTATTCGCCATCTTATATCGTAATTATTTAACAAAACATTATCTTTATCTGTTGCTTTTCCTAAATTATATGACTCAATAAATAAAGGGTCATATATAAAATCCGCATTATGATATGTATATAACAGGTCCTCTGAAAAAGTTAATCCGTTTTTAGGAAGGAAAAGATAATCATTAGGATTAATAATTTTGTTTTCTTTAATCACTTCATTAAAAATCGAATATAAAAAATTCTTAATTTTTTTCTTTATCATATATCTAACAATTAATAATTTCCCATTCATGTTCAAAGCCAAATTTTCCATGCATAGGTTGCTTTGATGTTATTATTATATTACCGGTTGATTCATAATCATGGAAGTAACAACCAATAAAATGCTTATCCCAAATCCCAATACCTACATGATATGTACCACCGGATAGATTAACATTTTTCAATTGAAACTTAATTATAGTATTTTTACTAAGTTTTTTTGTTACTATCCCATCATAAAAAGTCGAATAAGCATTGTGTGTTAATGGTCCGTCTGACAATCCAATATGGAATGACACATCAGTTAGTTCCTGCTCCATTTCAAATGAATATTCGAAAAAAATATCATCACCAGTACTAAAAAGTCTAGTTTCTTCTCCTTTATTGTTGAAAATTTTCAAATATTTATATGTGATTTCGAAACTACTTACATTTTTCAATTTTAACTTCTCTCTTACAAATACGGTATTTTGGCTATTCATTTGATTGTATTTATCAACAACATAAAGCATTTCACCCTGTTCGATGCAGTGTCCATTCTCTAATAGAATAGCCGATTTACAAATTTGCTGAACGTTAAGCATATTATGGCTAACAAATATTATTAAATTACCGTTGTCAACGAAATCGCCCATTTTAGACATACATTTTTGTTGAAATTTCGTATCACCCACCGCTAAAATTTCGTCCACCAATAAAATATCAGGCTCACCATGAATAGCAATCGAAAATCCCAATCGAACATTCATCCCACTACTATATGTAGCCACTGGTGCATCCAGAAAATCGCCAATCTCAGCAAAATCTACTATTTCGTCAAATTTGCGATTTATTTCTTGCCTGGTCATGCCGAGTATGGTTCCGTTTAGGTATATGTTTTCGCGTCCGGTCATGTGGGGGTGGAAGCCGGCGCCTACGGCTATAAGGGCACCTATACGTCCGTTTATGGTTATGGTGCCTGCATCGGGGGGAAAAATGCCGTTTAGAAGTCGCAAAAGAGTGGTTTTGCCACAGCCGTTTTGTCCGATTAAGCCCACT
>Ga0316611_1000652_pt1 | contig 11333 bp, 11 predicted proteins | sample MIS2016202_MG_FD_207675 | JGI IMG/M metagenome (GOLD analysis project Ga0316611, IMG submission 207675) | Microbial mat bacterial communities from Middle Island sinkhole, Lake Huron, Michigan, United States - MIS.2016.202 | ecosystem: Environmental > Aquatic > Freshwater > Lake > Sediment... | reverse complement strand
TGCCGTCAATTCATTGACACAAATCATAAACTGCGAAACCGAAGTGTTGAAAGAAAAATTCTCGATATCTTCGGTTACTTTTTTGATGGTTTTGTGTAGCGATTTCAAAGATTCTTTCGAAGGCTCGTTATCAGTTACACAAAAAGTGTTCTGTTCTCCCCCTTCGGGGGAGTTAGAGGGGGCTTCGAAATACAATCGCCACAATTTTTTCAAAAACCCAAAAACACCCGAAATTCCTGCCGTGTTCCAAGGTTTTGCTTGTTCCAATGGTCCTAAAAACATTTCATACAAACGCAACGTATCGGCACCATATTCATTGCAAATATCATCTGGATTGACCACATTATATTTCGATTTTGACATTTTTTCGACTTCACGATTGACGATGTATTTGCCATCTTCTAAAATGAATTCGGAATTTTTATAATCTGAATAAAATGGATGGTTTTTGAAAGCTTCAATATCTAATTCGTTTGTGATGTCGTTGATGCAAGATAAATCTACGTGTATTGGATAAACACTTTTATCTTTTATTAATCCTTTCGAATATAAAATTTTTGAATCTTCACTTCTATAAACAAACGCACTCATCCCCAAAATCATTCCTTGATTAATCAATTTTTTGAAAGGCTCTTCTGTTGGGGCAAAGCCTTTGTCTTTGAGAAATTTGTTCCAAAAACGAGAATACAATAAATGTCCCGTGGCGTGTTCGCTTCCGCCAATGTATAAATCTACGCTTTCCCAGTATTTTAGTGCATCGGCTGAGGCAAATTCGTTTTCATTGTGTGCATCCATATATCGCATCCAATACCAAGAACTGCCTGCCCAACCTGGCATCGTGTTCAATTCGAGCCTCCCCCCAGCCCCCTCCGAAGGAGGGGGAGCCGTTACGCAACATTTTTCTTCGTCCCAATACCATTCTTTTGCATTTCCTAATGGTGGTTGTCCATCTTCTGTAGGCAAATATTTTTCGACTTCTGGTAATTCTAACGGTAAACATGTGGTTGGAATAGGGTAAGGAATTCCATTTTTAAAATAAATTGGAATAGGCTCTCCCCAATAGCGTTGACGAGAAAAAACAGCATCACGCAATCGGTAATTTGTTTTTCCCTTGCCAGCTTTAATATTTTCAACGGCTGCAATTATTTTTTCAGTAGCTTCTTTATAATTTAATCCATTTAAAAAATCAGAGTTTTCTAAAATGAAATTACCTTTTTCTGTAAAAGCTTGTTCTGAAATATCTTGGTTAAAAATATTTTTTACAGGTATGTTAAAATGCTTTGCAAAAGCGTAATCTCTTTCATCACCAGATGGTACAGCCATAACAGCACCTGTGCCATAGCTCGCTAATACGTAATCGCCTATCCAAATTGGAATTTCTTCATTCGTAAAAGGATGAATAGCAAAAGCTCCAATAAATTGACCTGTAATGGTTTTGACATCGGCCATTCTTTCTCTTTCAGAACGCTTAGCAGTAGATGTCAAATAGTCTGAAACATTTTTTCGATAATCGGTTGCAGTTAACTCTAAAACCAACGGATGTTCTGGTGCTAGTGTTAAATATGTTACGCCAAAAACAGTATCAGGACGTGTGGTGAAAACACTAATGGTATGTACAGAATCTTTTACCTTAAAAGTTATGGATGCACCTTTACTTTTTCCTATCCAATTTCTCTGACTTTCTTTTATCGATTCACTCCAGTCAATCGTATCAAGACCTTGCAATAATCGTTCAGCATAAGCAGAAATACGCATCATCCATTGCGTCATTTTTTTGCGAATAACAGGATGACCGCCACGTTCTGAAACGCCATTGACAATTTCGTCATTGGCTAAAACGGTTCCTAAAGCAGGGCACCAATTCACTTCGGCTTCTGCCAAAAAAGTTAAGCGATATTTTAGTAAGTTTTTTTGTTGTGTTTCTTCAGAATAATTTTGCCATTCTTGAGCTGAAAAGTAAGTTACATCATCATCGCAAACGGCATTTACATTTTGATTTCCATCTTTTTCAAAAATTGAAATTAAGGTAGAAATATCTTCGGCTTTATCGGCATTTTTATTATACCATGAATTGAACAATTGAATAAAAATCCATTGCGTATGCTTGTAATAATCTGTATTTGATGTTCTTACTTCCCTACTCCAATCAAATGAAAATCCAATTTTATCGAGTTGTTCTCTATATCTTGCAATATTTTCTTTGGTTGTTTTTTCGGGATGTTGCCCAGTTTGAATGGCATATTGTTCGGCTGGAAGTCCAAAAGAATCGTAACCTTGTGGATGCAACACATTGAAACCTTTGTGGCGTTTGTATCGAGCTACAATATCAGAAGCGATGTAGCCCAGTGGATGCCCAACGTGCAACCCGGCTCCTGATGGATAAGGAAACATATCTAAAACATAGTATTTAGGTTGTAGGTTGTTGGTATTAGGTTGTTGAGCTGCAAAAGTTTGATTTTCTGCCCAATATTTTTGCCAATTGGCTTCAATTTTTTCGTGATGGTATTTCATTCGCTTTGATTGTTTTTCTATATAATGATCCCTTGATGTCAAAAGCATTAATCATTTTGTTTTGAAAATATTTCAAAATCATTTATGTCAGATTCAGCTCCTAATTGTTTTAAGTCAATATTTAGTCTGTAAATTCTATATTTGAACCTTAAACTTTCAGCAATATATCAAAAATTAAGGCACAAATTTACATTTATTGTACTAAACTCAAAACTTTAAACGTTATAAACTATGAATAAACAAATTCTTTATTAATTTTACCGCTTAAATTTATATGTATGGCATCTAATTTTGATAAATTTCAAAAAAGAAGAGTAATCACCTCTTATGTTTCTGTGGTGATGAGTGTATTTTTAGTATTATTTTTACTAGGAATGTTAGGACTTTTTATCATTAACTCTAAACGATTATCAGAAAATTTTAAAGAAAATATTCCGATGACCGTTTTCTTTAAAACCGATGCTAACGACAGTGTTTTTAAGGCATTTAATACAGAATTAAAAGTGTCAAAATTTGCTAAAGATTTCAAATTTGTATCAAAAGAAGATGCAGCCAAAGAACATGAAAAAGTTTTTGGTGAAAATTTTATGGAATTTTTAGGGGCAAATCCATTAAATAATTCTTACGATATTCATTTAAAAGCCGACTATGTTACCAATCCCGGTTTTGGAAAAGCCGAAGCCCAAATTAGAAAGAATCCAATGGTTGCCGATGTGGTTTATGACAAACAATTGATTACCTTGGTCAACGATAATATCAAAAAAGTAACAATGTGGGTTTTAATTATCAGCGGAATTTTTACAATTATTTCGTTTTTATTAATCAATAGTTCCTTGCGATTGTCAATTTATGCAAATCGATTTATAATTAAAACAATGCAAATGGTTGGTGCAACAAAATCATTTATTAGAAAACCATTTATAAAAAGAAGTGTGATTTTAGGGATAATTGGTTCATTTTTAGCCGTTTTAACTTTACTTAGTGTGCTAATTTATTTGAACACTAATTTTCCCGCCTTGGAAGTTTTTAATGATATTGAGTTGACTATTGCAGTTTTAATAGGAGTTTTAGTATTAGGAGTTTTAATTACATGGATTAGCACACATTTTGCAACACAACGATTTTTGAATTTAAGAACAGGCGATTTGTATTAACCCTTCTACAAGCTCATTGTGAAAATAGAATAAACAGAAAATAGACATATGAAAGCAAACGAAAACAAAAATGGTTTCTTATTTGAAGCTGTAAACTATAAAATATTATTGATTGGGTTAGCAGTAATTGCACTAGGATTTATCTTGATGAGTGGTGGTGGTAGCGATGATCCTAAAGTGTTTAACGAAGCAGAATTGTTTAGTTTTACAAGAATTAAATTGGCACCAACCATGGTATTAATTGGTTTTGGAATTACAATTTATTCTATTTTTAAGAATCCTAAATCAGTAAATAGTGAAAAGTAATTAGTGAATAGTCATTTGGACAATCTACTATTTACTCTTTACTTATCACTAATAACTTCAAAAAATGAATTACTTACAAGCAATTCTTATTGCAATAATTGAAGGTTTAACCGAATATTTGCCCGTTTCTTCAACAGCTCATATGATTTTTACGAGTTCTTTTTTTGGAATTCAAGAAGATGATTTTGTGAAATTATTTCAAGTATCCATTCAGTTTGGTGCTATTTTAGCGGTTGTGGTTTTATATTGGAAAAAGTTTTTTGATTTTTCTAAAATTAACTTTTATATCAAACTAGCTTTTGCAGTAATTCCTGCATTGGTTTTAGGAAAAATATTTGATGATAAAATTGATGCCGTTCTCGGAAATCCTATTCCAATAGCAATTGTGTTAATTCTTGGCGGAATTGTTTTGTTGTTTATTGACAGCCGTTTTAATAACCCAACCATTGTAAATGAAGAAGGTGTTACTCTAAAAAAAGCCGTTACTATTGGTTTTTGGCAATGCCTTGCCATGATGCCTGGAACAAGCCGTTCGGCAGCATCAATAATTGGAGGAATGCAACAAGGTTTGACTCGAGAAACCGCTGCAGAATTTTCGTTTTTTCTTGCAGTTCCCACCATGTTAGCAGTAACTACATATTCATTATTTTTAAAAACCTATGAAGTTTCACAATTGAAAGGATACGAACTATTAACACAATCTTCTGAAAATTTGAAAATGTTTTTTATTGGAAACCTTGTAGCATTTATCGTTGCTGTTATAGCAATAAAATTCTTTATAGGTATCATAAAAAAATATGGGTTCAAACCTTGGGGATATTATAGAATTATAGCTGGAATTATTCTTTTATTCTATTTTTCTTTAAATAAATAACATTGAAAACAGCCGATGATTTTCTTGAAGGTCAAATTATTTTAATTGACAAACCACTAACTTGGAGTTCATTTCAGGCAGTAAATAAATTAAAATATATTTTAAAACGAAAATACAATTTACCAAAAAAATTTAAAATAGGTCATGCTGGAACTTTAGACCCATTAGCCACTGGTTTATTGATTATTTGCACTGGAAAATTTACCAAAAAAATTACTGAAATTCAAGCTCAATCTAAAGAATATACTGGAACAATAACTGTTGGAGCAACAACACCAAGTTATGATTTAGAAACCGAAATAGACAAAATCTATCCAACTGAACACCTTTCGGAAGCGTTAATTTTTGAAACTACAAAACAATTTTTAGGAGAAATTGACCAAAAACCTCCTGTTTTTTCAGCTATAAAAAAAGAAGGGAAACGTTTATATGAACACGCAAGAGCGGGTGAAGAAGTAGAAATAGCAACAAGAAAAACAACTATATACGAATTTGAAATCACAAGAATAGCTTTGCCTGAAATTGATTTTAGAGTAAAATGCAGCAAAGGAACTTACATTCGATCGTTAGCTTTTGATTTTGGATTGGCTTTAAATTCTGGTGCACATTTGTCGGCATTGCGACGAACAAAAATTGGCAATTATTCAGTTGAAAATGCTGTTTTGCCTGATGATTTTGAGAAATCTTTAGAATAAATTTCTAAACTTGTTTCATTCAATTGAATAATTTCTTAAATTTACTTTTTAAAATTCCTATTTTTATGAAATCGCCATTAACAAATCGTTTGTTGTAAACAAACTCCAAATTATAAAAGGCGATATCATATATGACCACTAAAAAAATATTTTGCATATATGAAATCGCCATTAACAAAAAGTTTGTTGCAAACAAACACCAATGAAAATAAAGCGATACATATGCACCAAAAAACAAATAATATTTACATATGAAAACAGCTTCTAAAAAATCAAAAAATCTTGCTACTCCAGGCAAACCAATGTCACAAGATGAATTTGTTTCTTTAATAAAAGTAGCCGAACAAGGCGAGTTTAGTTCAATTGAAGATTCTATTAAACGTATGGAAGAGTGGAGGTTAAACAGAAAAAAGTAATTGGTTCAAAGTTATTTGAAGAGTTAGATGTTCCTTCAATATATGAATATGGTGAAGTAACTTTTGGTGTGAGATTGGCAGATTCTTTTTTTGACACAATATTAAATGATGTTGAAGATTTAGAAACCCAATACCTTCTTCATCCCGAATGCCGTCATCTTGAAACCAAAACCAAAATTTATCGAAATATTATATTAGGTTCCTATTTAATAATTTACAGAATTCGCGCCAATAAAATTGAAGTATTAAGAGCTTTTCACGGAAGTCGTTCGCCAAAAACTATCAAACTTGTTCAAAAAGTTAAAGTTTAAAATCACTCCATCAATTCCACAATTTCTTTTTGAGTTGAAATTCCTTTGTCTTGCAAATACCATTTTTGCAATTCGATTTTTGCTGTTTCATCAACAATTCCATGTTGTTCTTTATAATCTAAAATCAATTGCTTTGCGCCAACTGGTCTTGGGCCAAAATGATTGATAACAGTTTCACTTTCTTTATCTATAATGATCAGTTTCGGAATTGATTTGGTGCCATTGGTCAAAAACAAATTCATTAAATCGACCTTTTCATCTCTCAATACAATTTTTAAATCAATTTTATTTGTTGCATCTGCCATTTTATTAATAATTGGCAAAATTTGAGCCGCATCACCACACCAACTTTCTGAAATTACCAACCAAATATAGTTCTTTTGCATATTATTTAAATTCAAATTTACATCCTCAGTCAGTTGAATCGTTTTATCTAATCGATGCAAACGGGCTTCATTTAATTTTGTAAATTTTATATGATCTTCTGTGCTTTGTCCAGTTGTTTTTCCTTCACTAGCCAATTTTGCAACTAAGTTTCTATATTCTTGATAAGAGAAACTATTTTCTAAACTTCGTTTTAGAATTGAATTCATTCAGTTTATATTTTATAAGACAAAATTACAAAGCTAAATTATTCTTTTTGGTAAGAAATGTTACATTACCTGATTTTAGATAAAAAAAAATAAAAAACTAATGTTTATATTTGCATCTGAAAATTAATAAATTCAACTACAAAAGCGCAATGAAATACAAAAGAATCCTTCTAAAATTAAGTGGCGAGGCATTAATGGGAGAAAAACAATATGGGATTGACCCAAAAATTCTATCCGAATATGCCGATGAAATTAAGCAAATTCATGACAAAGGAGTCGAAATTGCAATAGTTATTGGAGGTGGAAATATTTTTAGAGGCGTTGCTGGAGCTAGCAGTGGAATGGACCGAGTTCAAGGCGATTACATGGGAATGTTGGCAACAATAATTAACGGAATGGCACTTCAAGGTGCCTTGGAAGACAAAGGAATGCTAACTCGATTGCAAACCGCTTTAAAAATTGAAGCCATTGCAGAACCCTATATCAAAAGAAGAGCCGTTCGTCATCTTGAAAAAGGAAGGATTGTTATATTTGGAGCCGGAACAGGAAATCCCTATTTTACAACTGATACAGCAGCTGTTTTACGTGGTGTTGAAGTTCATGCAGATGTAATATTGAAAGGAACAAGAGTTGATGGTGTTTATACCGCCGATCCTGAAAAAGACAAATCTGCTGTAAAATTTGATTTTATTTCGTTTGAAGATGTATTAAAAAAAGGATTGAATGTAATGGATACAACTGCATTTACATTAAGTCAAGAAAACAAACTGCCCATCGTAGTTTTTGATATGAATAAAAGAGGAAATTTGTTAAAAATCTGCGAAGGCGAAAACGTTGGAACAATTGTAAATATTTAGTAAACAGTCTCAGTTTATAGTCTCAGTTTTTAAATACTGTAAACTGCGACTGTGACTGACCCGAGGCGAAGCCGAACTGAATGGAGCGCAGCGGAATAAAAAACTTTAAAATAATATGGAAGAAATTGAATTTATTTTAGACAGCACAAAAGAAGCTATGGCTGGATCTGTGGCGCATTTGGAAAAATCATTTTTAAATATTCGTGCCGGAAAAGCATCTCCACAAATGTTAGGTAGTGTTTTTGTGGATTATTATGGTTCGCAAACGCCTTTATCGCAAATCGCTAATGTAAACGTTCCAGATGCGAGAACGATAACTATTCAACCTTATGAAAAAAGCATGTTGCACCCTATTGAAAAAGCAATTATGATTGCCAATTTAGGTTTCAACCCAATGAATAATGGCGATTTAATTATTATCAGTGTGCCACCTCTAACAGAAGAACGAAGAAGAGATTTGGTAAAACAAGCCAAAACAGAAGCTGAAGATGCCAAAATAGGCATTAGAAATCACAGAAAAGACGCCAATTCTGATATAAAAAAATTAGAAAAAGACGGAACTTCTGAAGATTTATGCAAAAAAGCCGAAGAAGATATTCAGAAATTAACCGATAATTTCATCAAAAAAATTGAAGAACACTTAATTATTAAAGAAGCCGAAATCATGAAAGTTTAATTTTAGCCAATTATCATTTTTAAACTGCACACGAAAGTTCAGAATCAAAAATAAATGAATTTAGCCACGAACCTAACTATTTACAGTTGGGCACGTGGCTAAATTATTTTTGACAATATCTTATTTAAAAGCTTTTAATCCTGGAAAGTAGGCTGTAGCACCTAATTCTTCTTCAATTCTTAAAAGTTGGTTATATTTAGCCATTCTGTCGGAACGAGATGCCGATCCAGTTTTTATTTGACCACAGTTTAAAGCTACTGCCAAATCGGCAATCGTGTTATCTTCTGTTTCGCCAGATCGATGTGACATTACCGAAGTATATCCTGCGTTTTTAGCCATATTTACAGCAGCTATAGTTTCTGTTAAAGTACCTATTTGATTCACTTTTACAAGAATGGAATTGGCAATTCCTTTTTCAATTCCGGTTGATAGACGTTCAACATTGGTTACAAATAAATCGTCGCCTACCAATTGAATTTTATCTCCGATAAGTTCTGTTAAATATTTCCAACCATCCCAATCATTTTCATACATACCATCTTCAATAGAAATAATTGGGTATTTTGTGGCTAATTCTGCTAAATATTCTGCTTGCTCTTTTGAAGTTCTAATTTTGCCAGTAGCTCCTTCAAATTTTGTATAATCATATTTCCCATCAACATAAAATTCGGAAGAGGCACAATCAAGAGCAATCATCACTTCCTCTCCAAATTTATAACCCGCATTTTCAACAGCTATTTTAATGGTTTCAATGGCATCTTCTGTTCCACCAGCAAGATTTGGTGCAAAACCACCTTCATCGCCTACAGCTGTTGACAAATTTCTATCGTGAAGTACCTTTTTCAAATGGTGAAAAATTTCAGTTCCCATTTGCATTGCTTGTGTAAATGAAGTTGCTTTTACTGGCATAATCATAAATTCTTGAAATGCTATTGGTGCATCAGAATGAGATCCACCATTTATAATATTCATCATAGGAACTGGCAATGTGTTTGCTGAAACACCTCCAACATAACGGTACAACGGTAATCCTAATTCATTTGCGGCAGCCTTTGCAACAGCAAGGGAAACCCCTAAAATTGCATTAGCTCCAAGATTACTTTTATTTGGAGTTCCATCTAAGTCAATCATGGTTTGATCAATTTGATTTTGTTCAAAAACAGACGTTCCTATAAGTTCTGAAGCTATTTTTGAGTTTACATTTTCTACTGCTTTCAAAACTCCTTTTCCTAAGAAAGCCTTTCCGCCATCTCGAAGTTCTACAGCTTCATGTTCTCCTGTTGATGCTCCACTTGGAACAGCAGCTCGTCCTAAAACGCCATTTTCAGTAACAACATCTACTTCTATAGTAGGATTTCCTCTTGAGTCAAAAATTTGTCTTGCTATAATTTTAATAATTATACTCATTTTTTTTTTTTGGTTATTTGTTAATTAAACAGTTCTACATTACAAATTTAAGTAATCTTAAAAAAACAAAATTCTATTTTCACAAAAACTTATAAACTCAATCGATGTAGTATTAAACTGTATTTTAAATATGAATTCAATTATTTAAAAAAAAAATGTGAAATATTTTAATTTTTTTTGTAGAATTATATTGACATTTAAAAAAATTATTTATCTTTAACCCATCAACTTTTAAAGTTAATGGCTTGAGTGTTAGATTCAATGCTAATTTTATAAAAAAATGTGTTTATTTTAACAATTAAAAATTTAAGATCATGAAATCAATTAGACAAGTTTTAAATGAAAAAAAGCTATTAAGAGTTGTATTAGTATTTCTAACTCAGATGCTGTTTTATACTGCAGTAGCACAAGATGAGAAAAATGAATATAGAAATGAAAAAGCATATATTGATGATTTTGGCAAAAATGAATTATATATAAAAGAATCATTGGCAGAATATCATAAATCTATTTTCTCATCTCTTTCGGAAGAAAGAAAAGCAATTACATTAACTAAAATAGTTAATAAACTAGAAAAAATTAATTCAGTTTTAATAAATCATGATGAAGGATTAAAAGGTGATGTTACTTTAAAAAATGCATTTGTGAATTTGAATTCTAAAACCGTAGAATTGTTAAAAAACAGAATTTTGATCCTTGAAGATTATGCTGAAATGAGTAATAAAAGTCTTGCTGAATTAGATTTCATTTTTTCGGAAAAAGAGAAAGCAATTACGGAGTATTACAAAATAATATCCGATTTTGAAAAAACAAAAAGACAATTTGGTTTAAAATATAAAGTTTTAATTCGTGCATATATGAAAAAAAATATATTTGAATATTTTACAATCGAAAATTATAGTTATTATAAAGTTGGTGTTATTGATCAAAAATTTATTAAATTGATAAATGAAAATAAAAAAGAAGAAGCAATGGTTTGTTTTAACTATTTAAACAAAATGAGTGATGAAATATTAATAAAAATTGAACAAAATAAAGCAGATATTGTTGATCTTTCTTTAAACGAAATCAACAAAAAATATATCGAATGCATAAGAACAAGTAATACACTAATGAATGCCTATTTTACACAATATATTGATTCTAATAAAGAATTACAATTGGCTAAAAAGAACGAAAATTTATCTATAGAGGCCTATAATAGTATTGTTAAAAATTTCAATGAGAAGAAAAACACATTCTTTAAAAATTTTCCTACTATTCAAAATAAAAAACAAGAAATGGTATATGAGTATAATTCTATAAAAAGTAAATTTCTATTAAATAATATAGAATTAGAAAATAATTATAAAACTTATGCTACTGGATTTGATCAGATGAAATGATAACTATTAGAGTTACTTTTTATTTTTAATAATAGTTGCTAAAAATTCGTCAAATAAATAAACTGAATCGTGCGGTCCAGGGCTGGCTTCTGGATGATATTGAACTGAAAAACAGCTTTTAGATTTCATTCTCATTCCAGCTACAGTT
>Ga0316611_1000651_pt1 | contig 11345 bp, 9 predicted proteins | sample MIS2016202_MG_FD_207675 | JGI IMG/M metagenome (GOLD analysis project Ga0316611, IMG submission 207675) | Microbial mat bacterial communities from Middle Island sinkhole, Lake Huron, Michigan, United States - MIS.2016.202 | ecosystem: Environmental > Aquatic > Freshwater > Lake > Sediment... | reverse complement strand
ATGGTCATTTGCTATTTTTTGCTTAATAAGGCTATCGATATGGGCCCCAAGTTCCTTATTCGAAATTGGCTTAAGGAGGTATGCTTCTGCGCCCGATTCAAGTCCTTGTACTTTATGCTCCGGAGAAGTAGCAAGCGAAGATATTAATGCAACATAAATGTCATGAGTAGCAGTGTCTGATTTTAATTTCTTAAGAACTTCAAAGCCTGTTGTGTCAGGAAGTATAACATCGAGCAATACCAGCGAAAAGTTTTCGTCCGAAATTTTTGAAAGGGCTGTTTTGCCATCGGGAGCGGTAACAACGGTATATCCTTTTTTTGAAAGAATGCGGTCGTATGCAAACAATAATTCCGGATTATCTTCGACAACCAGGATTTTAATTCCCTGTAAATCAACTGTAAAAACACTTTCTACCTCGGTCATTTAAGGATGAATATCAGTAAAAGATTAAATTTACAAAAATTTTCATTATTTGGTGAGTAATTTTTTTGTCTTTCTTGGGTACTTATAAAACCATGTGGTTATAACTGTTTAATTGTATCCAAAGGAAGAATTATCCAAAATACCGATCCCCTCCCCACTTGGCTCTCTACCCAAATTTTCCCTTTATGCCCTTCGACAATCCGTTTCACAATAGCAAGACCCAAACCAGTACCTTTCTCTCCCTCGGTACCTGAGTCTATTCCCTTTTCGAATGGTAAAAATATCTTATCGAGTTTCTCGGGAACAATTCCCTGTCCGGCGTCCTCAATAGCAAAAACTATGTTTTCACTTTCCTTCATCATTTTTATCCGAATAGATGTTCCGGGAAAGGAGAATTTAATTGCATTAGAAATTAAATTGTTCAGTACTTGCTGAATTTTATTGGCATCGGCCTTCATTAGAATGGATTGCTCGTTGGATTCAAAATTTATGGTGATATTCTTTCGGTCTGCCAAAACCCTGTTTAAACAGATATTATCATTAGCAAGCTTAAAAATATCAAATTCACTTGGTTTCAATTCCAGTCTGCCCGATTCTATTTTGGAAATATCCAGTAAATCTTCAATGATCGAAAGCGACAAACCAGCCGAATAATATATATTTTGAAGAAATTTAAGATGAGTCTCAGAAATTGAATCGGAGCATTCGTCTATTAAAAATTCGGTATAAGAACAAATTACTCCTAAGGGATTTCTGAGGTCGTGAGCTGCCATTCCCAGAAACCGGTTCTTCATTTCATTAAAACGCGAGAGTTCTTCATTTTTTCTGGACAATTCCCTTTGCAGATTTACCAATTCGTTATTAAGCAGCGTAATTTCGTTCAAAAGTTTCACTTCGTTATTCTCCACTGCGGGTTTTCGCGCCTGGCCCTTTTCTAAGAAACGAATGGTATTCGATTGTTCGTTGGTAATAATTTGCAATTCGTTCAGGAAGTCTAAAGCGTCATATTGATTGTCAGAAGCAATTACCAATATCCTGTTTTCTACTAAAGTCCCAATAACATTTAACTGAATCACATCGCTATGATACTGGAAGTTAAATTCGAAAGTACGCGAAACCGTTTTTTTCTTTATTTCCAGAATAAAATCGAGTAGCCGCTGCCGTTCTTCGGTGCAAACGAGATTAAACAACAATTTACCTACCAGTGGCTCCTCCGATATGTGGATATTATCTTTTAAAACGGCTTGAATGGTTCCAAAATCGTCACAAATTAAGGCAAACCCTCTAAACTGAGCTGTAGTAGACATGAATATCAATTTTGAGGATAGATTAAACTATTGGCAACCTCCACGGCTTTTTGGGCATTCGGGGCAAAAGCGTCGGCACCAAAATAACTCAATGAGACATTTTTGGGATTAATGGCATTGCCTCCAATCATAATTTTAAGGTGTTGACCAATTTCAGAAGCCCTAACTGCTTCAATGGTATCCTTTAAAAGGCTTTGATGGTAAGGCATGGCAATGGAAAGGCCTAATACTTCGGCATTATAATCCCGTAGTGCTTTGATAATTGCAGAGGTAGGAGTATTTGCCCCCAGATAATATGTATCCCATCCATCCATTTCGAAAAAATCGGCCACCATACGAATCCCCATTTCGTGAAGTTCGCCTCCGATGCAGGCAGCAACAAACCTGTGCCCGTTTCGTCCGGTAGAAAAAATATACGGATAAAGTTGCGAAATAATCATTTGAGATGCAGCCGAACAATAATGCTCCTGAGCTATCGAAATCTGATTAGTAAGCCATAAACGGCCTATTTCGTATTGTGATTTTTGAAAGACCTCGAGATAAATATTTTTTATGGATGTCCCTTTCTGAACTTCAGCAAGTATCAGTTTACTGGCTTCAGCACGATTTCCCTGTAACAAATAGTTCATATATGTTTTTGCCAGTCCGCCCAGGTTTTCGGCCTCGTTTATAAAGGAAACATTAGCCACTTCCTCTTCGTTCATCTGCTCTATGCCATATTCAATATAGCGAGCGGTTAATGCGGCTAAATCAGAAGGCAATTCGTTGTTTAAAACTTCCCGGGTGCATTCGAGGGTTTTAATCATCACTGCGTCGGGAAAATTCAGGCTGTGAAATAAGGTTTTTACCCAGGCCACATAATCTTTAAAAATCTGAGGATCTGATGCAAGAATTGCTTCGGTAAGAAAAGGTAAGTGGTACCCTGCATCGCGAATACTTATTTTACGGCCTTCGCTACCATAAGGCTTCCAAAAAGCAGGCTGTAACTCGTATTGCTTATCAACAATTTTTTCGGCAATTGATTTGCTCCTCTGAGTTATAAGCATATCAATGTTTCTTTTCAAGTCACTCATCGCCTCATTTTTTGTTTATCCATAATTTATTCACTTTGCAATCGATTATTGATTCTCTCGGAAAATAGCGAGGAAATATTCCCTGCCCAAAACCTTCCGGCTTGGGTTAATTCATACGTATCGGCCTCCAATGCAACCATATCCTTCGAAATAAGCCAATCAATAATATCGTTAAAATGAATGGCAAGTCCCGAATATTCCTCCTTGCTTATTGCTAATCCTTCGCTTAAGCGGAAAATATTTTTGAGTTTCTGAAAAGTACTGTCAATGCTCCACAGGGATAAAGCGCTATTTATAAAGTTCCCATTCCCTTCAACAAATTTATCTATAACTGGAGGAAACAGGTATTGCAAACCGCCAAAACGGCCACCAGCACCGGCTCCAAAGGCCAGCATATCTGCATATTGCGCATGCGAAGAAATATATGTTGCTTTTCCCAATTCGCTGTGCCCATATTGAACTGGCGAGAAACGGATCCAATCCTTGCGATTTCCAAGCCGGTTATCGGCTTCAGCAAAAAGATTATACTCAGCTGATATTTCAGGATATTTGAGATTCGGAAATTGAACATTATCAATTCCCGAAGAAGGATCAATTAAGGGATAAACACTGCACCCTGTGATTGGAAGCTGAGAAGCCAGGATCAAATCGTTTTGCCAGCCTAATGGGGTCTGCCCCGGAAGATTATACATTAAATCGATACAGAGATTTGAAATTCCAGCCTTTCTAACCAATCTAATTTTTTCTTCGATTACTCCGGCATCAGATTTTCTGCCTAAAAAATGCCTTAGAGGAGTTTGAAAAGTCTGAACCCCAAGACTCATGCGATTTACCCCGGCATTTTTTAAGATTGAAAGGGTATCGGTATCAATTTCAGCTATTGTTGATTCAACCGTTATTTCGCAAGTATCCGCTAATGAAAAAGAACTCTTTATTGCGTTAAGAATACTAGCAAGGTGTTTTACCGGAATAGAAGTTGGCGTACCACCCCCAAAATAAACCGCACTAAAAGGAGCCGATTCAAAATATTCAAAAGAAGCTAATGAATGTATTTGCGAAATGATGGTTTGACAATAATGTTCCACCAATTCCGGATTGTCGGTTTTTTGCTTGTTATAAAAACAAAAGTTACAAGTATTATTACAAAAGGGAATATGAATATAGATTACTCTATTTTGGGTTTGGCAGGAATGCCGAAAAATTTCGTCCAGGTAATTCGTTCTTGCAGCCGCAGGAATCTCCTGAAATGGCAAACGACGTTTTGCATGGGAAGCGCTTCGTATTCGGTGATTAAAATCGTTTATCAATTGATCCATAATACTATGCCGTTTTTTAATCCCTCCCGCTTCGCTGTTCAAAACCCTTCGGAGGCAAGCAGGGTAAACTTTTATTACCAACTTCTTTCCCTACCAAATAATGTGAAAGAAAAACTACCTTCCTTTCAAAACGACATTGATGCAAATTGCATAATTGGGGATAAAATCTAAATTACCAAAATTTTCTAATAAATGAAAATAATGGAGAATATATCCTTCAAAACGTAAAACCCGCGTAGCGTAAATTATTATTATTCAATCCACTTGCTTTAACTAGCAAATACATCAAAAAAATGGACAGAGTTTTCACCTTGTCCATTTTTTTATGTAAGAAACTTACAAATTCGCTTATCAAAAGAATATCCTGTTTATGCCCCCGAAAAATTAATCCAGGAGCTGTCCACTTCGTAATCCTCCACCATACACGTGCTTTGTTTATAGGAATAGTTGCTGATAAGATTCGTAATTTCCTGGCGAAGCATGGAGATGGCACCATCAATTAAATCGGTCCGGAAACCGTTTTCGCCCATTTTAATAACCAGGTCCATCGAAACAATCCTACTCATCAAGCGGCCTAGCTCCACCAGTTTACGTTGCGGCATTTGCATGTCGATATCGAAACTCAGCAGTTCCTTTAGATAATCGGCGGCACGGCTTGTAAGCTCATTCCCTTTTAACATAAGAAGAAGGCTTTTCTCCTTCGAGGTCTTCATCAACTTAATAAGCGATTCGGATATCTGGGCATAAAGGATATCGTTCGAGCCTTCGAATATCTGAAACGGGCGACTATCCACAATGGCACGCCCGGCAATATGATTCAGTTTATACCCGATAGCGCCTACCAGTTGCATCAGTGTTTGGGAGGTATCCTGCATCAGGTCCGACGTCACACTTTTTAAAATATTGGCTTCCAGACCAAGCGGCGTTAAATCGTTGCGCAAATCGGCCAGTTCGTTACTTTTGGTGCAAAGCGCCGAACAAATGGTGTAACTTGCCTGAAGGCGGGCCAAATGTTGCTGAACCTGATCGTACGAGGTCAATAACCGCCCTCCCACCAACCGTTTTTTGCAATGATTGATTGCCTCGTCGAGCATACGTTTTATAAATCCCAAGCCCATTCCCGGAAATTGTAAGCGGCTACGGTGCAAAAGATCGAGCATCATCTGAATTCCGGTAGTATGAGGTTCGAGTCGTTGCATCTTAGGTATTTGCACGTCAATTTTATTTCGTCCATACGGAATCTGATACAAGCCCAGGTTCTCAAAATATTCTTCGACCACAATTTCCTGAGCAGGGTGACTGGTATCGCAGATAAAAAATTCTATATCGCGCTGCAGGCCCGCATTTTCAACCTGCTTACGTGCTGTAAGCAGCCAAAAATGCGCCTGTCCTGTAAGACCTGCCCAATGCTTGGTACCGCGTATATGGTAATGATCGGTTCGTTCAACAAATGAGGTTTGCATATTCAAGGCATCGCTGCCAAAACCCGGCTCGGTAATCATGAGTCCGCCCATATTTTTAAAATTTATGAAGCGGTTGAATACCGAAGATTTCACCCGATCGTTTCCATATTTTGCAACCGGCTGAATAAAAAGTGCACTGTTAATTCCGAGGGTTAACGATAATGCAAGCGATTCGTAAGATGCAGCAGCCAGAAGTTCCAGGTTTTCGTGCACAACTCCGCCGCGACCGCCATATCCGAGTGGGATACTTACCGATAGCGGATTACACGACATTATTTCCTGTAAAACACCCGGTGGCAATCCCCGTTGAATACTAAACCGGTTAATGTCATCGTCGTCGTAAAAAAGCTTTTTTAGTGTAGCTTTAAATTCGTTGATAAACGAGTCGAACGATGTTACCTGAGCGCCCTGATTATTTTGAAAAGCTGAATCGATGGGAGATTTTAAAAGATTTACCTGCATTATATTGTGATGATTTTTGATTTCGATAGTAAAAATGATTATAAAGCCAAAAGATCATAACAAATGTTTGGGATAAATGTTTTTGAGAGAATGGGAGAAGTAATGATTTTAAATCCATACCGTTTTGCTAAGACTGAAAGCCTTATAGCACCGATAAAGGGCAACACCCTCTTGTCTTTACAAGGGCTGAACTATAAATAAACAATATTTAATATTGAGCAATCTCAAACGTATATCATCTGCCAAGAGTCAAACTAATTACTTTTTACTCCTCATTTTTTCCGAAAATAGTTCATTTAAGCTAAGTTTCGTAAGCTTTTTCAGAGATGCAATGAGATACCATAAAATAAATACCATGATCAATACCGATGGAAAGGCGATAACAGGAAAGCTTAGCATGGCCATCCGTCCAATTTCTTCATTAAACTGGATAGTACCAGGCATACTTAGCACAATAACTTTCGCAAGAAGATAATTCAATGTTGCCGAAAAAAAGAAAGAGCAAGCCAATAATACATTCGCACGGTTAAGTATTTTGTTTAATTGGGAGTGCAATCCTTCCGCAGTAAGTATTGATTCTATCCGGTCAATGGCTAATAATTCTCCGTTATAAATAAATTTTCGGATTAACTGCCAGGAGGTTTTGGTGGAAATTAACACAACTATCCCAATTACTAAAGGAATTGCGGCTTCTTTTATGGCGATCCAATGTGGCGGAAATTTAAATAAACCTATGGCGCCCGATAATAAAACACCAACAAAGCCAATAATAGATATGAAGTTTTTCTGTTTCTGAATTACAAATTCATACAATCCATAGAAGAACGGAAACGACAGGGCTGCCAAAAGTCCGTACAACGGTCCCAGGTATTCTTCTTTACTAAACCTTGTTAAAATTATTACGGGGATAATAATATTAAATAGAATGTTAACGAGTTGATTATTTTCTTTTTTGCTCATAAGTACGAATGCATTTTTTCAGGGTTTAAGTATACCAAAACAACGGGTTTTAAACAAACGAATTGTCATTTCAGTGATATTCTGTTTTAATTATTTTCCCCTTGTAAACCTTCCCATTTGCATTTACTTCCACATAAAAAATACCACTGCGTTGATTTGTCAGGTCAACGTAATGGTTCAGCTCTCTCGCGGAAACCTACCTTTAAATTATTCCTTTTCTAAATATGTAGTTAAATTAAGCAACACTTTTTGCGAAAGGCGCTTTTTTGCTTCGGAAGTAAAACCTGCGAACTGATCAGCCAAAATTATATTGCTATAACCGGAAAATTCATTGGCAAAGGTTCCAAAACCAGCTGCATCCAGAATCGCAAAAGAAGTTTTGTCGTTCCTGATCCAATTTAAAAATGCTTCTTTTTCACAGGTTAAACCCAACGACGTATTAATCAAAATTGAATTCCTTTTTTTAACCTTAAATTCCAGCTCAGTAAGAAGAATGGTATTTTTAGGAAGATGAGTTGTAATGATGTCGCAACGCTCCATCAATTCGTTCAATGGGAGAAAAGATATTCCGGCATTCTCAACTTCGTATTTTCGGTTGCGGCTAAAATAAAAAACATTCATCCCAAAATGCATAGCGGTCTTCGCCACCATTTGTCCCAATGTGCCAAGCCCTATAATTCCAATACTTTTGTTTGTTAATTCTGTATTTTCGTCTCTCCATTTGTTTTTACCAAGACCTTTCAATAAAAAGATTATCTGCGCAAAGATAAACTCTACGGTTCCTTCGTCTCCATAATCCCTTACACCTTTCACTTCAATACCCCTTTTTCTTGCTTCAGCAATATCAACATTGGCAGAGCTTTCGCCATAAAGACTGCAGCACATTCCAATAAACTTCAACGAGGTGCATGCACTTAAGATTTCAGCAGTAATTTTTGTTTGCCAACTTACCAAAACACAGTCCGAATCTCCAATACGATCAATAATTTCCGTTTCATCCTCAGGAAAATCATGGTAGATTGAAATCGCTTTCTCCGACAGCAACGAAATCTTTTCCATTTCAGGACTTGCCAACCCACAATTATCTACAACGGTTATTTTTTTGAATGTCATGTTTTTTTATTTTGAAATTACATACAAACACCTAATTACCACTATTATTTTATTTCTGTTTTTTAAAATCCTAGCTCCCTCTTTTAACATATCGATAGAACAAATGATTTAATCCTTTTTGATGAGCTTTGGGTTCGTATGCTATTCTTCTAAAAGTAAACGATTCCCGCTTCTTTTCCAAATATGCATTCGGTAACCGGGAAGGCAGAATCTATTAAAAACTCATTAACAGTTAAAGTCGCTTCGAAATCAACCCAGTTATTCGCAACACCTAACTATCCAGCCCATTCACCGACAAATTCCCTGTTTCGCCGATTGGTTTAACGGTTTAAAATAATAATACGCTACCTTTGTCGCCCTAGAGAAACATTGCATGTGTAGTTATTGATAATGAGCGTAAAAATTGAAATGCATGATAACTTTTCAAAGAATTTTGTGGGCTATTTCGGGCCATCAGCACGATATTATTTCCGAAACTAAAGTTGATAATTACCGGGCAACCATTGTTGGCGCAATTCTGCTAATGGTGGGCATTTACGCCACCCTCGCCTGGACATTCTTTTTTTCGCTGGTAATGACCAGTTTTATCACTGCCCTGGTTTGCGGTCTGTTTGCTGGATTTTTCATATTGCTTTTCGATCGTGCCCTTATTTGCTCCATTTCGTATGGGAAAAAGAACTTCTGGGCCTTGTCGTTCCGGTTTGCCCTCGCCCTTATCCTTGGGGTTTTCCTTTCGCAACCTATTATCCTGAAACTTTACGAACCCGATATAAAGAGGGAAGCGGTAATTCTAATCGACAAAAAGAACCAGGAACGCAGAAGCGAGCTGGACAAACTCTACAGCACCGAATTTAATAATTTGCAGGAACGCCACCGTTTTATTTTCAGCAGTCTGTCGGAAAAGCAAAAACAACTTATTACCAACGAAGAAGCGTTTAAAAAAGAAATGGACGGTTCGGCTGGAACCGGAAGATGGGGATACAACACCGTTTCGCAAAAAAAAGAACTGATTTACAAAAAAGACCTGGCCGAATACGAACAACTCAAAAAAGAGACCGAACCGGAGGTAAAACGGATCGATGCCCGGATAGACACCATACAAGCCTTAATAAACAATCAGCTTGCCGGTTTTGAAAAAGCAACCCAGGACCAGGGATTTTTGATTCAGGCCGAAGCATTGCAATCGCTGCTTATCAAAGACAAAACCCATACCCTTCGAAACCGGTACTATTTGCTCATGATAATACTGACATTAATTGAGCTTTCGGCGCTTATTTCAAAATTAATCCTCGACACTAAAAGTTACAGCAAAAAGGTCGATTACATTCTGGAAAAAGAGATGAAAGAAACGGCTATGGATAAAGAAATAATTTTTAGCAAGCTCGACACATACAAAAACTTAACCCTTGAACGGGAGCGGAAAATTGTAGAGGAATTCTTCGAAAAGACCGAGGCTACAAAAAATAGCAAGCTCAATGAAATTGTAGAGGAATGGAATAAGTCGACCGACCAAACCTACCGCAACACCTGGGGGATCTTGAAGAATAAACTGATAATACATACCGATCAGCAAAATCACGAACCCCAAACAAAAGATCAGTTTATAAATCCGAATTAAGGTTCCATTTTCCCCGTCTTCTAAAATAATATAGGATTAAGAATAATCTCAGTCATTAAAATTTGAGGAGTAGATCCCTATAGAAGAATGTTTCTGTAACTAATAAATTAGATGGTTCGATATAATTACTCTCAAAATCCTTAAGGATTTGATACTTGTTACTATTATGCCTTTTGCGACATCTGGTAAGAAATCACTTATTACAATCTCAAATCTGAGACGAAAATAATTTTATTATAACAAAAACAGGTGCACTAAATAATTTAAAAAGGTGAGCTAAATCACTACTAATCAATAATAAAAATCATTCAATAATCCATTTACGCATCATTATTACTTTTATCTTTATAGAAATCGATCAGCCCCAACAAAGCCTGAGATCGATATCATCAATGAATTGCTAATATCTAAATGCTTAAAAGATGAACTTAAAAGATGTAAAGATTGGAACAAAACTATTTGGAAGTTTTATTCTCATTACCCTTATTTCAATAATAGTGGGAATAATTGGTATTTGGGGAATGAAACGCGTAATGAATTCGCAAGATGAAATGGCCACTGTATACTTACCAAGCATACAGGCAATACTAACTATCAGCGAGGCACAAAGTGCAATAGATGGTAGTGAAAATGCCCTCTTAGCCACAAATATCTCAGCAGATGCCCGAAAAGCTGCATACGATCGTTTTGATGCTGCAAAAAAACGGGCTGACGAGGCATTTAAAATCTACGAAGCCCTTCCCCGGACTGAAGAAGAAGATATACTTTGGGAGGAATTTGTTCCTGCCTGGGAGAACTGGTGGAAATTGCATTTGGAATATGTTGCAATAACCAAAGAATATGAAAATGACCAACTACCGGAAACCTATACCAAAATGAGCGATTTTGCACTGATTACTATTGCAGAACCATTCAGTAAGGCAGAAGCGCTGCTGAATAAACTTATTATTGCAAATGATAAGGATGCAGCGGACAGCGACATCCAGGCAGACAAACGCAATTCCTTAGCATTTAATTTACTAATTGTTTTCATCCTCGCTGCAATTGTTATTTCCATTACATTAGGGTTTCTTATAACAAAAGCAATAACTGGCCCTGTAAACAAAGGCCTTCAATTTGCAATAGACCTTTCGGAAGGAAATCTAAATACAAAGATAGATGTAGACCAAAAAGATGAAGTGGGGCAACTAATCCAAGCTTTAAACCAAGCTGTGGCAAAAATTAAAGAAGTGATGCTGGGTATTTTGGATGGCTCAAAAAGTATTGCCGCTGCCAGCCAGCAAATAAGTTCTACCGCCCAGCAGGTTTCTCAGGGTGCCTCTGAACAGGCTTCGTCCACTGAGGAGGTAACATCTTCCATGGAGCAGATGGTTTCAAATATTCAACAAACAACTGACAATTCGCAACAAACCGAAAAAATCGCCCTCACAGCTACAGCAGGAATAAGCAAAGTCAGCCAGGCTGCACAGGGAAGCCTAATCTCCATCCGAGAAATAGCCAATAAAATAACCATTATCAACGACATTGCTTTCCAAACCAATATTCTGGCCTTAAATGCTGCGGTTGAAGCAGCCCGGGCCGGTGCACATGGAAGAGGTTTTGCAGTGGTA
>Ga0316611_1000650_pt1 | contig 11357 bp, 6 predicted proteins | sample MIS2016202_MG_FD_207675 | JGI IMG/M metagenome (GOLD analysis project Ga0316611, IMG submission 207675) | Microbial mat bacterial communities from Middle Island sinkhole, Lake Huron, Michigan, United States - MIS.2016.202 | ecosystem: Environmental > Aquatic > Freshwater > Lake > Sediment... | reverse complement strand
ATAAAAATCCCATTTTCCTTTTTAGGTTTAGTGGCTCTCTTCGAGGAACCCAATCGTTCTTCAGAGCACTCGTGCGCTATGGCTGTTACGCGACAAGCGAAAACGCCAGAACGACTCCGAACGATGGGAGGCTTTGGAGGCTTTGGAGGCTTTGGAGGCTTTGGAGGCTTTAGCTTAACTTGACGCGTATGCCCAAAGGGGAGCTTTTGCAAAAAAACGGGGCGCAGGCATTAAAGCCCACGCCCCGTCTGCAATAGATTTTGCTATTCTTCGCCCAAGGCGGCTGATATCTCAAGAGGAATGCGGTTTTTGCTGTCGCCTTCCTCTTTTTCATCCTGAATGAGAGGCTCGCCTACAGGCTCGCCTTTTTCTATCAGGCGGATGTTTCGGTAATCCTGATAGCCAGTTCCGGCTGGGATCAGATGCCCCATGATGACATTCTCTTTGAAACCGCGTAAGCGGTCTACCTTGCCGAGCGTGGCGGCATCCGTCAAAACGCGTGTGGTGTCTTGGAACGATGCTGCCGAAATAAAGCTCTCCGTTTCCAAAGACGCCTTGGTGATCCCGAGCAGCACAGGGCGTCCTTGAGCTGGCTTACCACCAGCATCTTCTATACGCCTGTTGGACTCTTCGAACATCAAACGATCCACCTGCTCGTCCCAGAGGAACTCGGTGTCGCCTGGATCCGTGATTTTCACTTTACGGAGCATCTGGCGCACGATGATCTCAATGTGCTTATCGTTGATTTCTACACCTTGCAGCCTGTAAACTTCCTGCACTTCGTTGACCAGATATTCTTGGAGCACTTGCGCTCCGCAAATCTCCAGAATTTCGTGCGGTACAACTGGCCCTTCGGTGAGCTGCTGTCCTTTTTTCACAAGGTCGCCCTTGTAAACAATGATGTGCTTGTTCGTGGGAATCAAATGCTCCTCTTCAGGATAGCTGCCGTCAACATCCTTCTCGGTGCCACGAATGATCAGGCGACGCTTGCCGCGTGCCGTTCCTGCAAACTCCACGATCCCGTCAATCTTGGCGATTTCGGCTGCGTCCTTGGGTCGGCGTGCCTCGAACAATTCAGCCACCCTAGGCAAACCACCAGTAATATCCTTGGTTTTGGCAACCTTGCGGGGGGTTTTGGCGAGACGGTCGCCAGCTCGCACTTTGGCGGCCTGCTTGACCTCAATGTGCGCACCTGCGGGTATCGAATATGTCGCTATGGTTTCACCCTTGGAATCTTTGATCAAGATTTGCGGGTGTAGGTCTTCCTTGTGTTCAATTACAACGATTTCGGCCTGCCCAGTCGCCTCATTGGTTTCTTTCTTGGTCGTGACACCTTCGATGATATCCGTGAATTGAACCGTTCCGCTTTTTTCGGTGAGAATTGGAACATTATATGGATCCCATTCCACGAACACTGTCCCTTTTTTCACCTTGCTACCGTCGGCTAATGAAATGGCCGATCCAACGACTATCGTGTATTTTTCCAACTCACGACCATCGGTTCCGTGCAAGCTGACTGTCCCGTTTTTGTTCAGGACAATATGCTTGCCTTCTACCGATTCGACCGTGCGCAGATCGTTATATTGTAGGCGTCCCTCGTTTTTGGATTTGATCTGTGGCTGTTTGAATACCTGCGAAGCAGTTCCACCTATGTGGAAGGTTCTCATAGTAAGCTGCGTGCCAGGCTCACCGATAGACTGAGCCGCAATGATACCAACGGCCTCGCCAATCTTCGCAGATTTAGATGTAGCCAAATTCAAGCCGTAGCACTTGGCGCAAACGCCACCGCGTGTTTCACAGGTTAGCACCGAACGGATGCGGACTTTTTCTTGACCCAACCTGTCGGTGGCCTTAGCCCGCTCCTCGGTGAAAATCTCGCCGGCGTGTATAACGGTCTGGCTCGTGGCTGAGTCCAAAATATCTTCACAGGCGGTGCGCCCGTAGATGCGGTCCACAAGTTTGACGACTTCGTCCTCGCCCTCGTAAATAGGCTGCACCCAGATGCCGTTCACCGTGCCGCAATCCTCCTCGATAACGACCATGTCCATGGCCACATCGCAAAGTTTGCGGGTCATGTAACCAGAGTCGGCGGTCTTGAGCGCCGTATCGGCCAACCCTTTACGGGCACCGTGCGTAGAGATGAAGTATTCCAAAACCGTCAGCCCTTCACGGAAATTCGAAAGAATGGGGCGCTCAATAATTTCGCCCGATGGTTTAGCCATCAGACCGCGCATACCTGCAAGCTGTTTGACCTGCTGGCGGTTACCGCGTGCGCCAGAGTCCACCATCAAATACACAGGGTTCATCTCTTCCTTGCCCTCGTTATGGTGGAGGGTGCGGAACATCACATTGGCGATTTCTTCGCCAGCGTGCGTCCAAATATCAACAATACGGTTGTAACGCTCGCCATCGGTAATGATACCAGCCTCGTACTGTTTTTGCACGATCTTGATCTGGTCGTTGGCTTTGCTGATTTCGATCCCTTTTTCTACTGGGATGATCATGTCGGTAATACCGATGCTGATACCCGCCTTGGTCGCTTCTTCGAAACCGAGTTGCTTGAGCTTATCGAGACATTCCACAGTCACATCTTGGTTTGTGACTTGGTAGCAACGCAGGATGATCTCGCCGAGTTTCTTCTTGGTGGCCATCCCGTTGAAGTAGCCGAGTTCCTTGGGCCAAATCACATTGAAAATGACTCGTCCAACTGTGGTCTCAAGCAGCTTCTTGGTGCTGTCACCAAATATGGTTTTTTGGCCAAAATCTGGGTTGCGCAGCAAAATGCGACTGTGCGTGCCTACGCTCTTTTCTGCGTGTGCGAAAATAACTTCATCGTAGTCAGTGAACAGTGGAAGCCGCTCATCCTTGACTATTTCAGTTCTGGGCGGCTGAGTCAGGTAGTAGCAGCCGAGCGTGATGTCTTGCGAAGGTGTAGTGATGGCCTTCCCGCTTGATGGCGAAAAGATGTTGTTAGGAGCCAGCATGAGCAGTCGTGCTTCGAGCTGAGCCTCCACGGATAGAGGCACATGAACCGCCATCTGGTCACCGTCAAAGTCAGCGTTGTAGGCCGTACAAACCAGAGGGTGGATACGAATAGCCTCGCCTTCAATCAATGTCGGCTCGAACGCCTGAATCGAAAGACGGTGCAGCGTAGGAGCGCGGTTGAGCATCACCGGATGCCCGCGCGTCACCTCTTCCAAAACATCCCATACAATCGGGTCTTGGCGCTCAATAAACTTCTTGGCACTGCGGACGGTATGGACTTGCCCCATGTCTTTGAGCCTGCGGATGATGAACGGCTCGAACAGGACGAGTGCCATTTTCTTGGGTAAACCGCACTGGTTGAGTTTCAGTTCTGGCCCGATAACAATAACGGAACGACCTGAGTAATCCACGCGCTTTCCGAGCAAGTTCATACGGAAACGCCCAGTCTTGCCCTTTAGCATGTCGGAAAGAGATTTGAACGGACGGTTGCCAGCACCCATGACCGCACGCCCGTGGCGACCGTTGTCAATCAGAGCATCCACGGATTCTTGGAGCATCCGTTTTTCGTTGCGTATGATGACCTCCGGCGTCTTGAGTTGGAGCAAGTTCCTCAAACGATTGTTGCGATTGATCACGCGGCGGTAGAGGTCGTTCAGGTCTGATGTCGCGAAACGCCCACCTTCGAGCGGGACTAGAGGCCGTAAATCAGGCGGGATGACCGGTAGCGTTTCGATCACCATCCACTCTGGCCTCTGCTGCGCGGAGATAAAACCGTTCACGAGCTTGAGCCGCTTGGAAAGCTTTTTGCGGAGTTGCTTGCTCTTGGTGTTTGCAAGAGAATCTATCAACTCTTTTTGCATCTCGGCCAAGTCGAGTTTCTTCATGATCTCGCGTATCCCCTCCGCCCCCATCTTCGCACTAAACGATCCCTCGCCGTACTGGTCTTGAGCCTCACGGTATTCGGTTTCATTGAGGAGTTGTTTGAACTGCAACTGCGTCTTGCCCGCGTCTATAACGATGTAATCCTCGTAATAGATGACCCGCTCAAGCATCCTAGCCGTCATGTCCATCATCAGACCTAGTCGGCTGGGCATACACTTGAAGAACCATATATGCGAGACTGGCACAGCTAACTCCACATGCCCCATGCGTTCACGGCGGACGCGAGCCAATGTCACTTCCACGCCGCAACGGTCGCAAATAATGCCTTTATATTTGATGCGCTTATATTTCCCGCAGGCACATTCCCAATCCTTTGTGGGGCCGAATATGCGCTCGCAAAATAGCCCGCCTTTTTCTGGCTTGAAGGTACGGTAGTTGATTGTTTCAGGGTTTTTGACTTCGCCACGGCTCCACAGTTTGATTGTTTCTGGTGCAGCAATCGTGATGCTCACCGTATCAAACTCGACCGTTCTCTCCATCCCAAGTGTTTCGCGCAAGTTGTCTTTGCTCATATTCCGCCTTTTATTGGATTACTTTCAAATTTTTTTCAGTTCCGCAGAGCCTCATGGAGGCTCCGCTTCGATATCGAACGCCGCCTTCTACCCCGACAGCACTTGGCTGAGTGTAGCCGCAGCAGCAGACTGTTCCGATGTCCCACCCGCCCCGCTGGCGGCTAAGCCCAGCGGATCTTCAGAGCGGTCGCCCACCTTAACATCCAAACAGAGACTCTGCATTTCCTTGATTAACACATTGAACGACTCAGGCGTCCCCGCGACGAGCGAGTTGTCACCCTTCACAATGCTCTCGTAGATGCGTGTCCTGCCGCTGACATCATCAGACTTGACTGTGAGCAACTCCTGCAGGGTGTAGGCAGCACCATAAGCTTCCATCGCCCACACTTCCATTTCACCGAAGCGCTGACCGCCATACTGCGCCTTACCACCCAACGGCTGCTGCGTGACGAGCGAATAAGGCCCAACCGCACGGGCATGTATCTTGTCAGCAACCAAGTGGTTCAGCTTAAGCATGTAGATGTAACCCACGACAACGCGCTGGTCAAAACGCTCACCCGTGCGCCCATCGCTTAGGTAAACTTTACCGTCGTGATCAGGCATCGCCTCAGGATCCATCACATCTGGACCCGGAATAACATTTTTGCACGCTTTAGCTTCGCGCAAGTAATCGCGTATCTGCGACTCTTTGATCCCATCGAACACTGGCGTAGCTACCTTGAAGCCGAGTGTCTTGACCGCAATCCCCAAGTGCGTTTCCAAAACCTGCCCGACATTCATACGGGAAGGCACGCCGAGCGGGTTGAGCACGATTTCCACGGGCGTTCCATCGGAAAGATATGGCATATCTTCTTCAGGAACGATCTTGGCTACGACACCCTTGTTTCCATGTCGCCCTGCCATCTTGTCGCCTACGCCCAGTTTGCGTTTACTGGCCACATATACTTTCACCTGCTTGATTATCCCAGGATCCACATCGTCGCCGCTTTCAATGCGATCCATCTGCGACATCTTCTCGTTCTCCAGCATCTCAAACTTCTGGTCGAACTGCGAAATGATCTCGCGGATTTTGATGCGTATCGGGCTCGGGTCTATCTCAATGTGTTGGTACACATCGGCGAGCTTGCGCAGCAGCGTCTTTGTGATTTTGCGGTTTGCAGGGATGATGATTTCACCGTCCTCTGCGTTCACCACATCAAGCGGTATCTTTTCGCCCAGAAGGATGTTCGAGAGTGCCTCGGTGAGTTTTTCCCTGAGGTCGTTATTCTTCTTTTCGTACTCGTCATCAATCGTCTTTTTCTGGCGTTTGGCCTCTGTCGGTGTCATCTTCACCCGATCAGTCTTTTTCAGGTTGGACGACACTTTTACATCCATCACGATGCCATAAACTCCAGACGGCACGCGGAGTGAGGAGTCTTTGACATCGGCGGCTTTTTCACCGAAAATAGCACGGAGCAACCTTTCTTCTGGTGCAAGCTCCGTTTCAGATTTAGGAGTGATTTTGCCCACCAGGATGTCGTTCGGCTTCACCTCTGCGCCAACACGAATGACGCCGTCGTGCGCGAGGTTTTTCAGTGCTTCTTCACCAACATTCGGGATGTCACGCGTGATTTCTTCTGGCCCTAGCTTAGTGTCGCGAGCACTGATTTCAAACTCTTCAATGTGGATAGAAGTGTAGATATCTTCCTTGACGATCTTCTCACTGATGAGAATAGCATCCTCGAAGTTATACCCGTTCCACGGCATGAACGCCACCAGGACATTCTTGCCCAACGCCAACTCGCCATGGTCGGTGCAAGGCCCATCGGCAAGCACCTGTCCTTTGGAGACGCGCTGCCCAATTTTCACCAGAGGCTTCTGGTTCACGCATGTGCCCGCATTGCTCCTCATAAACTTGCGGAGCCTGTAAACATAGACGCCGTTTTCGGGGTCGTTCTTGATCTTCTTTTTGGCGTCAATCGAAGACGGGTCTTCGGCAACAATGATCTCGTCTGCGCTCACAGAGTAAACGGTGCCAGATTTAACTGAAACCACCACTGCGCACGAATCGCGTGCCACCACGGCCTCCATGCCTGTGCCGACCAAAGGTGCCTCGCTACGGATTAGCGGGACGCCCTGCCTCATCATGTTCGAACCCATCAACGCACGGTTAGCGTCATCGTGTTCCAAAAACGGAACAAGGCTGGCGGCCACCGAAACGAGCTGTTTCGGCGACACTTCCATGTAATGAACGCGGTCTGGCTCGACTTCCAAAAAGTCCCCACGGTAACGCACAGTCACTTTTTCTACCGAGAAACGACCCTTTTCATCCATCGGTATATTGGCCTGAGCCACTATGTAGTTTTCTTCTTGGTCGGCAGTCAGGTAATCTATCGCCCCAGTGGCACGGCCTTTCTCAATTTTCCTGTACGGAGTTTCAATGAAACCAAACTCGTTCACTTTTGCAAAGCAACTCATCGAAGCGATCAGACCTATGTTTGGGCCTTCTGGCGTTTCGATGGGGCATATACGCCCGTAGTGTGAAGGGTGGACATCGCGAACCTCGAAGCCCGCACGGTCGCGCGAAAGACCTCCTGGTCCAAGAGCCGAGAGACGCCGCTTATGCGTCATCTCTGAAATCGGGTTGATCTGATCCATGAACTGCGAGAGTTGGCTGCGCCCGAAAAAGTCCTTGATCGCGGCTGAAAGAGCCTTGGGATTGATCAGCTTCTGCGGGGTCATGCCTTCCACATTCACATCAAATAATGTCATGCGCTCTTTCACCAAACGCTCAGTGCGGGCTAGTCCAGTGCGACACTGGTTGGCCAACAACTCGCCTACTGTCCTCACGCGGCGGCTACCCAAGTGATCAATGTCGTCAACCAAACCTTCACCACGGCGCAAGTTCAAAACATAGCGCGTTGCAGCGATAACATCTTCTTCGCAGATCGTTTTTTTATCCAAGCCAATGGAAAGGCCAAGTTTCTGGTTGATCTTGTAGCGACCAACGCGGCTGATGTCATACCGTTTAGGGTCAAAAAAGAGCCTCTTGAGCAACTGCTTGGCGTTCTGCACCGTTGGCGGGTCGCCAGGGCGCAGTTTTTTATAGATGTCTTTAAGAGCCTCATCAGTGTCGCGGGTCGGGTCTTTTTTCAGCGATTTGATGATGGCATCATCTTGCTTGGTGTCCACCACTTCGACCTCTTTGATGCCCAGCTCAAGGAGCTGCCTAATGACGGTTTTAGACATCGGCTCAAAAGCGCGACCCACCACCACATCGGCGTTGTTCGGATCGCGCACATCTTCCACCAGCACCTTTGTTGCGATCTCCTCATCGTCCACATCGCCGTGAAGCTTGAGTTTTTCAATCTTGTAAAATAGAGCTATTATCTCCCGATTACTGCTGCATCCCAGCGAGCGGAGAAATGTCGTAATCAAAAATTTGCGGCGGCGTTTGCGCCTGTCGAGATAGACATAAAGCAAGTCGTTGGTGTCGAACTGCACCTCCATCCAGTTACCACGGTCTGGGATGATGCGGTAAGAAAAAAGCTGTTTGCCGTTGGCGTGCTGTGAGCTTTCGAAGCAGATGCCAGGGCTCCTGTGCAACTGACTGACCACCACGCGCTCGGCACCGTTGATAATGAAGCCGCCAGCCTCGTTCATCATGGGGAGTTCGCCCATGAACACCTTCTCTTCTTTGGTGCCTTGTTCGTCGCGCAGGCGGAATGTCACATAGAGCGGAGCGGCAAATGTCTCTCCGTCACGCTGACATTCAACAGAAAGTTTTTTGGCATCACCTATCTCATAGCTGACAAACTCCAACTTGACCTTGCCATCATAACTCTCAATGGGGAATACCTCTTGGAAAACGGCCTGTAAACCCTCCGATTTCCGCTTTGATGCGGGCAGGTTCTGCTGCAAAAAATCCCGGTAGGAATTGATCTGAATCTCAATGAGGTTTGGCGGTAGAATCGCCTCACTCACCTTGCCGAAATTAATTCGTTCCCCCGTCTTAGCGTTAACTGACATGGTCTTTTTCCTCTGGTGGTTTTATCTTTTGTTTTCTGCGTGTCGATCACTGAACCCGAGGCGCAAACGCGCCACGGGTTCAGAACATCGAAACGCTTATTTAATTTCGACTTTAGCGCCAGCCGCTTCCAGCTTCTTCTTAATTTCGGCGGCCTCTTCTTTGGTTGCGCCTTCTTTAACCGTCTTGGGCGCACCTTCCACGAGTGCCTTCGCGTCGGCCAAACCCAGGCCAGGCACCACCGAACGCACTTCTTTAATGACATTAATTTTGGTCGCACCAGCATCGGTGAGAATAACATCAAACGCGGTTTTTTCTTCCGCCGCAGGTGCTGCAGCTCCAGCAGCGGGTGCCGCTGCTACCGCCACAGGTGCCGCTGCGCTAACGCCCCACTTTTCTTCAAGTTTCTTAACCAGTTCTGCGGCTTCCAAAACCGTCAGACCACTCAATTCATCCACCAACTTTTGTAAGTCAGCCATAATTTATCAGAGAGTCAGCCATAAAGTTATTCAACCCTATGAAACCGACCCAATTGCTCCTAATTTTCAACCGTCTGACTAGGGAGTCGCACCCGCGATTCCATTATACCCGAAGGGAGTCGGGACTAGCCGTTCAACGATTTATTTTTTTACCCTTTTTGTTTTCCGAATGCACGAGCCACGAAACTTCGAGCCCTGCGCACCAAAAAAAATTGTTATTCCCCTTTGTCCACTTTTGCTTGGACAACGCGTGCCAACTGGCCACCAGGTGCCGAAATGACGGACGCCAACCTCGTGGCTGGTGTATTCAGAAGACCCAAAAGCTGTGCCAACAAAACTTCGCGTGATGGCAAATCCCCCAATGCCTTCACCTGCTCCACACTGAGAAGTGCGCCGTCCAAAATCCCGCCGCGAATCTTGGGCTTCGAAAATTCGGCAGAGAAGTTTTTTAAGATTTTTGCTGCCGCACAGACATCACTCTGGCCAACGACAATCGCCGACTGCCCAACCGCGACCTCATCCATCGGGGGGAAGCCCAAGTCTTTGACGACCTTCCGCAGCACCGTATTTTTGACCACGGCATAGCGTGCGCCGACGCCACGGAGGCGTTTGCGCAGCTCGGAGAACTGTGGCACATTCATGCCGCTGTACTCAGTGACCAAAATGAATGGCGACTGCTGAATTTTCTGTTTGATTTCCTCAAGTAAACTGGCTTTTTCCGCTCTCATTGTATTGTTCCTCTAGGCTGTGGTTATTTGCGTGCGAACTCACCGAGATCCAAACGGACTCCGGGGGTATGTGTGGCACTTATCACGGCGCGAGCCACATAGGCTCCTTTGGCAGACGCCGGACGTGCTTTGTAAACCGCATCAATCACAGTGCGGCTGTTTTCGACTAACAACTCCTCTGCAAACGAAACTTTGCCAACGAGGACATGGAGGTTAGCCGCTTTGTCAACCTTGAACTCTACGCGGCCTGCCTTGCACTCGCGCACGGCACGGGCGGTATCATCGGTCACGGTTCCTGTTTTCGGGTTAGGCATCAGTCCGCGTGGTCCGAGCACTTTGCCCAGCTTGCGAACTTCCTGCATCGCTTCCGGCGTGGCCACGGCCACATCGAAATCCTGAAAACCTTCGCTGCACTTTTTGATCATATCTTCAAAGCCGACATGTTCGGCTCCAGCAGCTTTAGCATCATCGGCAGCTTTGCCTTTTGCAAAAACCAGCACGCGGATTTTTTTGCCGCTGCCATGCGGTAGTGCCGCCGTGCCGCGCACCATCTGGTCGCTCTGCTTGGGATCCACCGTAAGGGCAAACGCGATCATTAATGATTGGTCGTGCTTTGCCACCGGCATTGATTTTATTACTTTTATAGCCTCGCCCAGCGGGTAGAGGCGTTTGGCGTCAACCAGCTTGGCTGCCACCGCATACCGTTTACTTCTCTTTGTTGCCATCTATAGCTCCTTGTAGTTCAAACGACCCGTAGGTCTCCTACTTTATTGTTTTGTTCCGACAAATTTTAACCAATGATTTCGATGCCCGCTTGCCTAGCTGTCCCAGCAATGATGCGGAACGCTGCCTCTTCGTCGTTAGCGTTCAAATCTTTCATCTTGATCTTAACAACCTCCATCACCTGCGCCTTTGTCAACTTGGCCACCTTGGTTTTGTTGGGCTCTTTGGACGCCGTAGCGATCTTTGCTATTTTTTTCAATAGCACACCGGCTGGCGGCGATTTCGTGATAAACGAAAATGTTTTATCTTTGTAAACCGTGATCACCACTGGCAGGATGTCGCCAGCCTGCTTCTGGGTTGTCGCGTTAAACTCTTTACAAAACGCCATGATGTTTACGCCCTGCTGACCCAGTGCTGGGCCTACGGGGGGTGCCGGGTTCGCCTGTCCTGCCGGAATTTGCAACTTGATGGTTGCTACTACTTCTTTTGCCATATCTCTTCTCCTTAGCTCTCCTTAAACTTTTTCTACCTGCCAATATTCCATTTCCACATTGGTGCTGCGTCCGAAAATGCTCACTGAAACCAGCAAGCGTCCACGGTCGGGATAGACCTCTTCCACCAGACCATCTTGATTTGCGAAAGGCCCATCGCCCACCTTGACTTTATCGCCAGCAGCAAATTCTACTTTAGGAACAACACGCTCCTCGCCAGTGCGGATTTGAGCCAGCATCTGCTCCACCTCACCTATACGCATAGGCACAGGCTTTTGCCCGTCGGCAAATCCAATGACACCATTGGTCTCACGCAAATAGTACCAAGTGCGCTCTATCACCTTACCGGCCGCATCCAACAAATTTGCTTTAACAAAAACATAGCCAGGGTACAGCTTGCGCTCGGTCTCTATCTTGCGGTTGCGCTTGACCTCCGAAATTCGTTCTGTGGGAACCACGACTTCGTGCAGCGCATCCCCCATCTCTTCGGT
>Ga0316611_1000649_pt1 | contig 11361 bp, 7 predicted proteins | sample MIS2016202_MG_FD_207675 | JGI IMG/M metagenome (GOLD analysis project Ga0316611, IMG submission 207675) | Microbial mat bacterial communities from Middle Island sinkhole, Lake Huron, Michigan, United States - MIS.2016.202 | ecosystem: Environmental > Aquatic > Freshwater > Lake > Sediment... | reverse complement strand
AGCATGAGCCAGGGCCAGGGCATGATTTGCACTCTAACTCAAAAAGTTCCTGCTCCGTGATTTTACCCGCTTTGAGTGCGCCTACGCCCTCAAAAACGCTGATGAGATCCACCGTTTTCCCAGCGTGCGTGCGCCCGGCCTGCATGGGGCCGCCACTCGCAAAAATGGTGGGTATATTCACGCGGAGTGCCCCCATAATCATGCCAGGAACGATCTTGTCGCAATTGGGTATGCAAACCATGCCGTCAAACGGGTGCGCGTTCACCACGGTCTCCACACAGTCGGCTATCAACTCGCGGCTGGGCAGTGAATATTTCATGCCAGAATGTCCCATCGCCACGCCGTCGCAGACGCCCGGGACATTGAACTCGAACGGCGTCCCGCCGGCTTGGATGACAGCTTTTTTGATAATGTCGCTGACTTTGCGCAGGTGAACATGGCCTGGAATCACATCCGTGTAGGCGTTGCAAATGGCGATGAAAGGTTTCTGTATCGCTTCGGAACTGAGCCCTGTGGCACGCAAAAGACTGCGGTGTGGAGCCCGCTCGAAACCAGATTTTATAATGTCGCTTCTCATGAAAAAAGGCTAACCGCAAAAAACAGTTTTTCCAATCAATTCTAAAAAACAAAGTTATTGCTTCGTAAAAAAAGATGTTCAAACTACGGACTCCATTAACCAACAGGGAGCATAAAACATGGATGGCATCAAAAAAACCGTAGGCATTATTTTTTGGGTCGCGCTGGCTGCTATCGGAACCGTTGCGATAGGCGTTGTGGCTTTCAAGCGCGGAGAACCAGTCAACTCTCTGTGGCTGGTAGTGGCAGGCGCATGTTGCTGCTCCATAGGATACAGGTTTTACAGCAGTTGGATCGCGGCGAAAGTTCTCATGATAGATTACGAACGCCGCGCCCCGTCCTCCGCAAAAGAGGACGGCAAAGATTTTATACCTACAAATAAATGGATCGTTTTCGGTAGCCACTTTGCAGCCATAGCTGGCCCTGGCCCGCTGGTCGGCCCCGTCTTGGCATCCCAGTTCGGCTACCTCCCTGGGACACTCTGGATTTTAATAGGGGCAGTGCTTGGCGGCGCAGTTCACGATATGGTGATCATGTTTTGCTCCGTGCGGCGCGGCGGTAAATCTCTCAGCCAGATGGTCAAAGACGAGATCGGCCCTGTGGCAGGCGGCGTAGCTTTTGCGAGCGTCCTATCTATTCTAGTGATCATCATCGCGGTTCTTTCGTTCGTGGTAGTAAAAGCGTTGGCTCATAGCTCTTGGAGCCTTTTCACAGTCGCAGCCACCATCCCTATTGCGGTTGCTATGGGCTCCTCGCTCCGCTTTCTCTGCCCGAGCCATATCAAAACCGTCACGGTGCTTGGAGTAGTCGCGCTGCTTTCAGCAGTATGGGGCGGAGAATATGTTTCCACACATTCTCCTTGGAAAGACTGGTTCACTTGGACTGAACAAGGGATGGCTTGGGTGCTTATAGTTTACGGTTTGGCGGCCTCTGCGCTGCCCATGTGGCTACTGGTGACGCCGCGTGGCTACCTCAGTTCATTTATGAAAATCGGCACTGTCGGGCTGCTCGCCATAGCAGTGCTCATCATAGCACCCGAGTTGAAGATGCCTGCCATCACGCAGTTTATTGACGGCACTGGGCCCGTCTTGTCGGGCACGGTTTTTCCGTTCTGTTTCATCACTATCGCCTGCGGTGCTATCTCAGGATTCCACGCCACAGTATCCACGGGCACAACACCCAAGCTGCTTGAGCAAGAGTCGCAGGTCAGACTAGTGGGCTACGGGGCGATGGTCACCGAAACGATGGTCGCCATCATGGCACTCATCGCTGCGACATCTCTCGACCCGGATGTTTATTTTTGCATGAACACATCGGGCACGCCCGAGGCAATCGTTAAACAAATATCCTCTTTGGGTTTTCCTGCTTCCGTGGACAAGATGGATATGGTGGCCAAAGACCTCGGAGAGCACACGATGTTCGGGCGCGTAGGCGGAGCACCGACATTCGCGGTCGGCATGGCGCATATGTTCGCTGGGATTTTTAAAAAGCTTTTTACCGGCACGGAAGCCATGGCTCTCTGGTATCACTTCGCGATCATGTTCGAGGCGTTATTCATACTCACCACTGTGGACACCGGGACGCGAGTGGGCAGATTTCTGACACAAGAGTTGCTCGGCATGGCCAATAAATCGCTCGGCTCAAACGGAACTTTACTTTCCACGGGAATCTCCAGCCTCATTTTCGTAAGCGCATGGGGATGGTTCCTGATACAGGGGGTCAACGACCCGAACGGGGTCAGCACGCTCTGGGCCATATTCGGTATCTCCAACCAGTTGCTTGCAGTGATCGCCTTAGCGTTTGGTGCCACCATACTTGTCAAGATGGGGCGGGCTCGCTACGCGTGGATTTGCTGGGGACCGCTCGTCTGGCTTTTCTCGGTCACGATGACCGCTGGCTGGATGAAAATCTTCAGTGCCGACCCGCGCGTTGGGTTCCTCTCTCAGGCCGATGTGTTGCAGAAAAAAATATCTGCTGGTGTCATGCTCGCGCCTAATGGAAGCTCCAACGCAACACAACTCTTCAACTGCTATATTGACATCGCGCTTACGGCTGGGTTCATGGTGATGGTGCTCGTGATCATCGGCATCTGCGCATGGCAGTGTTTTGAGTTCGTGACTGGTCGTAAAACGCCTGTTCTACACGAAGATGATTACGGCAAAATCACAGCGGCAGCTTGACTGCTTTAAAACAGCCGATTTTGTCCGTGCAAAATCGGCTGGCCAAAAAGATATCTGGCTCTAGCATAGCACTATGGCAATAGCTGACTGGAGGTTGTTTTTAGAGTTTGGGATTCTGGCCGCCAAAATAGGTGTCGTTATCGGTGTTGTCTTGGGGCTCGTTTCCTACACTGTTCTGGCCGAGCGCAAGCTCAGTGCTATGATACAAGAACGCGTCGGTCCAAACCGCGTAGGTTTTCCCATTTTCAACATCGGCGGATTCCTTGGTCTAGGCCAGCCGATAGCTGATTCGCTGAAACTTTTGCTCAAAGAAGATTTCACGCCGTCGCATGTTCACAAGTTTTATTTTCACCTAGCACCAGCACTAGCCATGATTCCAGCCATGATTTGTTTGGCACTGATTCCATTTGGCAGTGTCCTTGATTTCCGCCGTTACGCCTACGACCTCCCGTTGTTGGCTACATTTGCCGAAAGCTTCTGCATCCCAGTCGTTATCGCCAATGTGAACGCAGGCGTATTGTTAGCTTTTGCCATCACATCGTTCAGCAGCTACGGCATAGTGCTGGCGGGATGGTCTTCCCGCTCGCAATACCCGTTTTTAGGCGGACTCCGAGCGTGCGCACAACTCATCTCTTACGAGCTTGCCTTGGGTCTTTCAGTCATCCCAGTTTTTCTGATAGTAGGCAGCCTCAACCTCAACGAAATCACAGTTTACCAGATGAAAAATGGGTGGCTCGCATTCCCATTTTTTGCGGAGCAGTGGCAGCTTAAAAGTTTCGTTTACTGGGTGCCCCTCGCCATATCGTTTGTCATTTTTCTGAGCGCATCCTTCGCCGAAACCAACCGCCTCCCTTTCGATCTCCCAGAGTCTGAAACCGAACTCGTCGGCGGGCATCACACGGAATATTCGTCCATGAAGTTTGCCCTCTTTTTCCTAGGGGAATATACAGCCATGATCGTGGCCTCCTGCCTAGTAGTTGTGCTTTTCTGGGGCGGTTGGAGCCTGCCAGGGCTAGGCTTCCCGCTAGTCCCTTCTGGCGAATACAACCTCAAGTTTGGCCTGCTCAACATCATGACTTTCGGAGCAAAACTCGTCACATTCTTGGTTTTCTTCATCTGGGTGCGCTGGACGCTCCCGCGCTTCCGTTACGACCAGCTCATGAACCTAGGGTGGAAAATTCTACTGCCTGCAGCCTTGGCCAACACACTTTTCGCTGGCCTACTCGTGGCTCTTTTAAACTAGCGCGGGCAAGTGATTACTGACTGATCCTTTTCATCCAAAGCTAGGTATGCCGTTGCCAAGTCGAAGATGTTTAGATCCAGGACTCCTTGATTCCATGGAAAAATCCTTTTTTCCTCTCACGGAGGCACAGGGATCACGGAGGGAAGACTTTTTGAATATCGAATAACGAACAAGGAATCACGAATTACGAAGGGAGGACGCATCGCGTGATATAAAAGTTTAACCTAAAAAGGAAAATGAAAGTGGCAAAAAATGCAGAACCTCCTGTAAATCAAACCATTCTCAACCAACGAGTTGTCACTCAATGGGTTCATTACGGAGCGATGGGAATTGCATGAAAATCAGCGGGTTGGCAATCAAACACCAATCCCATTTTCCTTTTTAGGATTAAAAATTACGGCACCATGAAGGGAGAGGGGCAAGCAAAAACAGAGCGCATAAAATAGCGATTTCAATCGAAAATAATTTCAATATTTTTATAAAATTGTCAATCTGTAAAAACAAAAACCGTCTCCCTTAGCAGGAGACGGTTTTCTTCTGTAAAACTCAGAACTACTAAACAGCAGAACGGATCATCTCAATGGTGTCAGCAGCCACCACCCGATCAATGTCGAGCAGGCTTTTCACGATACCCTTGATTTTGGCCATGCCCAAAATGTAGTCTGTACTGAGCTTAGTCCCAAACTCTGGGGTGTCTTCGATGTCTGTTGATACGATGTTCACCACTTCTTCCACAGCGTCCACGATCAGACCCATTTGTATTTGGACTCCGTTTGGAGCAACGACTTGCACCACGATAATGCAGGTGCGTTCAGTGGTTTCCACGGACGAAAGTTTGAATTTCAGACGCAAATCCACTACGGGGATCACTTTGCCACGCAGATTAAGGACGCCGCGAACATAGTCGGGCATCTGAGGGACGGGTGTGATGTTTTGCATCCGTATGATTTCGCGGATTTTTAAAACTTCTACCCCGTAAGATTCACGCCCTAGAACGAAGGTCAGGTATTTGCCAGCTCTTGCCAGTTGTTTTTCAGTTTTGTTGGTATCAGATACTACACTCATGTTTTTGTCCTTTCTTGATTGTCCTGCCTAGTTTAATGCGCTTAAAATAAATGTCCAGCAATATTTTTATTTTATGTTGTGTTCGAATCATTAGCAACACCATTATGGAAATACGGCATCATGCTGGGAACGCTGACCGCTTTTTTCAGGTGGGGTTCAACCCCGAATATTTTTGGTTTTGGCTGCTGATAAAACAAGTTTTGCATTTCCTAAAGCAAAATTTGGGTTTAATAGAACGCCATGTTAGGGATACATAAACGCCTCCAAAGCCTCTTGGAAAAGCTCTCGCTCCAGATATACAAGCACGCTTGGCCAGTGCTGTTCGTGGCACTTTTGTTTGCCGCTGCAAGCGTAGTGGTCACGGTTCAAAAATTCAAGGTCATCAACAACATCTCCCAGCTCCTTGACGAAAATTCTCCAGCCAACCGCAACTATTCGCAGTTGCAAAAGGAGTTCGGGACAGACGAATGTTACCTAGTGCTCATCCAGTCAGACCAGCCAGATGTCAACCGCAAGGCCGCTGACCGCGTCGCAGAAACCATGCGCGGCATGAGCCCGTGGATCGAGAGGGTTTATGGGCGCATTGATTTTTCTAAGTTGCAAGACCGTTTCCTTTTTCTTTTGCCCGAACCGCAGCTTCTGGAGATAGAGCAGGAGCTGTCCGCCAACGCCAAAGCACTGCAATCTAATTCCGTCTCACTCAACCTCAACGCGGTTCTCGACCAAGCCAACAAAAGCTTTGACGAACGATACCTCAGAAACTCCAAAAACTGGGGCGAGTTCGTCCCGTTCATAGACCGTTTTTGCGGGATGCTCAATACAGTGGCGGATCATGTGGAAGGCAAAAAAGCTACTCCCAAAACCGCTGCTAAGGGGGCGGGAGCCAAGGCACTGGATGGCATTTCTGTGGCAGACGCTTTGGCCGAACGAGAATACATTTCATACCAAGGCGGGCGCACGGTACTGGTCGTGGGCGTGCGCGGCAAACTCGAGGAGGGAACCACATCCCCATACAGCACTACGGTGGCGAATTTGCGCAATCAATTGGATCAGCTCGGACGCGAGTTTCCGAGCGTCCGTTTCAGGTTGACCGGTGAGCCGGTTTTGAACGATGACGAACTCGTCACCTCAACGCGTGACACCGAGTGGGCTTCTGCGATCACGCTCGGACTGATAGCCGTCCTTTTTATTTGCAGCTACCGCAATCTGTGGCGTCCGGCTTATGCGGGGGTTGCTCTGGCTGTGGGCATGGCGTGGAGCTTCGCCTTCGCCATGCTGTCCGTCGGACATTTCAACATTATCTCTTTTGCTGTCATCCCTATGGTGCTCGGTCTCGGTATTGATTTCGGCATCCAGATTCTAGGCCGTTACGAGGAGGAGATAGCCATGGGTCACAATGTGGAGACTGCTCTCCGCGTGACGCTCAGCAACACGGGCGTGGCCATAATCACGGGCGGCAGCACCACAGCAGCAGCATTTTTTACGATCTGCTTCAATGAGTTTCTTGGACTGCGCGAGCTGGGCATGATCGCGGGTGCCAGCATGGTTTTGTGCCTCATCGCTAACCTGACAGTTCTGCCAGCTATCCTCGTCCTCCGCGACACACGCATATCGTCTGTCCGCCGCAGAGGGCAGGCCGTATCAAATACTTCCTCTCTTCAGAGCGTGGATGAAAAACTTGTCAGTTTCCCGCGCACGGTTCTAGTTCTAGTAGCACTGCTGACAGCCGTCTCCGTTTACGGCATTTTTTTGGTGCGTTTCGACTACAACCTGCTCCACCTCCAGTGCCAGCGCCTCGAATCTGTAAAGACTCTACACGAACTATTTGACGCCTCCGAAAACTCCACGATTTTCGCCTCTGTTATCACATCGGACATTGATGATGCCCGCCAACTCGAAAAGAAAATAGCGGCACTTCCGAGCGTCTCCCATATCGAGTCTATCACGGCCATGTTGCCAGAAGACCAAGCGAAAAAAAAGCCGATCATAGCGAGGATCGTAAAGCTCGCCCGTGGCATCAAAGTCGAATCCGATCTCTCCGATCGCCTAGATGTGAAAAAGGCCGTCCGCGACCTCGACCTTCTCGTGCGTCAGTCCGAGCAGGCGGTGGAACAGGCTCGTAAATACACAGCCATCTCGTCGCAGGCGCGAATGGCTGTGGATGTGTTCGGGAAACTTTTGCCGCCGCTCAAACGCGCACAGGCGGCCATGGCAGGGCTTTCACAAGAGGAGTTGAACGACCGCCTCACCCGTTCGCAACAAGCCATTTTTGGCCCCATGAAAAACAATCTCGCGTGGCTCAAAAAACAGAAGGCCGACAGGCTGATACAACCCGAAGACTTGCCAGACGATGTCACTCGGCGCTTCCTCTCTCCATCGGGCAAAGTCCTTTTGCAGGTCTATTCAAAAGGGGATGTCTGGGAGCGCGAGCCCAACGCCAAATTCGTGAACGAGCTGCGTTCTGTGGCACCAGACGCCACTGGCACGACCGTGCAAAACTTCGAGTACATCGAACTATTGCGCACGAGCTTCCTCGAAGCTGCTCTGTGGGCGTTCTTGGCCATCATCGTTTTAATTTCCGTTCATTTCCAAAATGTGCGCCATGTCTGCCTCGTGATTTTTCCGCTCGTTCTGGCCGTTGTCTGGCGAACCGGGCTCATGGGCTGGATCGGCCTCCCTTTCAACCCGGCCAACATCGTCACGCTGCCGCTCATCATCGGCATTGATGTGGCTTACGGCGTCTATGTTGTTGACCGTTACCGTGAAGAGGGGCGCGTGACGCTTTTTTCCAATAGCACGGGCAAAGCGATCATCCTGACAGGGCTCACGGCCTTTTTCGGGTTCGTTTCATTGCTGGTCAGCAACTACGAAGGGATGTTTTCCATCGGACTGCTCATGAGCCTCGGCATCGCCATCGGCTTGGTTACGACCGTGGTGGTGCTGCCGCAAATTTTGATTCTTTTGGACGGAAAGCCTTCTTCTGTTAGACCACTAAATCAATAGCATCGTCCCGCAATTCTTGGTAGGAGTACGGAGAATGAGGGGGGAATCGAATTTCGAAAGTAAGACGCGAAGCGAGATAATTCGGTTTTCTTAAAATCTGTGTTCATCTGCGTTAATCTGTGTCTAAAAAGTTTTCCCTCCTTGTTCCCTGTGCCTCTGTGAGAGGAAAAAAGAATTCTGCGATACAGTCCGTTTTTGTGCCTTTTGCGATCTTTGTGGTTAAATGAAAATCTATCGTGTTTTGCGTAGGATTTTAATGCAAAATTTGTTTTGGAACGGAATCAGATTGACGAAAGGGCAGCGTTTTCTAAAAAGTAACTGATATGAAAACTTGGTCGAACATGAATTATTCTGGCGAGGAATGGAACCGTTTCAACGAAGAAACCAAACAAGACCTTCTACACTGCGGAGCTGTTCTCGGCGAAGGGTTCCACTCCACAGGGCGTCCGCAGGTGCGCGTCACCACCTATGAGGATGAAATCAACATGGACGATTTCAAAGGGCGGATCGTTTTCAAGGATGGCGCGAGCATCTATAATGGCCCATACAACCCGTTCCACATGGGCGTTACCAAGCTGACAGTCTGCAAGTGGGATGGCGGCATCGGCAAAATCGTTGTTGGCAAAAAAACCACGCTCGCCGCCACGGCCATAGTCTCTTATATCGGCATAGAAATAGGCGAGGGCGTCCTTTTTGGCCCAAATGTCACGATCATGGACGCGGACGGGCATCCAGTTGACAGGAGCAACCCGCAGCACACGCACCCTGGCACACCGCGCCCGATCAAAATAGGGAACAAGTGCTGGATCGGCTACGGGGCGATGATCCTCAAAGGCGTGACTATCGGCGACTACGCCGTTGTCGGTGCTCAATCCATAGTGACGAAAGATGTCCCTCCTTTCGGTATAGTCGGCGGCAACCCAGCTAAACTTATCAAGGTGCTCGAACCCAAATTTCCAGTCGAAACATTCGATTGATTTTTTGGCAACTGCTCGGTTTTGTTTTGGAAAAACCAGTTTTTTTCTGCAGCCGCAAAATTATGAATACTCCTGTAACCCTCTACGACACCACTCTGCGCGACGGGACGCAGGGGGAAGGGATAAACCTTTCTCTCGGCGACAAGCTCCGTATAGCGGAACGATTGGATCAGTTCGGCGTGGACTACATCGAAGGGGGATGGCCTGGCTCCAACGAGAAAGACATTGAGTTTTTCAGGGCTGCTGCCAACAAGACATGGAAGCACGCACGCATCGCTGCTTTTGGTAGCACGCGGCGGGTCGGCGTTCTGGCCAAGGAAGATGCGCAGGTGCAATTACTCCTAGACTCACTTGCCCCTGTGGTGACAATTTTTGGGAAAACATGGTTGCTGCATGTCTCGGAGGTGTTGAAGACTACGCCTGAAGAAAACTTAGCCATGATCCGCGACACCGTGCAGGTTTTGTGCGGAGCTGGGCGCGAGGTTGTTTACGATGCCGAGCACTTCTTTGACGGCTACAAGGACAACCCTGAATATGCCATCAAATGTCTCTTGGCCGCACAGGAAGGTGGGGCGGGACATGTGATTCTTTGCGATACCAATGGCGGAACGCTCCCGAACGAAGTCGCCAAAATCTGCGCTGATGTGCGTGAAAAAATTAGGGTCAAGTTCGGCATCCACACGCACAACGACGGCGGGCTGGCCGTGGCCAACGCCATAGCGGCCGTGGAGAAGGGCGCGGAGCAAGTGCAGGGCACGATCAACGGTTACGGCGAGCGCACGGGTAACTGCAACCTCGTCACCATGATCCCCAACCTACAGCTCAAAATGGGAAGGCCAGTAGTTTCGCAGGAAAGCCTATCAGGGCTGCGGGATTTGTCGCTTTTCCTCGATGAGGTGGCCAACCAACGGCACGACACGCGGGCGCCGTTCGTTGGAGAATCCTCTTTTGCGCACAAAGGAGGGATGCATGTCAACGCAGTCAACAAGCTTGCCAAAACATTCGAGCACATAGACCCCGCCACCGTGGGGAACCACCGCCGCATTCTCGTTGGGGAACTTTCCGGGCGCACCAATGTTTTCATGAAAGCCCGCGAAATGGGGATTGCGCTCGATGAAAAAGACCCGGACACACGGGAAATTCTCCAGCGCATCAAAAGCATGGAAGCAAAAGGCTACGAGTTTGAGGCCGCAGACGCCTCTTTCGCCCTGCTAATCAGGCGCATCAGAGAAAAGACAGAGCCCGCTTTTTATTTGCAGGAATACCATGTTTCCATGCGCAATAGCCCCGTGCGCCAATATCAGGAAGCAGAGGCCACTGTCAAAATCCTCGTGGGCGGCGAACCCTTCTACACCGTGGCGGGCGGCGATGGCCCTGTGAACGCGCTAGACAACGCTATGCGCAAGGCACTAGCCACGGCTTACCCGCAAATCCAAAACATTCGCCTGACAGATTACAAGGTGCGCATACTGGATTCGAACCGTGGCACAGAAGCCAAAACGCGGGTGCTCATAACCAGCGCGGACGGTGCTAAAGAGTGGAGCACTGTCGGCGTCTCGGACAATCTAGTGGAAGCCTCATGGCTCGCTCTGGCCGACAGCATCGAATATTATTTGCTGGATCAAAAAGTATCTGGAAATTGAACGGAGTGTGGGCTTCCAGCCCGCTTCTTTTGCGGCGGAGGAAGACGCATCGCCGAAATCTGAAGAAGCAGGCATGGGTGCCCGCACCACTCTCATACACACTTCATCAGCCATCTTTGCCAAGGAACTCTCCAACCAGAATGTAAACTCGGGAGTCAGCGCAGCTCTGAAACCTTTGGCTGCCCGGGGGCGGTAGGGGCGTCTAACCACCCGTAAACCAATCTGGAACCCAGTAGCGGAAGGAGTTGGCGGGATTCGCGGGCGCATTTGCCCATTCCCATGAGAGCTAGATTCTCTTTCTTGTTTTCGAGCTGAAATGCTAAAAGTCGCGCAAGCTCGTCAACCGTATCGCAGCGGACGGCCATTTTGATGATTCCAGAGGTCTTCGCAGCTTTCATTGAAACCAGCCGTTTTTTTAGTGCGGCAGGCTTCGGGCACTGCTCGAAATCGTGCGTGGAGAGTATGACAGGCAACTTTATTTTTTTTGCCTCTTTCAATATCGGCTTCATGGCGATGCGATCTGCCCACTCTATATCCACGGCATCGGCCATCCCGAGAAAAGCGAACAAGATGGAGCGGCGTTCTGACTCGAACAGGTCGGCCTGCCCACCTTCGCGCGGAGAGCGGAGCGTGATTAGGACTGGGCACTTTCTTTTTTCTATGCGTGCCAACAC
>Ga0316611_1000647_pt1 | contig 11380 bp, 11 predicted proteins | sample MIS2016202_MG_FD_207675 | JGI IMG/M metagenome (GOLD analysis project Ga0316611, IMG submission 207675) | Microbial mat bacterial communities from Middle Island sinkhole, Lake Huron, Michigan, United States - MIS.2016.202 | ecosystem: Environmental > Aquatic > Freshwater > Lake > Sediment... | reverse complement strand
AAACCAATCAATAATTGCCCAAATTCCTAATCCACCACAAGTTAATAATTTTCCTATTCCCATACCTGTATCTCCAATCATAAATCTATCAATTCCTAATTGACCTCCAAGTAATGAAACTATGATACTTGTTGTTGGATCTTTAAATTGAATAGTTTGTACCATTCCCCATTTTGAATCGTCAAGAGTTAATAATTTTTCTCGTATTGCCATTAAATGATGTCCTTCAAAAAATTTTGAGTTAGCCATCATGAACATATCTACTTTACTTGATTCCATAATTTTTGTTTTATTGGTTAGTGTTATTGATTTTTAATTTTACTAAAATATAAAAATTTATTATATTTAGAACTATTATAATAAAAAATATACTAAAATGTTTAAACGGCCTCAATGAAATTATTTTTTGAAAAGAAATTTATCGAAGATACTGAAATAGATTGAATTTTAAAAAATACATTTGTCGTCAACTTTAAAACACTTTTACAAAATTGTCGTTATGTTTGAAACAAACTCATATTCTAAAATAGCAGTAACTTTTTCACTAGAAATTAATTTGCCATTAGAACGATTTTCTTCATTAAAATATGAAATTGGCAACTTCAACTCGATGGCTTTTTTAGTATAATATTCTTTCCTTGTGGGATGAAATGGAGCCACAGCATTGAAAACTTCGTTCCAACAATTTCTAATAATAATTGCAATAATAATTCCGATGCAATCTTTTTGATGAATTAAATTTATTGGTGCATTTGGATTTTCGATGTTTTTTCTTCCGGCCAAAAACTTTATCGGATGTCTATCTTCGCCAATCAATCCGCCAAAACGGACAATTGTTGTTTGAAAATTTTTATTTTTTTGCAAAAGTTGTTCTGCTTCAAGCAATTGTTTTCCGCTTTCGGTTTCAGGATTTGGTTTTGTGTTTTCAGTAATTGTAACATTATCATCTGCATAAACTGATGTTGAACTCACAAAGAGCACTTTTTCAACCGAAGATTTTTCTATAAATGGTATCAATGTTTTTATTTTAGCAACAAAATTTTCTTTAACATCGCCTCTTAATTTGGGTGGAATATCTAGAATTAAGATTTCAGAATTTTCTAAAAAAGAAGTAACTTCTCCTATAATATTATCTTCAAATAAACAAATTTGAAACGGACTGATTCCAACGTTTTCTAATATCGAGATTTTCTCCATTGAAGTTGTCGAACCCTTAACAGAAAATCCTTTTTCAATAAAAGATTTTGCTAATGGCAAACCTAACCAACCGCAGCCTAAAATGCTTATTTTTTTCATTGTTTTTTCCAAAAAGGCGAAATTTTATTAGAAATAATCCGTTTAATCAACGGCTAATTATTGCAAACTATCTTTTATAGTTTTTGATTTGTTTTTTAAAGGTAATTTACTAAGCTTAAGTTCTAGTTTTTCTGTTGGTTTTACTTTTCCTTTTACCAAAACCGCATCTGTTAAAACAAATGGAGTTGGAATCATCCAATCTTGCCGTTTTTCTAATTTAAATAATGGATTAGTCATTAAATCAAAAGAACTTTCAACAAAATTCATGTCTAATTGATCACTTTTAGCAATTGAAAACTCCATAATCAACGGAAGATTATCCACAACATAATAACTTAAAAGTTTATTAGAATTTTTTGTGATAATGTTACTTTTCAAATCAATCGATTGTACGCCGTTTGCTTTTAAATTATTGATTTTTGTGTTTGAAAAAATATCATACCTGTTGACATTTCTATTGGGCGAAATCACAATTTTAAGAAATCTTTTATTTCCAATAGTCGAATCTTTTATAAATTCAATGGTTGGTTTGGCTGTATTTTTCAAAGGGGCCTCTGCCATAAAAGTATATTCTGAACCATATTTGCTATACAATTTATTGGTGTTTAAAGGTTTTCCGTCTTTTGGGTTTTTACCTAAATAACTTGTAGTCCAAACATCTAAATTTTTATCATAAGTTGCCCAATAGGCTTTGTTAGAGTCGCCATTTAAAATATAATTTAAGCTGTTTGGTTTGGCTTTTCCTTTAACATAATCAAACGATTGATGCGCTTTTAAAAATAATCCAATTGCTAATAAAAAAAATATCGTTGCCCACGTTTTTTTATTAGAAAACGAACCAAAAATAGGCAACAGCAATACAAAACTTAAAACCGTTAAAATAGAACTACCAACCAAAATTTTCAATCCTAAACCAATTGGAAACATTTGAATAAAAGGAACTAAAATTATAAGTGTTGGCAATGCTAAAACGAAATTCAGAACTACATTCGATTTTTGAGTAATCACAAAATAACCCAACATTAATATACTTGAAACAACCGGAAGCATCAAAAAAGCTGCACCTTGTAGTTTGATATAAATTCCGATATTGAGCAACAACCAAACCAATAATGGTGCAATAATTTGACTCATTTCAGAGTTTCTTTTGGATTCTTTTTTGTAAAATATAAAACATATTGCCAATGTTAAACTCACAAAACCATAAATATAATCGTGTCCGTTATAAGTAAAACCGTGAAGAATATCATTGTATTGAGGATAAATAGAAAGCAACAATTTCCAGCCAAAATAAGTTGTAAATCCAGCCAAAAACATAGCTCCAAAAAACGGAATAAATCCTTTAAATATTTCATCCAATCGCACAACTTGTTTTCCTAAACCAATAAAAATGAACACAAAAAACAAACCAAAAGCTAAAAGCAACATCGGAAAAATCCATGAAAACGGATACGAAATAAATGAAAAAGGCACATTAAAATAGACTTTATCGTCGTTAGAATTCAGGTTTGATAAATCGGAATTTGCAAAATAGTTCAACAAGGGAAACAAATATGTACCTTGATGTGCCAAAGTTTTTTTGTCTAAATTTTGGTAATTATCTTGTGCCGTATGATAGTTGAAATGACTGTCAATAAAGGCAAAATTAAACCCTTGAATTTTACCGTTTTCTCTAAAAACGGTCAAATCAGTATCGTTGGGCAACATTTTATAAATGCTATACATCAACGAATTAGAAACCGGATAGGCTGCATTTCCAGCAGAAAAAGCATCCACCATTTTGGCATTTCCGTTGTTGGTTTCCATCAACATATAACTTGGCCCCGACGAACCACGAGCTTCAAAATTCAACGCCAAACCCACTTCTTTTGCCCATTTGTGTTGCGTTACAAAAAGAGCAGCACCATTCAAACCCAACTCTTCGGCATCGGTAAATAAGATAATAATATCGTTTTTATGAACTGTTTTATTATACAGAAATGCCCGAACACTTTCTAAAATCGTTGCTACGCCCGAAGCATCATCACTAGCACCAGGTGAATAAGAATGGGGCGCCGAATCATAATGTGAAAGCAATAACAAAGCTTTTGAAGATGTAGGTGTCGAGTTGCCTTTTATTCGAGCTAAAATATTTTTTGAATAAACCAAAGTCCCTTTTTCGGTCATGGTAAATCCTTCTTGAAGTGACGTTTGCAATCCTAAATTTTGTAATTCTTTAACCAAATACTGTGCAACAACTTCATGGTTTTTCGAGCCAACATAATGCGGTTTTACAGCAATTTCCTTCACTTTTTCTAAAGCACGTTTTGTAGAAAATTCTGAAAGTGGTGCTTCTTTCAAATCATAATTTTGAGGCATCATAAAATAGAAAACCCCATAAATTAGTGCTATAAGCACTATCATTTGGAAAATAGATGGATAATTTTTTTTCATTTTTTTCATTTATATAATTTTAAATTTACTCCCTACAACCTAATCCCTACAACCTAATCCCTACAACCTAATCCCTACAACCTAATCCCTACAACCTAACACCTGCTACTTAATATTCCTTTTTAACCAACAAATAATAATCATTATCCAAAAGTCGGTATCCTTGATCATAGACAAAATAATAGGTATTTCCTGTGCTGGTTGATAAAATACTTGTAAAAAATTCAAAATCAAATCCTTTGCTCAATAATTTTGTTCTTGAAATTTTCGCTTTTCCTTCTGGATTTGCTTCAGCCAAAATTCTATAATTTTTACGCAATTTGTTGTTCACATTGCGCATATAATTGGTACTGTCTTTGTTAATTTTGTTGTTGTAGGCATTTCTGCAGCCGTCGCTACAAAACTTTTTGTCTTCTCTACCCACAATTTTTTCGTTACATTCTAAACAATTTTTACTCATAATTATAATTTATTAAATTCGCCAAAATGCCATAAAATTCCCGATGGATCGTGCACAAAACATTCTTTTCCCCAATCTAGTTCACGAACTGGCACCAGTTTTACGGCATCATATTTTGAAGTAAGATCAAGTTTCGTTAATTCGTTCCAAAAAACGTCCACATCATCTACCTCCATAAAAACCATGGTGTTATTTATCCAATCTTCCACAAAAGCATTTTGCAAATAAAATCCTATTTTTTCAGATTCAAAATAGCTCATATTGTGTGAAATTTCATGTTCGGTAAATCCCAAATCACGATAAAAACTTCTTGAAATTTCATAATTTTTGGCTCCAATAAAAGGGCGAATAGATTTTGGTTTGTGTTCCATATTGCCAAATTTAAAATTGTCCTTTATACAAAATGGCTTGTTCAATATGCGCCAAATGATGGTTGCAATGCCACGAATATAAAGCAATAACTTCATCAAGCGAATAAATTTTTTGACTTTCCGGATGCCTAAATTGTTTTTTCAATTGCACTTTATCCAAACTGTTCATCAGCAAAACCCATTTATAATGAATGCCCTCAATAATCTTTAACGATGCCAAAATTTCGTCGTCATTTCCATCAATAAGTTCTGCCCATTTTGCTTCATCGTATGGTTTTATTGTGGGCAAATCTTCGGTTAAAGCCAGCTTAAATCGAATAAAACTATTGCAATGACTATCGGCACAATGATGCACCACTTGCTTAATTGTCCAACCATCGGGGCGGTATTTATAATTTAATTCCGCCACCGAAAGACCGTTTGTATATGCTAAAATCCTACTTGGAAATTCTTCAATTTGAGTAATGCAATTCTCAAGTTCAGCAGCTGAAATTTTTTTTGGCATTACAAATTTGCCAATCGGATATTTTAATTTTTCTATGTCCATGCTTTCTTTTGAACGAACGTTTTTGGTGTTTTTTATAAAATTCTTGCTTTTTTCTATAATTTTAGAAAATGTTTTTTAGTTTAGAAATTACCCTATTAATACTTTTATTTTCAGACAAATATAATAAAAATTTTCCGTTTACAAACGGTTACAAATAATTACAACCGATATTAAATGGTAATCAACCGAATAAAGTTTGCAAGTCGCCACAACTTTGCATCGTCGAAATGAAACAAACATCATTGCAAAAAACAATTTCAATTGCAATACCAAAATTTCAATAAGACAAAAACAATTTTATTATAAGCCATTTTAAATTTTACAAGCCATGAAAAACAAAGTACAATTAATCGGACATGTAGGTCAAGATCCAGAAATCAAAAATTTTGACGGAGGAAAAAAGTTAGCCAATTTCTCAATTGCAACTAACGAAGTTTTTTACAAAGAAAACGGTGATAAAACCGAAAAAACCGAATGGCACCGAGTAAGTGCCTGGGGCAAACTTGCAGAAATCATTGAAAACTATGTAACTAAAGGAAAAGAAATTGCCATTCAAGGAAAGTTAACGCACCGAAGCTATGAAGACAAAGACGGACAAAAACGCTACGTTACAGAAGTTGTTGCCAACGAAATGCTTCTAATTGGAAAAAATTAATTCGTTACAATTTCAAAAATCATTTTTATTTACCACTAACATTATTAAATTTTATACGCCATGAATACTTTAAAAAACAACGTTCAATTAATTGGAAATATTGCTTTCGAACCAGAAATAAAAAACCTTGATGGAGGAAAAAAATTTGCCAGCATTACAATTGTAACCGTCGAAGAGTTGCTGAAAGAAAACGGAGAAAAAGCCGAGCAAATGTTTTATCACAAAATTGCAGCTTGGGGCAAAACGGCCGATTATATTGAAAAAAATGTTATCAAAGGTCAAGAAGTTGCCGCCGAAGGAAAACTAACTCACAGAAGTTATGATGATAAAGACGGACAAAAACGCTACATTACAGAAGTTGTTGCATCAGATTTATTTGTTTTAGGTAAGTAATTAATTTTAAAATCTGAAATTATGAACATCAAAGTTTTTAACCTCCGATTGGACAAAGATAATTGTCAAAACGACCAACAAAAAATGAATCAGTTTCTAGATTCGGTTGAAGTAAAACTCACTTCAACAAATTTTGTTACAACAACAACGGTCGATTTTTGGTCAGCTGTAGTTTTCTATGAACCCAAAAAAAGCAACCAAAAACCAATTCCAGAAATGGAACTAACTGAAAAAGAGAAAGAAATCTTCACTGCCTTGAAACAATGGCGCAATGATTTAGCTCAAAAGTTAGGTTGGTCTGCTTTTAGAGTTTGCCATAATTCGCATTTGCTTTCTGTTGTAAAATCAAATCCTCAAAATTTGGAAGAGCTAAAAAAAGTAAAAAGTTTTGGCGACGTTAGAGTTGCAAATTATGGTGATGATGTGTTATCAATTTTGAATTCTTTTTGATTCTAAGTTGAATTATGATCTTCAAATTTATTTAAAAAAAGGGAATTTATTAGTTTTTCTATGCCAAATAAAAGAAAATCCAAAATATCTAATCCAAATAAAACTTTAAATTCCCTTTTTTAAATAATACCAAATGGTTATATAAAATCTTAAGGTTAAAAAAATTATTGCAATAAAATTGGTAAAACATCAGTAATTTTTTCTAATGATTTGAAGTTATGATGTTCAATTTCAAAATCAATTTTTTCATATTCCCAAGTGGTATGATAAGCTATATGATATCCGTGACCTCCAATATTCAAAACGGGCAAAATATCTGATTTTAAGGAATTTCCTATCATTATAAAATCTTGAGGTTTTGTGTCTAACCGGAGTAACATTTTTTCGTAATCCAATTCTTTTTTATCACTCATTACTTCTATATGATGAAAATAATGACCAATTCCTGAATCGTGCAATTTCCTATGTTGGTCTTTTAAATCGCCTTTTGTGGCTACAACTAATTTGTAATTTTCTTTTAATTGTTGCAATACATTTTCAACTTCGGGCAAAAGTTCTACTGGTTTTTGCAGTAAATCTTTTCCTATTTTGATAATTTTTTCGATTCCTTTTCCATTAATCTGATGATTGGTAAGTTCCAATGAAGATTCAGTCATTGACAAAACAAAAGCCTTAATCCCGAAACCATAAAGCGGTAAATTTTTAACTTGATGATTTAAAATCAATTGCAATATTTCTTGATTGGAAGCATAATCAGCAAACAGTTCGCAGAATTTGGCTTGAGCTTCATCGAAATAAGGTTCGTTGTGCCAAAGAGTATCGTCGGCATCGAAAGCTATTATTTTTGGGTTCATTTTTTTAATTTTTTAAAGCATATTCATCAACCAAATTTAGCAGTTCCAATTTTCGTTTTTCGTCTAATAATGAATATTGAAACGAATTTTTAGCTAGAACAACCAAATCTTCTTTCGATAAATTTAATGCTTCTTGAATTTTTATAAAATTCTGATTCAAATAACCACCAAAATAAGCTGGATCGTCTGAGTTAACAGTGGTTTTTATTCCTTTATCTAACATCTTTTTTAAAGGATGATTTTTTAAATTGGTAACGACTTTCAACTCTAAATTGGACAACGGACAAACGGTTAGTGCCATATCTCTTTTGATGATTTCATTAACCAAACTCTCGTCGGTCAAGCAATTATTTCCGTGATCGATACGTACAATTTTCAACCCATCAATGGCTTCCCAAACGTATTCGGCTGGACCTTCTTCGCCAGCGTGAGCCAACAAAACATAGCCTTCTTTGGCCGAAGCTTCAAAAACTTTATAGAACTTTGAAGGAGGATTTCCTTTTTCGCTAGAATCCAAACCAACGGCTTTTATTAAATGTTTAAAAGGTAACGATTGTTTCAAAGTTTCAAAAGCAGCTTCTTCGGATAGATGACGCAAGTAACTCATAATCAAAAGCGATGAAATTCCCCATTTTTCTTGAGCTTCATTTCGTGCACGTTGAATTCCGTTAATGATAATCTCAAATGCAATTCCTCTTTCGGTGTGCGTTTGTGGGTCGAACATTATTTCGGTGTGAACAATGTTTTCTTCCTTGCATTTGGTTAGATATGCCAAGGTCAATTCGTAGAAATCTTGTTCGTTTATTAATACACTTGCGCCTGCATAATAGATGTTCAAGAAATCTTGCAAGCACGAAAATTTGTAAGCTTGTTTAACTTCTTCAATGGTTTTATATGGAATTTCTATTTTGTTTCGTTGTGCCAAAGCAAACATCAATTCGGGTTCAAACGAACCTTCAATATGTAAATGCAATTCGGCTTTCGGGAGATTGGAGATGAAGTTTTTCATTGTTTTTTTCTTAAAATTAAGAACTTGTTTTTAATTTGATTTTTTTAGATTTTAAACCATTAAGAAAATTAAGTTTTATTAAGCCTTAATTTTCTTAATGGTTTAAAAAAATAATAGTAAAATTATTTTAACTAATCAACGCCCCATTTTCAACCCCATCAGCATCTGGATTGACGAAAACCAATTTTCCTTCGGTGTTGTTGGTCATCAAAATCATGCCTTGACTTTCAACGCCACGCAAGGCTCTTGGTGCCAAATTCACTAAAACCGTAACGCGTTTTCCAATTACTTCTTCCGGTGAAAAATGCTCTGCAATTCCTGAAACGATGGTACGAATATCAATTCCTGTATCGACTTTTAAAACTAACAATTTGTTGGCTTTTGGCATTTTTTCGGCTTCCAAAATAGTTCCAACACGTAAATCTAATTTTGAAAAATCTTCAAAAGTTGACGTTTCTTTTTGTGGTTCAATTACTTGATTTTCCATTATATTTGCCTTTTTTGTAGCTTCTAGTTTGTCTATTTGTTTTTGAATTTCAGCGTCTTCTATTTGTGTAAATAAGATTTCGGCTTCACCAATTTTATGTCCTGCAGGAACTAAGTCTGATTTCTCATAAACATCCTTCCAACTTAAATTCAAATCGGTTTTCAAAATTCCTGATAATTTGCAAGCGGTAAAAGGCAAAAAAGGTTCGCATAAAACGCGTAATGCGGTTGCAATTTGCAAAGCAATATACATTTGAGTTTTTACTCGTTCCGGATTGGTTTTTACCATTTTCCAAGGTTCTTCGTCGGCAAGATATTTATTTCCCAATCGGGCAACATTCATCAATTCGCCTTGAGCTTCTCTAAATCGGTATCTTTCAATAGACGAAGAAATTACTGCTGGATAGGCTTTTAATTCGGCTAAAACTTCGTTGTCATAATCCGTGAAGTTTGGAGTTCCCCCTTCGGGGGTTAGGGGGCTTGGCACAATTCCATCATAATATTTATTGGTTAAAACCACCACTCGATTGATGAAATTTCCAAAAATTGCCGCCAGTTCGTTGTTGTTTCTCGCCTGAAAATCTTTCCATGTAAAGTCGTTATCTTTAGTTTCGGGTGCGTTTGAAGTCAATGCATAACGCAAAACATCTTGTTTTTCTGGAAAATCTAATAAATATTCGTGCAACCAAACCGCCCAATTCTTAGAAGTAGAAAGTTTGTTTCCTTCCAAATTTAAAAATTCATTGGCAGGCACATTTTCGGGTAAAATATAACTTCCTTCGGCTTTTAACATGGCAGGAAAAATGATGCAATGAAACACAATATTGTCTTTTCCGATGAAATGAACCAATTTTGTATCTGAATTTTTCCAATAATCTTCCCAGTTTTTCCCTTCTCGAGCTGCCCATTCTTTGGTGGAAGAAATATAACCAATAGGTGCGTCAAACCAAACATATAGTTTTTTTCCTTCGGCACCTTCAACCGGAACATCGATTCCCCAATCTAAATCGCGGGTTACGGCTCGAGGCTTTAATCCGTCGTCTAACCACGATTTTACTTGGCCTAACACATTGGTTTTCCAATCTTTAGCATGACCAACCAAAATCCAATCTTTCAAAAAATCTTGATATCTATCCAAAGGCAAAAACCAGTGTTTAGTCGATTTTAAAATGGGTGTTTCACCCGTAATTGCAGATTTTGGATTGATTAAATCGGTGGCATTCAAGGTCGAACCACATTTTTCGCATTGATCACCATAGGCTTCTTCGTTGCCACATTTTGGGCAAGTTCCCACTACAAATCTATCAGCCAAAAATTGGTCTGCTTTAGCATCATACAATTGCTCGGTAACTTCTTCAATAAAATCGCCGTTATCATATAATTTTCTAAAAAATTCTGAAGCCGTATCGTGATGAATTTTAGACGAAGTTCGCGAATAATTATCAAACGAAATTCCGAAATCTATAAACGAATTTCTAATAATTCTGTCGTATTTGTCAATTACTTCTTGTGGTGAAATACCTTCTTTTTTGGCTTTCATCGAAATAGCCACGCCGTGTTCATCGCTACCGCACACAAACGCCACGTCTTTTCCTTGCAGTCGTAAATATCTCGAAAAAATATCGGCAGGAACATAAACGCCCGCCAAATGCCCAATGTGAATTGGCCCGTTAGTATAAGGCAAGGCTGCCGTAATGGTATATCTTTGTGGATTTTCTGTCATTGTAAATTCTGTATATATATTGCAAAAATAAGCAATAGATTTGATAGTTTTATTTTTTATTTGAAGCTAATCCAGCCATCCACTATATCTTTTCTTGCCTAAAGAAGGCAAAAAAAGGATGCCGTTCCTATCTGGGCTGGGGCAATCGTTAAATAAGAACATTATTCTTATATTTGTAATCATGTTTTATTATCACTAATGAAAAAATTTATATTCTTTATTCTATTTTCTATTTTCTCATTTAACCTTCATGCTCAAAAAAAAATGATTTTTCCACCCAATTTAAAAAAAGGCGACACCATTGCTATTGTTGCCACTGCTCGTAAAAACATTGAAGATAACTTGCAACCCGCCATTTCTTGGTTAAAAAACTGGGGATTGGAAGTAGTCATTGGCTCTACAATTGGACTCGACAACAACCAACTTGCAGGAACAGACGAACAACGTGCTACCGATTTTCAAACGCAATTGGACAATCCAAACATCAAAGCCATTTGGTGTGTTCGTGGTGGTTATGGAACGGTTCGTATGATTGATTTATTAGATTTTACCAAGTTTAAACAAAGTCCAAAATGGATTGTTGGTTTTAGTGATGTAACGGTTTTGCACAGTCATTTAAACACCATGGGATATGCTTCTATTCACGGAATTATGCCCATAAGTTCAAAAGCAACCGAAGAAGCTAAAGAAAGTTTACGAAAAG
>Ga0316611_1000646_pt1 | contig 11383 bp, 5 predicted proteins | sample MIS2016202_MG_FD_207675 | JGI IMG/M metagenome (GOLD analysis project Ga0316611, IMG submission 207675) | Microbial mat bacterial communities from Middle Island sinkhole, Lake Huron, Michigan, United States - MIS.2016.202 | ecosystem: Environmental > Aquatic > Freshwater > Lake > Sediment... | reverse complement strand
GCGGGAGATGACGCGGCTGGCGCGGTGGTTGGGTAAATTGGATTGGTCTTTGACCTCAACCCATAATTTGCCGAATGGCCCCGTATTTTCTAATATTACATTCTCTTCAAAGGCTTGGCCGACTTGCACATAATGATTGCGAACTTGCCGTTGCACTCGCACCCAATGAACATTAAGCCAACCCCAGATAAATGAAATAACCAAGATTCCACCGAAAAGGTAAGCTAATCGAAAGAAAAGAGGGTCGCCTGTGCTAAGGGCGATAAGTAAGGAGGCCAGGCAGATAACGCCTAAAACCCAATTACGTTCTAAACTTTGTAATAAATTTGTCATTTGTCAATGACTAATAGCCCTTTGGCACGGCCACTGAATTGAGAATATCTTGTACTACTTCTCTGGGGTTGATGTTTTGGATGCGGGCGGCGGGGCTGATAATCAGGCGGTGGGTGAGGGTGGCCTCGGCCATGGCTTTCACATCATCGGGGATGACGTAATCGCGGCCGCGAATGGCGGCCAGGGCTTGGCTGGTGCGGTAGAGGGCTAGGCTGCCGCGCGGACTCACGCCCAAATAGACATCGGGATGAGTGCGGGTGGTGGCACAAAGTGTAACAATATAATCTTTAATCAGGTCATTGGCTTGCACTTTTTTGACCGCTTCTTGAGCGGCTAACAGTTGCTCTTGCGTGACGGCTTGCTCTAAACTATGGATGGGGTGGGCAAATTGTTGCGCGCCCAAAATGGCGATTTCATCGGCTTTATCAGGGTAGCCCATGTGAATCCGTAATAAAAAGCGGTCTAGTTGGGCTTCGGGCAAAGGAAATGTACCTTCATATTCAATCGGATTTTGGGTGGCTAAGACTAAAAAAGGCTTTTCCATGAGATACGTTTGCCCGTCAACGGTCACTTGGCGTTCATCCATGGCCTCTAGTAGCGCGCTTTGAGTTTTGGGCGTGGCACGGTTAATCTCATCGGTGAGGACAATTTGGGCAAAGACGGGGCCAGGGCGAAACTCAAACTCGGCGTTTTTTTGGTTAAAAACTGATACGCCCGTCACATCGCTGGGCAGCATGTCGGGCGTGAATTGGATACGGCGGAAGCTACAGCCGATGGAACGGGCAACGGCGCGGGCTAACATGGTTTTGCCCGTACCAGGCACATCTTCAATCAGAACATGGCCTTGACAAAGTAGGGCTAAAAGGGTTTTTTCAACGGGTTCGCGCTTGCCCATAATGACTTTCTCAACATTACGGGTTACGGCATCGGCAATCGTGCGGATAATTTCCATAAAAATGGGGCTGACTCCTTGATTTAAATGAACGGCCTCATTATACCAGTTTTGGTTAGAAATGGAAGCAGTTAAGGCGGACAAATTGTTTTTTCACGCTATTTTCCTAATTTTAATCTTAGATATACAATAAACCTCTCTATTTTTTATTATTTACTTGAGTGGGTAAATAACAATACCATCAGCACAGGAGAAAGCAATATAATGAATAATGAAGCCTTGGTGGCTTTTGCTCAAAGTGCCTTTTATGCCCTTTTCATTGGCATAGTGGGTTACATCTTAGGAACTTTAGTGGCGCAGCTTGCTAAATATTTAGTCGCGCGATTTATTGAGCCGTCATGGTCTAACTTTGCCGCTAATCTGATGCGTTTGGTCGCTTTAATTTGGACGGGTCAGTTAATGCTGCAAGAAACGGGCGCGGCGGGGTTATTTGTCATTTTGGCAACGGCTCTCACCGGGGCGGTGGCCATGGGGTCAGAACGGCTGGCTTCTGATACTGTTTCTGGAATGCGCTTGTTGATGAATCGAAATTATAAAGTGGGCGATTTGATTACAATTGCTGACCAAGAAGGGGAAGTAATAGAAATTACCCTAACGAGTACCATTCTTAAAACGGACCAACGGAGTGTAGTTGTTGTTCCTAACTCGTTAGTAGCCGATGAGATACTCACTAATCATACCGCGATTTCAGGTATGATTGCCACTATCACCATTCCAGTACCGATTGACCAAGATATAGCTAAAGTGACTGAGGTATTTTGGGAGGCCATTAAGAAATTCTCGCCTCAAGAGGAATCGGAAGGATGTGACCCTAATGTTTTCTTAAGTGATGTCAAGAATAACAGCTATTATTTTACCCTCAAAATTTATATTCCTGACCAACTGGATACAGAGGACGTAGAATCCCAATTACGCCAATTAGCGGTGAAAGGATTATTAGAGCAAGGGATACCTTTTGCTCCTTACGAAGTTCCAGCGGTAACTATACAAGGGATTAAGCCAGAAGGTTCAGCTGTAAATACTCAGAATACTAAGACTTTATAGGTCTAACTAATGATTACACATTCTGTAAATGTTTACAAGTGGGAAAAATCACTAATTCGTAGGACTTACGCAAAACCGTTCATTTTGAGGAGTGACACACGCCCTCGTGTGTCACTGTTAGCACGAGGGCGTGCTAACTCCGCGATTTTTGCGTAAGTCCTAATTCGTAGTGTTAGCGTTATTTGGAGGTAGTCTTATGGAAAAGCAAACCAAGAGAAGACGACGAGGTGGGAGTCGGCTGCTAAAGTTCTTTGTTGTAAACTCCATTGTGGTCGGCATGATTGTTACTCAAGGCATGGGAACATTTCCGCCCAATCCGTTAACTTACTTATTACGAGATTTAGTGACTGAGAATTTACCACCTCTAGCATTGCAAATCATTAATGAACAATTGGTCAGTGTAGGTGTTACTTCCTTGCCCGCGACTGATGGCGTGGTGGATATTTTTGCCAATCCAGATGCGTTGGCTAAGGCGAATGAAAATTCACGCTCTGAAGCAGCCAATCAGGCGGCGGCTGCCGCCCAACAAACTGCCGCCGCGAATGAAGTGGCCGCGGTTAATCCTGCGGCCGCAACTGCTTCAGCCGAGCAAACGGCTGCGGCCAATCAAATCGCTGCGGCGCAAACGGCTAATGGCACGCCCAACCCCGCCACGCAACAAGCCAGGGCCAATCAAACCGCTGCGGCGCAAAGGGCTGAGGCTAATGGCACGCCCAACCCCGCCACGCAACAAGCCAGGGCTAATCAAACCGCTGCGGCGCAAACGGCTGAGGCTAATGGCACGCCCAACCCCGCTACGGTCTCAGCTCAACAAACTGCTACTTCAGGCGGAGAGGAAGAAAGCCCTTCTGAGGGGGGGGAAAAGACAGCTACCGCTCCAGCCGCCACTGAAACGGCTACACCGCAACCCACCGCCACTGCCATGCCCCAAACCACTGCCACAACTCAACCAACAATTACCCCTCAACCTACAGCTACCTCCACAACTCAGCCAACGGCCACTAATACCCCGTTGCCTTCAACTACCCTGGGTCAGGTTGGTCAACCGCAACATGGGCAGTTAATTATCGGCACGAACAGCTTACAATATGCTCCTGCCCCTGATTTTTATGGCTTAGATAGTTTCACTTATACCGTGAAAGGTGCGGTCGCGGCGCGGCTATCGGCGCGCCAAACCTCCCCGATTGAATTAACGGTTTTGGAAGACAGCCCTCCTAATAATGTGCCTATTCCCCCTAATCCTAATACCACTGATATAATTGTAACAATTAATGTCACTGTGATTAATGTGAATGACAATCCCCAAGCCCTGACTGATACCTTCACCCTAACTGAGGACACACCTACCCTGTTAAATGTTTTAGCGAATGATAGCTATTTGCCTGACCCCGTTGAAACGCTCACTTTGATGAATTTGAGTTTGCCAAGCCATGGCCTGGCCTCAATCGCTGGGGCAGAGGTGTTATACACCCCAACCTTAAATTATGCGGGGAGTGATGGTTTCACCTACACGATTAATGATGGTCATGGTGGCATCGCTACCACGGTGGTTAATCTCACGATTACTAATGTGAATGACCTGCCGCAATTTGTCAGCGTTCCAGTTTTGACGGCTACGGAAAATATTACGTATAACTACGCAATTGCTGCGGCTGATGTTGATTTGCCATCTGGCGATGTGCTGACCATGACGGCTTTAACGTTGCCTGCGTGGTTGAACCTTGCCCCAAATGGTAATAATGCTTTATTAAACGGTTTGCCAACGAATAGTGAAGTGGGTATACATGCTGTTGTGTTACAATTAGCTGACGCGGTAGGTTTAACGACTCAACAGAGTTTTGATATTACGGTGATTAACGTTAATAACCCGCCTTCTTTTATTAGCAGCCCGTTATTAACGGCGACCCAAGACGTTACCTATAGTTACGTGATTAGCACCACTGACCTTGATTTACCTTACGGCGATATTTTAGCCCTGGCTGTAATTACCGCGCCCAGTTGGTTACATTTAACTAACGGAATTTTAACGGGTCTTCCCACGAATAGTGATGTGGCGACCACAACCATTGCCTTGTTGGTGACTGACCTAAATGGCCTGACAGCAACGCAAACTTTTAGCCTGACGGTGCTTGAGGCGAATGACCCGCCGACCAATACCGTACCTTTCACCCAAACAATGCTTGACCATGAGATGCTAGTTTTTGGCCCAGCGTATACCAACACGATTTTCATTGCCGATATTGATGCGGGTAACAACCCTTTGACCGTCACTTTTAGTGTGACCCAAGGCACTTTGACTCTCAGCCAAACGACAAACCTGATGTTGGTCACGGGGAATGGTAGCCCAAATTTAACGTTTAGCGGCTTATTGGCTGACCTCAATATCGCCTTCCAGAGTTTAAGCTACAGTCCCATTATCAATTCAGATGGACTATTCCAACTGACCATGACCACTGTTGACGGAGGGCAACTCGCGCTAAGTGATAGTGACACAATTGCCATTATAGTGCAACGTATCAATGCCGCACCTCAGTGGACGTACCCCTTAACGGCAACCGTCATGCAAAATACGCCCCTCCTGTTTAGTGTTACTAATAGTAATGTTATCGCTGTGAACGACTTGGACGCGGGGAATGGTGCATTACAAATTACCATGTCTATCACTTCAGGTACAATGAGTTTGGCTAATCTGAGTGGCCTAACCTTTAGTCAGGGTGATGGTTTGACCGATACGCAACTGAGTTTTAGTGGCATTTTAACCAATTTGAATATCGCCCTCAATGGCCTTACTTATTCGCCGACGCTGAATTATAGCGGGGATACCTTGTTACAATTAGCGGTTGATGACTTGGGGCATACAGGATTGCCTGGCCCCTTGACCGATACGGTCATTATTACGATTACTGTTCAGCCAATAAATGCCCCGCCAGTGGTGATGGGGCCAGGCCAGCAAATTGTTACGGAAGATGTTGCTCTCGTGTTAGCCGTTACCCAAAGTAATGCGATTACGGTGAGTGACTCGGACGCGGGCGCGAATCCCATTGCCATGACCTTAAGCGTTATGTCAGGCACGTTGAGCTTGAGCCAAATCAGCGGTTTAACGTTTACGGTGGGTGATGGCATTACGGATACAACGATGACCTTTCAGGGGATAATTACAGACTTGAATATCGCCTTAAATGGTTTAGTCTTTAGCCCTACTTTAAACACTCATGGCTTAACCCGCCTAAATATTATGGTTGATGACCTCGGCTATGTGGGTGCGCCTGGCCCGTTGAGCGTGACCCAAACGGTGGTCATTAGCATTACGCCCATGAATGACGCGCCGATTATTACGCCGACTATTTTTACGACCACCGAAGATACTCCGCTTATTATGCAAGTTGTCGGTTATGACCCTGAAGGCGACCCGTTGACTTATCAAGCCGTGAGCTTTCCCACTGTGGGTAGTTTAATTTTCTCGCCAAGTGGTGCGTTTACCTACACCCCGCCCGCTAATTGGGCTGGCACGGACAAATTTACTTATCGGGCCAATGATGGTCAGTTAAACTCAAATATTGCTGTGGTAACAATAAGTGTTACCCCTGTGAATGACCCGCCCGTTTTTGTGAGTACCGCGATTTTAGTGGCGTATCAAAATATTACGTATACTTATTATGTTACGGCCACCGATATTGATAGCAATCCTGTCACGCTGTCCGCGCCCACTAAACCTGCCTGGCTTACATTGGTTGATAATGGCAATGGTACAGGAGTTTTAACGGGGACACCTCCATGTGGGGGTGCTACGGGTAATTATCCTGTTATCTTACAAACTAGTGACGGAAGTGTAAGTACACTGCAAAGTTTTAGTATCAATCTGACGAATAACCTTCTGGTGGATAATGTGGCCGATATTGATGATGCCAATGTGACGACTGGTAATTTCACCCTGCGCGAAGCCATTGCTTATGCTTGTGCTAATGATACCATTACTTTTGCCCCCGCGCTCAGTGGGCAAACGATTATATTAGGCAGTGAATTACTCATTGATAAGGATTTGACCATTAGCGGCACGGTGCCGATGATGATAAGTGGCAATAACACCACCCGCGTCTTCCAAGTGACCGCAGGTAATGTTACTTTTAACAGCTTAACGATTACGGGGGGTAATCCTGCTACTAGCCCTGCCCCAGCGGGTATTGGTGGTGGGATTCATACTTTGGTAGGGACAACTGTAACGGTTAATAACAGCACTTTGATTAACAATACCGCCTCACAAGGCGCGGCCATGTTTAATACTGGGGTCATCATCGTCAATAACAGCACCGTTGCCACCAATACCGCTACGGGATGGGGCGGGGGACTCTCCTCTGATGGCACAATTGGCACAGCAACCATGGTAAATAATAGTACCTTCTATAACAACACCGCCACTAATAGTGGCGGAGCTATCGCGGTGAATTACGCTGGGATATATCTCAAAAATGTAACCTTTGATAGTAATCAACGCACTATTTACATTGCCAACAGTGCTACCCTGACCGCTACCAATAGTATCATCTCTAATAATACGGCTGGTAATATGTGTACTCTGGCCTTTGCTGCACCGACTATTGATGCGGGCGCAACCGTGAATAACCTGATTCAAGATGTGGGGTCAACCTGTACAGGTTTAACGGACGGGGTCAACGGCAATAAAATTGGCGCGGCCTATAACCCACTCCTCGGCCCGTTAGCCAATAATGGCGGGAATACGCAAACCATGGCCTTATTCGCAGGCAGTCCTGCGGCTAATGCAGGGGATAATGCCACTTGTTTGACCACCGACCAACGCGGCGTGGCGCGTCCCATTGGCGCGACCTGTGACATTGGGGCGTATGAAAGTGACCAAGCCCCCATTGCGGGACATTTCAATGGCTTGAATTTAGATGGGATGGATAACAATATCTTACTACCCTCTAATGCGGCCTTGAATTTTAGTGGTGGGTCGAATCTATCCATTGAGATGTGGATTAAGACCAGTGCCGTTGATGATGCAAACTTATTTACCAAACCTGACGCAGCTGCGGGAAGTGGTGTGCAATATGTATTTGGAGTCAATGCAGGTGGCACACTTCAACTCTCAATGGATGACCATGTGGGCGGAGGAGGATGGTCTCATATCAGTGGAGTAACTACCGTTAATACGGGTCTATGGACTCATGTTGCTCTCAGTAAATCAGGTTGTAATATTAATTTTTATGTGAATGGCATCGCGGCAGGCAGTGGCACTGTTGGCGGAGCGCAATGTACGTCACCCAGTTCCACCAATCAAGCAACCCTTTTCTTTAGCCCTCTTTATGGCAGTTATTTCAATGGGCAGGCCGATGAGATTCGCTTATGGAATACGGCGCGCACTCAGACGGAGATTCAGGCCAACATGGGGCGCGCCTTAATCGGTGATGAGGTGGGTTTGTTGGGTTATTGGCAATTAGAGGAGGGTAGCGGCACCACCGCCAATGATACCACCGCCAATGCGCTGCATGGCACATTACAAAACTTTGTCGCTACTGATTGGATTAAAACCACCCAAACGGTTGGCCCCGCGTGGCGTATCTTAAGCACGGTTACGCTTAATAACACCTTGCCAAGTTATGAGCCAGAGGGTCAAGGTGTAACTTATAGTATTGTCAGCAATGGGTCACAAGGTGTGGCAACCATAACCAATGCGAGTACAGGCGCGTTTACATATGTGCCTAATTCTGGGGCGAGTGGCGTGGACACCTTCACCTATAAAGTGAATGATGGCACGAGTGACTCCAATGTTCAAACCGCCACCGTTGAATTGATTAGCTTGGTAGTGTCTACTCTGGCTGATACCATTGATGGTAATTTTAGCTTAGGGCAAAATAGCTTGCGCGAGGCCATTGCCAATGCTTCTGCGGGTAGCATGATTACCTTTGACGCGACTATCAGTGGCGGGACAATTACGTTGGGCAGTGAATTGGCGATTAACAAGAGCCTGACCATTAGCAGCACTATTCCCATTACGATTAGTGGCAATAATCTAGTGCGGGTGTTTAATGTGGGGGCGAGTGCGACCAATGTGACCTTTGATGGTTTGGGGATTGCCAATGGTAATGCTGGGGCAGCCAATGGCGGAGGCATTTATGTGGCTTCGTCAGCCAGTACGGTCACGATAAATAATAGTACTTTGTCCAATAATGCGGCGACTGTGGCTGCGGGACTGCATAATAATGGAGGTACTGTAATTGTTAGTAATAGTACGGTGAACAATAATATTTCGACTTGGGATGTGGGCGGTCTATTTAATTATCTGGGTACTATGACGATTAATAACAGTACCATAGCCAATAATAGTGCTGTTCACTACGGTGGCGGGTTGTTTAATCAAGGTGTCATGAATATTAATAACAGCACCGTATCGGGTAACTCGGCGGTGGGTGGTGGGGGGGCTAATGGTGGCGGGATTTATAACTGGAGTGGGGGAACGTTATATCTAAGAAATACCATCATTGCCAATAGCACCAATGGGGATTGTGTGAACGGTGGTACGATTGCCACGAACATCAATAATTTGATTAAAGATGGCAGTTGTAACGTTGGTACGACCTTGAGTGGCTATGTTTCTGGTGAGCCGAACCTCGGCCCGTTAGCCAATAATGGTGGCTCAACCCTGACCATGATACCCTCCGCCTGTAGCCCTGCGATTAACGCGGCGGGCGCGGGCGCGCTAACTACTGACCAAACAGGTCAAGCGGCTGTAGGAACACGCGATATAGGCGCGTTTGAATATCAAACGGCTTCTACTTCACCTATTACGGTACTTAATACCACGGATAGTGGCCCTGGTTCATTGCGTGATGCGATTTGTTTAGTTACGGCAGGGGGTATCATTGATTTTACCCCCGCGCTGACAGGGCAGACCATTACCCTCTCTTCAGCTCAATTAGACATTAACAAAAATATGACCATTAGCGGGACTGTTCCCATTACAATAAGTGGTGATAATGCGGTGCGGGTGTTTTATGTGGGAGTGGGGCTGACCAATGTGGTTTTAGACGGCTTAAGTGTTATTAACGGCAACTCTTTGACATATGGGGCAGGACTGGACAATCGCGCCAGTACAGTAACTATTAACAACAGTACCTTTGCCAATAATAACGACACGAACGGCGGAGGCGGGGCTATTACCAATATTGGGGGAACCTTGGTGATTAATAATAGTACCTTTTATAATAATAGTGCCGGTGGGGGCAACAGTGGCGGGGCGGTTGAGTCTAGTGGGACGTTAACCATTCAAAATAGTACCTTTGCCAATAACAGTTCCACCAATCTTGGGGGCGCAGTGTCTTTTGTTGGAACGACTCTAACCATTAAAAATTCCACCTTTTCAGGCAATAATGCTACCACCAATGGGCGTACCTTTTACCTGACGGCGGGAGCAACCCATATTTACAACACTATCATGGCGAATGGCACGGGGGGTGGCTCAGAATGTGCGGGCGCAGGCTTAACCACCAACACCAATAACTTGATTGAAACAGGGACATGTGGCGGGGCGATTACCAGCGACCCCCAACTTGGCCCATTACAAAATAACGGTGGCAATACCCAAACCATGCAATTGTTAGCGGGTAGCCCTGCCATTGATGCAGGGAATAATGGCACATGTTTAGCCACTGACCAACGGGGCATAGCCCGTCCACGCAATGGCATATGTGACCTGGGCGCGTTTGAGGGTGATGGATCGGGTGGTTTGCGTCCCGCCCCTGTTGAGCTACGGCAGATTTACCTGCCGTTGTTGCTGAAAAAATAGGAGTAATATTTAAAGACCTCACAGGTTTTAGAAACCTGTGAGGTCTCGGCGGAAGGATTTATCATGAAAAAATGGAAACCGTTTTCTAAATGGACAATTGAGGAAGTTGAACAAGAATTTGGGGTGGTAGAGCAACCGCAAGAATACGCTTTATTAACAAGTTGGTTAACCCAAATAGAATTAGCCTCGCCTGAAATAAGCCCTTGGTTACCGCAACTCCAGGCGCAGTTGCTGAAAAATATTTACACTTGGAACGAGGAAGAGCTACGAGTTAAATTTATTGGGCCGCTATTAGCCCAAGTGAATTTTGACCATGAGGCTTATCAATCGTTTTTTGAGCGTGAAATTTCTGTCCGTTATAAAAACGACATATTATCAGGAACGGTTGATTTTGTAGTGGCTCAAGGTCTTCGTTCACCTCAAGCCCCCTATTTTTTCCTCCATGAACACAAACGCGAAGCCAATTCGTCAGATGACCCGCGTGGGCAATTGTTGGTGGCGATGGTGGCGGCGCAAATTCTCAATCAAAATGCTCAACCCGTTTATGGCGTATATATTATCGGACGGGCCTGGTTTTTTGTCATTTTACATGGTAAGGAATACGCCGTTAGTTTGGCCTACGATGCAACGAAAGATGAGATTTATCAACTTTTCGGCATTTTACAACATACCCGCCAGATTATTGATGAGATTGTGCAGCAAAAAAGGAGTCCAAATCTTTAGATTTGTTAGAGTCAAATCTAAAGATTTGGACTCCTTTTTATCACTTCATCTACCCCTTTTAGATTCATATTAAGTAACGCCTCCGCTTTATCAAGCGTCAGGCGCAAATCTAATGGAATAGTGTCGGAAATCTCCGCCGCCAGGCCCGCGCAGATTTGTGTCTCATGCCCCACTTGCCACCATTGCAAGAGCTTACGTCCAAACAGTTCCCGCGTGATGGGCTGACTCCCCGCAATATTGAGCAACCCCGCAAAATCCAAATCTCCCAATTTAAGTAAAGCCGTCGCTAAATCCTCCACCCAAACGGGTTGGCGGATGACATCACTAAACAAGGCCAACGTTTCGCCGCGTTGCAACTGCGCCGCAAAGCCCGCCGTACTACGGTCTATGACGTTTAGGCCATAAATGAGCGAAGTCCGCACAATGGCCGCGTGAGGGCAATATGCTTGCACGGCGGCCTCACCTAACGCTTTCGTTTGCCCATAAACATTCAATGGGTTGGGGGGCGCGTCATCTGCGTAGGGCGCATG
>Ga0316611_1000645_pt1 | contig 11404 bp, 13 predicted proteins | sample MIS2016202_MG_FD_207675 | JGI IMG/M metagenome (GOLD analysis project Ga0316611, IMG submission 207675) | Microbial mat bacterial communities from Middle Island sinkhole, Lake Huron, Michigan, United States - MIS.2016.202 | ecosystem: Environmental > Aquatic > Freshwater > Lake > Sediment... | reverse complement strand
CTTGGCGCATGGCGTGCGAGATTTTTTTGATCGGGCTCCTCACGATGCTCTTTGCTTCAGGACCAAAAACGACTTCCGCCCAAGCACCCACGACCTACCAGCGGCCATCGAGTGCCACTCCTTCGCCGCCTGTTGCGCCTCAACCTGCAGTGCCACCACCGGAGTCGTCACTGCCCCCGCAGAGAGCGGCGGCACCCGTTCAGCGCAAACCCTTGACGGTGACATCCCAGCAACTCCGCAACGCCAACCTCCCGCCCAACGCGGAAGTGATGGGTGGCATCGAAATCAAGCCCACCCGCTCCTTGCAGGATGTCGAGGTGATGGGGAACAATAAAGACGACGAATTTGGCGTGTTCAAATATGGCAACGGCAATAAAAGTTTAAAACCATCGGATCGCTGATCGAATGTAAAAGGATACGGAAACATGGAATCTGTTTATATCGAATCTACGATACCCAGCTACTTGGTCGCACGGGCAAACAGGCGCGAACCTGATGCCTCCCGCCAAAAAATTACTGGCGATTGGTGGAGGCAAGAGCGGGAACGCTACCTCCTTTACTCTTCAATCGCAGTCCGTGCAGAAATATCTCGCGGTGACCCCACATCGGCCAATCGCCGCCTCGACGCTATGGCGGGGATTCCAGAATTGGAGTTGACCCCAGAAATAGAACCCTTGGCCAATGCTCTACTGCGCCTCCTAAAAATACCCACTTCTTCGGCGATGGATGCCACCCATTTGGCCTTTGCTATCGTGCATCGTGTGGATTATCTATTGACTTGGAATTGCGTTCATTTGGCAAATGCCCAACTGCAAAAGACGCTCTTCGAGTATTGCGCTTACCATAAAATTCACTCGCCCGTCATCTGCACCCCAGAAAGTTTAATCGCCCCCAAACTATGAAAAAAACGATCCTCGATGAAGTTCGCCAAGCCCGCCGATCCGTGTCGGAAGAATTTGGTGGCGACCTCCACAAATTTTTTGTTTGGGCGGACAAACACGCCACCGCAGAAGCAGAGGCAGGATGCCGTTTGCCTTTCGGTTCAAGAATGAAAACTGCGGTTGGGAAAACCGGCGGCGGCAGAAAAACGGTTCACAGAAAAACTAAAGAAGCAGCATTTTTAAAAATTTGAAAAACCGAATGTCACTCCGCGTGGATGATGTCGTCCGCAGTCAGAGTGCGCAGAGTGCGGTCGGAGGGACCTCGCATTTTGAGGTCGATGGACAATGATGAAAGGGATCCTCGTCCCCATCCACAATTTTTGAATCCCATCCACAGCTCGATCTTATAGAGTCCTGGTTCCAAAGTGAGGTTGAAAGGAGTGCTTTCAGACCATGGTTTCCACCATCTGATTTTGTCTTTAGCCTTTGCTAAATGATATTCGAATCCTTCAATTTTCAGGAAGGAAGCGCACTGCAGGTCTGTGCTATCTTCGCTAAAGGAGAAGTCGGCTGAAAACGAATGCTCTCCAGACTCCTTAATGCGTAAATATCCTTTCCAGCAAACTCCCATTTTTTGTTCAAAACCACATTTAATAGACGATTCCGACTTATAGCGTCCTCCTTCGAATAATTTTTTATCGTCCACGATTGTTGCCAACGATCTGCGTGCAGGGATTGTTTCAATTGGCTCGTCATCTGTAAGAACCCAAAAATCCAAAACAGCACCAGGGGCGTATTTCACCGATTTTTTAGCGGGCGCAGGAACTGGGGATGGAGCCGTTGAGGGAGTGCTTGCTGGTGCTGTAGATTTTTCTCCCGTTGGGGCGACGGGTGCGGGGGCGACTGGCTTTTGCTGGAGTTGCATCAGTTCAAGCATCTTCCCAAGCTTGTCATCTACGCCCTGCATTTTCTTGTCCAGATCATCCACTTTCTTGGAGGTAGCCTGACTTTGTTGTTCGAGCGTGGCGATGCGCTTTTCCGCAGATTCCTGCGCAAGGGAAGTGGAAATCAAAATGCCACTGATGCAGAGCGAGAGAACGATGGTTTTAACTGAAATCATAAATTTTTTCTTGTGGAAGCGAATGTTAGATGTTTTTTTTGCAGTGAGTCAAATTTTATTAGAATCTTCTCCTGAAATAAAAAACAGTCCTCGGGCTTGCGTAGATGGATTTATTGAATATGTTTTGCAGCAACTTAACCAAACAAGGAGAAAAAATGGCATTATCAATCGGAACCAAAGCACCAGATTTCACACTCAAAAGCATGGGGGCAGACGGCCTCGAAGACTTGACCCTCAGCAGCAATGCGGGCAAAAAAAATGTTGTTATGCTTTTCTTCCCGCTGGCGTTCACTGGCGTTTGCACGCAAGAGATGTGCGACATCACCGCTGGTCTCCGCTCCTACGAGGATTTGAACGCCGAGGTGTGGGGCATAAGCGTGGATAGCCCGTTTGCGCAAGACGCATGGGCGAAAAAAGAAAGAATCAACATCCGCCTCTTGAGCGATTTAAATAAAACCGTCACCGCTGCTTACGATGTCGTTTTCCCCATGCTCGCGGGCATAGGTGATACATCGGCTAGGGCTGCATTCGTGATAGATAAGGCTGGCGTGATCCAATACAGCGAGAAAACGCCCAGCCCCAAAGAGCTGCCTGACTTTGCAAAAGTCAAAAGTGCCCTCGAAAAGCTCCTTTGAAAATAGAGGCAAGCGACAAGGGGCAAGGGTGGGAGCAGAAAGTAGAAGCGGCGTCTCGCCGCTTTCGGAAAGGAGCGCGGTGCGTCTCGCCCGCGAGGCTAGCACAGAAGATCAAATATCCACCCCACCACATTTTCATTCCTTGTGGTGTTAGCAGAACATGGTGACTCTCCTGAAATAAGGGCGGGTCGGAATGTTTTTATGCGCAGGCCGCAGATTTTCTCTTGCGGTTGTTGTGATGCCATATATCTTCGCCGCCTGATGCCAAGGCGGCTGGCGCCCATAGCTCAGTAGGATAGAGCAACAGATTTCTAATCTGTGGGTCGTTGGTTCAAATCCAACTGGGCGCGTAGAAATAATACGGTGTCCGCCTTGCTGTTAAAGAAAGAACACTGTGCTGGCAAAACGGATCATCCCTTGCCTCGATGTCAACTGCGGACGGGTTGTCAAAGGGGTTAAATTTTTAGAACTGCGCGATGCGGGCGACCCTGTCGAGGCGGCTAGAGCCTACGATGCGCAGGGAGCCGACGAACTGGTTTTCCTCGACATTACTGCTTCCTCCGACGCCAGAAAAACAATCATTGATGTGGTGGAGCGGACGGCGGAAGAAGTTTTCATGCCCCTCACTGTTGGCGGCGGCATCCGCACAGTCGCCGACATTCGCGAAATGCTCCAAGCAGGAGCCGATAAAGTGAGCCTGAACACAGCGGCAATACAACGCCCCGAACTTGTAAAAGAAGCGGCAGAACGGTTCGGCTCGCAGTGCATCGTGTTGGCCATTGACGCCAAACGCAAACAGGATGCGGGCGGCGGCTGGGAAGTTTACACGCACGGCGGTAGGAAACCCACTGGGCTGGACGCAGTGGAATGGGCTGCGAAAGGCGTTGCCATGGGCGCCGGTGAAATACTCCTCACAAGCATGGATGCCGACGGCACGAAAAAGGGTTATGACATCCCTCTCACAAGAGCCGTTTCAGAAGCCGTGGAAGCACCCGTCATAGCAAGCGGCGGAGCCGGGGAACTGGAGCATCTTTACGAGGTTCTGATGGAAGGCAAAGCAGACGCCGTGCTGGCCGCGAGCATCTTCCATTTCAACCAGTATTCCGTAGGCGATGTGAAAAAATACCTGATCGGGCGCGGGCTGCCTATTCGCCCGGCTTAAAAAACACGCCCCCTCAACGCATAATTTTATGAAAGAAAAAATCATTGTAGCGATGGATTTTCCGACGGGGCGCGAAGCGTTGGCTCTAGCTGAAAAACTTCGTGGGCTCGTGGGTGTTTTTAAAATCGGACTGGAGCTTTTTATAAGCGAAGGGTCATCCCTCGTGCGTGCGTTCCGAAGCGAAGGGCACGAGGTCTTTTTGGATTTGAAGCTGCACGATATACCGAACACCGTGGCGCGTTCCGTGGAGGCTGCGCTCGCGCTAGATGTCCGCATGTTGACGCTGCACACTTCTGGCGGCGGCGCAATGATGGTCGCAGCAGCCAAGGCGCGGCAGGCAGCACAAGCGCGAACAATACTGCTAGGCGTCACCGTCCTCACAAGCCTAGACGATGGCGACCTAGAAAAAATTGGGCTACGCCCTCCTGTCTCCGAGCAGGTAGGACGACTGGCTGAACTTGCCGCAGAATCGGGGTTGGACGGCCTCGTCTGTTCGCCGCACGAAGCGGGGCTGCTGAAAAAAAAGTTTGCGGGTTCTCCCCTCGTGCTAGTGACGCCTGGCATCCGCCCACCCGGCGCAACGGTTGGCGATCAAAAACGAACCATGACACCGCAGGAAGCATTCTCGGCGGGTGCCGATTACCTAGTGGTGGGACGCCCAATCACCGCCGCACCCGACCCCATGGAAGCGGCAAAATCATTCTGGAACCTCGGGTAGCTGGAAAAAACCAACGCCGCTTGCGCCGAAAGATTTTTCAGCCCAAGTTTTGCATTTCCTAATGCAAAATTTGGGTTTAAAATCCTTTTTTGGACTATGCGTGCCTAGAAGGTGTTTATGGACGGAAATTCAATGGATATTTTGCAAGAACGGTTGGAACGATTAAAAGAACTTTTCCCTGAAGTCTTTTCCGAGGGCAAGCTCGATCTTGAAAAGTTCAAGGCTTCGTTCACCGACGACATCCACTTCAACAACGAACGCTATGTGATGAACTGGGCGGGCAAGGGCGATGCCTTCCGCGTCCTCCAAATCCCAACCACCGCCACACTACGCCCCGAACCAGAAAAATCCGTCCGTTTCGATGAAAGCGACCATGTCTTTATCGAGGGCGAAAACCTCGAAGTCCTCAAGGTCTTGCAGAAAAGTTATTTTGGGAAAATCAAGTGCATCCTCATTGACCCGCCCTACAATACGGGCAACGACAGCTTCATCTACCCCGACAGCTTCAAGGAAAACAAAGAGGATTACCAAAAACGCATCGGCGACAAGGACGAAGAAGGCTTTTTGATGAAGGAGGGATTCTTCCGCAAAAACAGCAAGGAGAGCGGGCACTACCACAGCAACTGGCTCAGCATGATGTTCCCACGCCTGTTCCTCGCCAAAAATCTCCTCCGCGAAGACGGCGTCATCTTCGTCCACATTGACGATAACGAAGTCCATAACCTCCGCATGGTGATGAACGAAATTTTTGGAGAGGAGAATTTTTTGGCGCAGTTTGTGTGGCAAAGAGCCTATTCACCCAAAAATGACGCTCGTTTTGTTTCAAATAGCCACGATTATGTTTTGATGTATGCAAGACAACTCGGTAGCTTTTCTATAGGGAGGTTAGAGAGAACGGAAGAAGCTAACGCCCGATACTCAAACCCTGATAATGACTCGCGGGGAGCTTGGAAACCAAGCGATTTATCAGTCAAAACCTATACTCCTGAAAATGATTACCCTATCACGCTTCCTTCTGGTAGAATTGTAGAGCCTCCAGCAGGTCGCTGCTGGAGGCTCTCAAAAAAAGCATTTTTTGAGAGACTCCATGACAATAGAATATGGTTTGGAACTGATGGAAATAGTGTTCCTGCGCTAAAACGCTTTCTGACAGAACTAAAATTTGAAGGCATGGCACCAACATCAATTTTGCTATACAAAGATGTGGGGCACAGCCAGGAAGGAGCGCAAGAAGTCGTAAAACTATTAGATTCAGGGGTTTTTGACGGACCTAAACCCGTAAGACTGATTAAGAGATTGCTACATTTAGCAAATCCTGACCCCGACTCCCTCATCCTCGATTTCTTCGCCGGATCTGGCACGACGGCGCAGGCGGTTTTGGAGTTGAATGCGGAAGACGGAGGGAATCGGAAGTTTATTTTGGTGCAGTTGCCGGAGGCGTGTGATCCTTCGAGTGAGGCGTTCAAGGCAGGCTACAAGACCATTGCCGACATCACCCGCGAACGCATCCGCCGAGTGATCCGAAAGGTGGAAACGGCTTCCAGCCGTTTATCCCTTTTACCCAACCGCCAAGATGGCGGTTCTACCTTGGGCTTCAAGTCCTTCCGCCTCGCCCCCTCGAACTTCAAAGTCTGGCGCGGGGATACCGTGACGGAAGAGAACCTTGAGGCGCAAATGGACATTTTCACCGACCCGCTGAAAGCGACCTGCGACCTCGCCGCCATGCGTTGGGAGCTGATGTTCAAAAGCGGCTACGCCGTCACCGACACGGCGGAGAAATTAGATTGCCCGCACGGCGAACTGACCGTCATCGGCGAAGACCTCCTGCTACTCCTCGCGGCGAGCGACATGGCGCAAGCCGTCGCCTGGACGCTCGAACTCCTCCCCACGCGTCCCGAGATCCGCAAAGTCATCACGCTCGACCCGCTCTTCAAAGACAACGACCCCTTAAAAACCAACACCGCCCTCCAGCTCCGCGATGCGGGGGTGGGCTTCAAGACGCTGTAAAGAAAGTTTAACCATGAAAAGAGATTAACCATGAAGCACATGAAGAGAGAACAGAGAATTTATTTAACAACTACAAAACCGTATCAAGAATGAAGAAAGTTTAACCATGAAGCACATGAAGAGCATGAAGAAAAGAGATGAGAAGATAAAGAAAACTTCTTTTTTACCCTATCATTGCATCAAAAATGTCTAAATCTTTCTTTTTCTCCTCCCTTCATGCCCTTCATGCTCTTCATGCTCTTCATGGTAAAAAATATATTTTATGAACAAAATAAAGTTAGATGACTTGTCGCACTGGGTGATTGGCTGTGCCATCGAGGTGCATAAGGAGTTGGGGCCTGGCCTGCTTGAGTCAACCTATCAAAAATGTCTTGTTCACGAACTGAAAATAAACCAGATTTCCTGCGAGAGCGAGTTGGAATTACCAGTCAAGTATAAGGAAGTTCAAATTGAGTGCGGATACCGTATTGATGTGCTCGTCGAAAACGCGATCATCCTCGAATTAAAATCGGTCAATGAACTCACCCCAATTCACCATGCCCAGTTATTGACTTATATGAAATTAGCTGGGATCCAACACGGCTTTTTGATCAACTTCAATGTAAGGCTATTAAAGGACGGTCTGAAAAGCCTGCTTCTTTAACCATGAAAAGAGATTTACCATGAAGCACATGAAGAGCATGAAGGAAGAGGAGAAAAGAGAGAGAGATGAGGATTGGGTTGATAACTGCGAAGTGGCATCAGAAATATCTCAAGTGAATTTTTATTGTTCTTTTCTTCATGTCCTTCATGCCCTTCATGGTTGAATAAAAAATAACGATAAGAAATATGTATAAAGAAATTGAAATCGAAAATTTTCGCGGCATCCGATCACTCCAATTAAAAGACATGCGACGGATAAACCTGATCGCAGGACGGAATAACTCAGGAAAGACAAGCGTCCTCGAGGCACTGCTTTTGCTAACGGGTATTTCTAACCCCAAATTGGCTCTGGACATCCACCAGTTGAGAAATTTGGCTCTTCAGCAAAACGAAGACTTTGGCTTCATGTTCCATAACCAAAATTTTGCCAGCGATATTTTGCTCAAAGCCATAGACGGCAGTGATGCCGTAAGAGAGTTGTGCATTTCACCCAAATACGAGAGCAATGTGATATTGGCCACAGACGAGCAGGCAAAGAAACCCGTCTCGCAAAATCTCGCAAACGGAGCTTTGACGACCTCAATCCCGAAGATCGAGAGCATGGAAATGCGCTTCAAAGTGGGGGATGCCAAGGAAAGGATAACCGGGATTAGCCTGAAAGGCGGCAAAATAGAGTTGCGGATGCTTCAGGGCCACCCCAACCCTATCAACGGTGCGTTTTTTACACCGCAGAATTGTGTTCAGCCCGTGGATGAGTTTCTTGAAAAGCTTTTGGTCAAAAAGAAGCTCTCTTCTGTAATTCCTGTGTTGCAGGAAATCGCCCCTACCATTCAAGACATCAGAATGGGGGCAAAAGGGATGGTTTATGTAGATTTTGGTTTGGACACTTTGCTTCCACTGAACATCATGGGAGACGGTATCCGAAAGATACTGACCTTTCTCGCCGCTATCGTCGGAATGGGAAATGGCATCATCTTGATAGATGAGATAGAAAATGGACTGCACTACTCCACTTTAAAAACTTTGTGGAAAGCACTGATTTCTGCGAGCCGCGAGCAGGGCGTGCAAATCGTCGCCACCACACACTCTTACGAATGTCTTTCCGCTCTGGCTGAAGTCAATGAAGAATCCCCGGACTCCGAAGATATTGTGCGACTGTATAGAATGGAAAAGAGGGACGGACAAACAACTACCTTTCTTTACGATCGGGAACTGCTGAAGCTCGGCATCGAAAAAAACATTGAGATGAGGTGACATGAAAAGAGACAAAAGGCCAGAAAAGATAGAGCAAAGCTCAATCCTCTTTGTGGAAGGAAAAGATGAAGCACTCTTTTTCGAATCGTTACTGAAGCATTTGAGCATCACAGGGGTTCAACCCTTGGACATTGGTGGGAAAGATAAATTTTCGACTGGATTTAGAACATTTCTCAACACGGATGGTGCTAGCACGGTCACGAAAATTGGAGTCGTCCGCGATGCGGAGAAAAATCAGGCACCGTCGGCGTTTGAAAGCATTTGTTCTACCCTCAGAAAAAACAACTATCCATGCCCATCATCCCTTTCAGAGCCCTTTTCGGAGAGCGATAACAAGCGGGTCGGCATATTTATCATGCCCGACCATGAACACGAGGGGATGCTGGAAGACTTGTGCTTGAAAAGCATCAGAGGAACTCCTGGCGAGTGTTGTTTGGACAGCTACATGGATTGTATTAAAAAAACGCTTGCGGAATCGGAAAAAGACAAATTCAATCCATCAAAAGCAAAAGTCCAAAGTTATTTGGCAAGTCGGACGCCCATCGTGAACGCACTGGGGTTAGCCGCCCAAAAGAAATTTTGGAATTTTGATCACTCGTGCTTTGATCAGATCAAAGCGTTCCTTGTAAAAATGAACCGTTAATTATTTTATGGGTCTGCATTCAATAAAAATTCAAAACTTTAAAAGCATACGGGAAACCGAAGCGATTCCGATAAAATCGCTCAATGTGCTCATCGGTCCGAACGGGGCTGGCAAAAGTAATTTTATCGGCTTTTTTAAATTTCTGAACAAGCTTTACGAACAACAGTTGCAAGTTCATATCGGACAAAACGGAAGGGCGGAAAACTTTTTGTATTTCGGCAGAAAGGGTTCTGATTTCTTGGCTGGAAGCATCGTTTTCGATAATGAATGGAAAAACGAATATGTTTTCAAAATGATTCCTGACCAATCAGGGAGTCTTATTTTTGAAAAAGAATGGAGCAACTATACTCAGCCCGGATCCTCTAGCCCCAACAAGTCCATACTCAGCAGTGGCGGCAATGGAGAAAGCAGAATGAAGGAAGACGACGGCCACAGAAACCGCTATCTCCGTTCTCAATTTGCAGGGTTTAAGGTATTTCATTTTCACGACACGAGCTTCAATTCAAAAGTTAAACAAGCCTGTGGTATAATGGACTGCGCAACCTTGCGGGAGGACGGCGGAAACATAGCGGCATTTCTTTATTGCTTGCAACAAACCAAACCCTCTCACTATGGTTTGATTGTCAAAATAATCCAATCCATCGCTCCATTTTTTCATGATTTCTATCTGAAGCCAGATGAAATTAACCCTCAGGAAATTTTTCTCCGGTGGAAAGAAAAAGGTTCCGACACCCTGTTCACCGCCCATAACTTGTCGGACGGAACTCTGCGAATGATTTGCCTCACGACTCTTTTGCTTCAACCAGATTTACCCTCTACCATCATTATTGATGAACCCGAGTTGGGTTTGCATCCATTTGCGGTTCAAAAGCTGGCTGCCATGTTGAAAACCGTCTCCCAAAAAACGCAGGTTATTGTCTCCACGCAATCCGTCAATCTGGTCAATGAGTTTTCTGCCGATGACATCATTGTTGTGGAACGACAAAACAACCAGACTGTTTTCAAACGACAGTCGCAAGAAGCCTTGCGCGATTGGCTCAGTGATTACTCGCCTGGTGAATTGTGGCAAAAGAATATACTGGGAGGTCGTCCGTGATGAGGGGCGTTTATATTGTGTCGGAGGGGCAAACGGAGGAAGAATTTATCCGTTCCTGCATGGCTCCCTACTTGCAGGATTTTGAGATTTATGATGTGCGAGCCATTCTGATCGAGACCTCGCCTGGACACAAGGGCGGTGATCTGAAATACTCACGATACAAGAAAAACATCGAAAATTTGTTGAAGGCGCAAAGCGATATCATCGTCACTTCGCTGATTGATTTTTTCCGCCTCAAATCTGACTTCCCAAAATATGAAGAAGCGAAATCTATAGCCGACAAACAAGACCGAGTGAGGTTCCTAGAAAAGGCGATCTGTGAAGACATTGATCACCCGCGTTTTTTCCCGTATATTCAACTGCATGAATTTGAGGGGTTATTGTTTTCCGATCCAAAAGGATTGTCATATATCCCTGATATTCCGCCAAAGAGCCAAATCGAATTGGAAAGCGCGATTCATGCTCACCCCAATCCAGAACTATTGAACGATGGTGCCGAAACAGCGCCCTCCAAGAGATTGATCAACCTCATTCCAGGTTACCAAAAAACCTTGCACGGTCCATTAATTGCATGTGAAATTGGCTTGCCCGTTATTTTGGAAAAATGCCCTCGCTTCAAGCAGTGGGTTGGGCAAATTTTAAAACTCGTCCAAGCATGAAACTCCACTTCGACAGCAACCAGGCTTACCAGCTCGATGCCGTCCGTGCCGTGACAGATGTTTTCGAGGGGGAGACTTTGTGTGGCGGGGAGTTTGAGTTTTCCCCTTCGGCTGCGGGTTCATTGCTCACGGAAAACGGGTTCGGCAACCGCTTGACGCTTTCCGAAGAGCGGATTTATAAAAATGTCCGCGCAATACAGCATCGCAATGAAATAGCTGATAAGGGGGATGATTTTCACGGGATGCACTTTTCGGTGGAGATGGAGACGGGAACGGGCAAGACCTATGTCTATTTGCGGACGATTTACGAATTGAACCAATGCTACGGCTTCAAGAAATTCGTCATCGTCGTTCCTTCCATCGCTATCCGCGAGGGCGTTTTGAAAAACCTGCATATCACGCACGAACATTTTCAATCGCTCTACGACAAGCCCGCCCTGCATTTCGATCTCTACGACAGTAAAAAAGTGGCTCTCTTTCAAGTTTGCAGTAAAAAAGGGTTGAGGAAAAGGGTGTAGAATGGCATGGATTGAGGATGAAAACGAATCTACAAGTTGGGTATGAGAGTGAAGGCTATAATGTCGTGA
>Ga0316611_1000644_pt1 | contig 11411 bp, 6 predicted proteins | sample MIS2016202_MG_FD_207675 | JGI IMG/M metagenome (GOLD analysis project Ga0316611, IMG submission 207675) | Microbial mat bacterial communities from Middle Island sinkhole, Lake Huron, Michigan, United States - MIS.2016.202 | ecosystem: Environmental > Aquatic > Freshwater > Lake > Sediment... | reverse complement strand
GTGCCTGACGCACCATACAACCCAAAATGGTGCGTCAGTCTTTAAAATAACCGTCTGCATCCCAACCCATCCATCTGACGCACCCTACAAAACCACTCATCACCCGTAGGGTGCGTCAGCTCAAAAAATTCAAAATTTACCGTAAAATTGTGCCTGACGCACCATACAACCCAAAATGGTGCGTCAGTCTTTAAAATAACCGTCTGCATCCCAACCCATCCATCTGACGCACCCTACAAAACCACTCATCACCCGTAGGGTGCGTCAGCTCAAAAAATTCAAAATTTACCGTAAAATTGTGCCTGACGCACCATACAACCCAAAATGGTACGTCAGTCGAACATAAATAATTACACCATGTCTAACTATCGTCGAGCAATTGTCCCGGGTGGAACATATTTTTTTACACAAGTTACTTATCAAAGAAAACCATGGCTATGTAGTGAAATTGGACGGCAATCTTTACGCCAAGGATTACAAAGATTACAAAAAGTATATCCATTTTCTTTAGATGCAATTGTTTTACTCCCCGATCATTTTCATTGTATTTGGACTCTACCAGAAGGGGATAGTAATTACTCTGGTCGATGGCGATACTTGAAAGGCTTTGTTACTCGTAGATGTAGTCATAAATTAGAATTAAATATACAAATAACCACATCACGGCAAAAGAGAAAAGAAAGTAATTTATGGCAAAGACGATACTGGGAGCACTTAATTAAAGATGAACAAGATTTTGCCAATTGCTGTAATTATATTCACTATAATCCCGTTAAACATGGATTATGTAAATCTCCAAAAGATTGGGAGTTTTCTAGTTTCAAAAAATTCGTTAAGCAAGGAATTTATTCAATGGATTGGGGTACTGATAAAATTCCCAATATTTCAGGAGATTTTGGTGAAGTATGAAAATATTATTCGCCGTAGGGTGCGTCAGCTCAAAAAATCTCAGAATCCACTATAAAACCGACATTCTGCAGGTTTCTCAATAAATGGTGCGTCAGCCGTGACGCTGCTCTTTAGCATCATAGATTAACCGTCTGACGCACCCTACAACTACTCATCACCCCGTAGGGTGCGTCAGCTCAAAAAATTCAAAGTCTACGATAAAATTGTGCCTGACGCACCATACAACCTTATCACCCCGTAGTATGGTGCGTCAGCTCAAAAAATTCAAAGTCCACGATAAAATTGTGCCTGACGCATCATACAACCCATAATGGTGCTTCAGTTTTTAAAATAACCATTTTTATCATAGTTAGTCTATACTGACGCACCCTACGTCTACAAGTTATTTTTATTATACCTTGACGGATTTAGCGGCCTGAGAAGCTAACTGATCAACTCGATTGTTAAACACATTATCGGCATGGCCTTTCACCCAAATCCATTCAATTTGATGTAAACGACTCACAGCGGATAGCTCCTGCCATAAATCCTGATTTTTCTTCTTTTTCCAATTATAATTCATCGTATTAATCAACAATTGACTATCACTATACAGCTTGATATTACAAGGACGCTTTAAAGCCCTCAACCCTTCAATTGCTGCCTTCATTTCCATCCGATTGCTTGTCGTTTCCAAAGGTTCCGAACCAAAAATCTCCTTACTGTGAGAACCATACATCAACAACGCTGCCCATCCCCCCACACCGGGATTGCCAATACAAGCACCATCCGTATAAATCGTCACCTCTGATAACTGAGGATCATTCAGATCAGAATTAATTTCTGAAAAAAGCTCAAGATTTTTCGGAGGATTAACTACTGATTTAAGACTGGGTAGCTGCGATTTATTTTTAAGGTGCTGATCCTTAAGTTCCACAAAAAGCCGAGCATTTTCTTCCGAAATCCATTGCCCTAAAATCCTCTGCCTCCAACCCTTTTCTAATGGGTAAGTAAGCCCTAATAATTTGATTTGCTGCTTCGACCAACCACCCCGTTGACTCTTGCCTTGCTCAATCAGTTCCGCAGTAATCTTCATGATCTTTTACCTCATCATCAAAATTCATTCACGCCAAAATCAAAAACCATTGTACCGCCATTTTTCCCGTTCCCCGTTCCCTATTCCCCCACCATTGCCAATAACCCCTCAAAAACCGGATCACCAAAACTCATCAAACGTAACCCCGGATCTGCCCCAAATACCGCCGGGTTAAACGTCACCCTTAAGGAGAGTTGCGGATATTGGGGCGTATTACTGGAAAGTTGCCATTTTTCCCCCTCCAAGGCTACCCAGTTAAAACCGTGCGATCGCAACCGTTGCGATTGGGTGAAAGCGGTTTCAATCTCCTGCCAGGATAGGGGAGCCGGAGCCAGGGGGGTGCGTAATTCTGCTAAATCCGCCTCCACATCCATTTCTACCATTTCATTTAATGAGGGCCGCACCGGAGCCACCGCCATTTCGGCTTCAAATTCCGCCATTAACACATCCTCCTCCTGAGGATCGGCGCTCATCGTGGCCTGCTCAATAAACGTCGGCACTTGGGCTAAAATCGGTTGGAGATTTCCCACAATACTCGTGAATAAACCGATCCGCTCCCGCAACCGTTTATAAACCTTCGCTTCCACCGTGCCATCATAGTAAAAATTGTGGATCTTCACTGTCGGATATCGCTGGCCAATGCGGTCTAACCGGCCAATTCTTTGCTCCACCCGCATCGGATTCCAGGGTAAATCGTAGTTAATTAATACCCCACAGGTTTGGAGGTTTAACCCCTCACTAGCCGACTCCGTACAGAGGAGAATTTGAATCTCTCCTTGGCGAAAACGGCGCTTAATCTCTTCCTTGGGGACAACCTGCCAAGCGGGATCAGGATTGTGGATCGGCAGTTCTCCCCCTCGGCCCGAATAACAGGCAAGGCGATCGCCATAGAGCGATCGCAATTCTGCCCGTAAATAATCCATCGTATCTGTATATTGCGTGAAAATAATCGCACTTTCCCGCTCCAAAAATTCCGCCCGTAATGTCTGCATCAAGAACAATAACTTACTATCCTCCCCCGTATTTTCAAACTGTCTTAACAGCGTCTCTAAATATTCAATTTCTTTGGGATCAACCGGCTCCATATACCGCTCTAACCCCTGAATCACAGCCTCATCAGCCTCATCCACATCTACGAGATCATCATCCGTTAAACTAATCCCCGCTAAACGTCGTTTTAGGGATTCCTGAATGGCATAGAACGAACTGGTTAAACGCTTGCGATAGAGCGTCATCAAAAACCCTAAAGCCTTGCGGTCTTGTTTTTGGGCCAAGCGGTAAAAGTTGCGAACATAATCACTAACAGCTTGATAGAGGGGAATTTCGCGATCGCCCTCTAACCCAATGGCATTATCCTGAACAAAACGCTGGGGAATATCCCGCTCCAACAATCCCCGCCGATAATATTGCCGCAGTGTTTCTCGCGTATGGCGAAACATCAAATCCTTGAGGGGCGTATTCGTCGTTAAATACTGCCGCGAGGCTTCGATAAAAGCCTGATCTTGACACAACTGTTTCCCATCAACAAACGTCTTGCCATTCTGCCAAATATCCCGCAACTTATAGCTTAACAAACGATTTTGCTGCTTAAAATATTGTTCCAGGCGATCGCAGGGTTTTCCCCCAGACCGGAAATAATCCACCGCCATCCGTTGCCAAAACTCCAAAACCATCGGATTGAGCTGCTCTCCCAAGGTCATAAAATAATCACAAAAACTATCCCCATACCGCCAATGGCCCGGCAATCCCAACAAGGCTAATAGATCAAACACTTCAATGGGATCAATTTGCATCGGCGTGGCAGAAAGTAAAATCAACGCCGTTGTCTGAGTTCGCAACTGCTGCATCAGTTTTAATAAACTATTGGGCGTATCTTTCCGCGCTTTGGGAGTTTTTCGTCTCGCATGATGGGCTTCATCTAAAATAATTAAATCCCAAGGCTCTGCATCCAATAATTCCCCCCGCCGTTCCTGACGACGCACCAAATGGGACGAAGCTAACACCAAATCATACCGATTCCAAGGGTTAATTTTGCCTCCTTCCTCGTGACTTGGCTCTGCCAAGTCATGAATTCCCGGAGGCTCTGCCTCCCTGTTGAATCCCTCCTCTCCTCCTCGGCCATAGGGGTCTTTAAATTCCCCCTGACTATAACTCCAAAAATGCAAATTAAACTTATCCCGTAACTCCTCCTGCCATTGGGGTTGAACACTAGCCGGAACTAAAATTAAGACCCGTTTTACCTTTTGGCTCACCAATAAATACCGTAAAATCAACCCCGTTTCAATGGTTTTTCCTAACCCCACCTCATCGGCAATCAAAAAACTGCGGGGGAACGTTGCCGCCACCCGGCGCAGAATTTTAAACTGGTGGGGCCAAGGTTCAATGGGAATCGATTGTAAACAAAACGCTAAACAGCCGTCCTGTTGATGAAGGTTGATCAAGTCCGAAAATTCTGATTGTTGTTGGCCATAACTTGCCCCTGCTTCCCTTGCCCTTTGATCCGGTTTTGATTCCTCTTGAGGGGGCAGGGGGCGCGTATCAAATTCCTGATGTACATCCCACATCGGTTGAGAGCGGGGCAAATAGCGTAATAATTTCGCCTGGACGGCCTCAGGCACATCAAAAAGTTTAACCTGGGGTGCGTGATCATTCCACAACTGTTCAAACCGAAACACTTCCTCATTGACTCGTTCCGCATCTCGCTCCCCTTCCCAACTGCAATAAACATGGAACGATTCAATATTTTGCTCCCAACCACTTAAGGATTCATTATTAGACCCAAAACAAACCAACTGGTTAAATTGAGCATCGGTAAAAATCCCGACTTTTTCATGAAAAATGTGATGGGGATCAAGTTGTTGGGTCGGGCTTTCGGGAACACCATCCTTTTTAAGAGGAATAGCAATTTTAATATCAAGATAGCCATGCTCAATCAGCCAGGATAAAATTTCAAAATGCTTGAGTTGTACCAAGGTTTGCGGGGGCGTGAGGGCAGATTCTAGGGAATGGTTGAGGGCATCCCGGAGATCATAACCCTTTTGGATCGCGGCTAAATCTTGGGGAGAAAAATAACACCCCATAATCAAGCGCATTTTGCCTTGATTCTGCAACAATGCCCCCAAGCCCGCCGCCACCCGGCTCAAAATCGCGCTACTGAAAAAACCAGATTTGCGATCGTATTGACAAGCATTTTCGAGAGCCGGAATATAAAAATCAAGAATGGGGTTATTTTCGTTGCTGGAGTAGCTGATTTTCCATGGGTGGTTGGGGAGCATGATTATGCCTCAGTAATGGTGCGTCAGTCGTTAGGATGCTCATCTTGATCATAACTTAATCCCTCTGACGCACCCTACAATATGAAGTTGTAGGGTGCGTCAGATTTAATTAATCCTGGCAATAATGATTAAATTGTGCCTGACGCACCGTTAATTTAGGCTACTCCCCCAACAAAATCCGTAAAGCCCGCAAAACACTATTGCGGTTGCCATTATTGACTTTGGCAAACCAATAATGGGCTTCTTCGTTGCTCATGCCTTCAATTCCTGAGGTAATATTGATGATTTTTTCCTCCTTGCGTAAAGGTTGCAAAACTTGAAAGAGAATGGCTAGACTCACTCCGGTTTCCTCGCTAAGAATATAGGGGTTTTGTCGTTTATAGGAGAGGGTTTTAGGGTCATATTTGTTGGCCTTTAAGATTTTATAGATTTGGTGACGGGCTAATATTAAGCAATTCCCCTTCAGCCGGCCAAGGCGTTTGGCCGCTGGCCGCTTCTTCTGACCCGCTTGCTTGTAAGCGCATTGGTATAACTCCAAGGCAAAATTATTATTGCTGGTGGGGATGACCCGCAGTTGAAATTCTTGCATTGCTGCTTAACCCTGATCCTTATATTGCAAGTTGACCTCTAAATGTAGCCGCTCCACGGGGTTACGGTGTAAGATGGAGAGAAATTGATTTAATTCAGGGCCATCAGGGGCGATCGCCTGCTCAAATTTAAATGTTAGCGTCATACTCACTTCCCCCTGAATATTGGGCTGATTCAGAAAATTATTCACCGATCCGCTGACATTTTTGAACCCCTGCGCATCCCCTTGATATTCCAACCGCAGAAACTGCTCTCCCGTTTGGATCGTCACGATTTGATCAATGTGAGGTTGAAACTTAGCCAATAAACCCAATGATGTAGACATTTTGCGATAGTCAATAATTTGTGCCACGGTAATCGACAACTCGCTAATACCTTGGACTTTAAATTTCTCGCACTCATCGCTCAGTTCATTAAACACCCGATTGAGCGTTCCTTGCGATCGCCAAAATTCTGGTTTAACCAACAATAATCCCGGCAGTTTCCCACCCCCACCAGGGGGATCAACAACGTCATTCCTTCCGATCAATACCTGAGTTTCTTGGGTGGCGGTTTCTCCCTCGCCATAATCCGCCACCACCCGGAACATAGTTGTTTCACTCACCGTGCCACTGTACTCATCCTGCGGGCGAAAATCCCCCCCCAAAAACTGGTCATTGGCATGAAGTTGCACCTTTAACGCACCTTTAGCCCGCCAACGCACCACAACAGGTTTACAAAAATCACTTGATGGCATCAGTTCGCCATGGAGTTCAATCACCCTCGGTTCCGGCAGTTTGAGAATTCCCCGACGATATAACACCATCCGATCAGAAAATTCAATCGTTTCCGGTAATTGTAAAGCGGTTTCTGGCGTTTGGATATAAACCTGTTTCCCCATCGCTAAATCCCAGTTACCCTTTTCTAAGCCTTGCCGAATCGTATCACGGAGTTTTTGGACTTCTTGGTCAATTAAAAAATTCAACTCCGGCTGTTTAAAAAATTGATCGCGGAGATTTTTCGTTGTCCAATGCTCCAAACCCGCCGGCCAAACCTTTTGCAAAATATAGGCCGGGGCAAAGGTATCCTTGGGATCTTCCGCTTGAGGGCGGATTTTTTGACAATCTCGCAAAGCTTTGAGGATAATATCCTGCTGATTCTTTTTGCCTTTAATCGTGCTGGCATCCTGGGCCGATAATGTGTAGTGCATTAAATCCCTCGGTGCTTTTATGTCATCCTTAGCGGGATAGAAGAGATGGCGATAGGCATTGGTGAGGGCCACCCGCACAGCTAGTTCTAATTCTCCTTTTTTGATGTTGAGTTGTTTTTTCTGTGCCTCAGAAATATCATCTAAACGGTTAGGACTTTTTGAGATATTTTCAACGGCTTTATATTCCCGCGCTAAATCAATAGCTCGCTTAATTTCTGACTGATTCGCCACCAAAAAAAGGAGGCGATTGCGAAAAATGCGAAACTTACCCGCCTCGCCGGTATTGTTAAAAATCTGCTCCACTAACGGCGGCGGCGGGTCTTGGGAGTTCGTCACTGTATCTTCATCAAAATCTAAGATACAGAGTGCCAAATGATCCGCCACATCATTAACATCGGAAGCAGAATCCGGCGCGGCAATGAGGTGAAAAACCTTACTGGCAAAAATACTATCACGGCGTTCCCTCAGATACTCTTTTGCCTCACTGGTGCTCACTTGCTCCTTCTCTTCAGCAATGATTTTATTAATCGAGGGTTCTTCTTTAAAACGGGCAATAGAAGTCACCGGATCTAGGTCTAAATACCAAGCCACTTTGACTAAATCATCTAATACCTTCTCAATAAAACCACTATCTAAACCCGGCGTTAGCAATGAGAGATTTAATTCTGCCCGTCGAATTCCGGAGGAAATTCCTTGGGTGAGGGAATGTAAAAAGATCGTGCGGGCGACCCAAGTCGAAAAGGGTGGTTTTCCGGCATTGCTCCATTGTTGGTCTTGGACTTGAGCATAGGCTTCTCGACCGTTGGGATTATAGAGATCCGCTTGGATGGGTAAACGCATCAATGGCCGTTGGAGCCGTGAGGTTAAATCACTGGTAACGGTGGGATGGAGGCCCACAGGAATATGATGGCTATGGATCAGCGGTACAGGGTTGGTACTGTCATCATGGCGGCTTTGCCAAAGATGCTGAATCACTAATGCTAATAGGCGTAAGGCTCCCCGCGTTCGCTGAAATTCGGGAATGGCGGCAATTTTTTGGGTGAGGAGTTTAAACAATTCAGGATGAAAGGGATAGGAATTGGCGATCGCCTGGCTATAACTGGCATCTTGACAGCCATCGGGCAAATCCACCCGACTGCCCCGATAGCAATGAATATAGGCTTGCCCCGCTTTTTCCGCAGCATCGGCACTGACCTGTTCAAACAACCGTTGTTTAACAATATTGTAAATTTCTACATCGGTGGATGGACTTAAAACCCGTTCTTGACGAGCCGAAGCCCGAATTGCTTCATTCAGTTCGACGGTTTCTTCGCCAAAGGTATCTGCGGCTGAGGCAAGGGAATAAACTAGGATTAATTGATTCCCCGCTGCTGCTAAATCCATCAGGGAAAAGAGAAACGCCACGACTTGTTTAGCAAGGGTACTTGACCCAATTACTTTCCCTTGGGCTGCTCGTAAATGGCGGGCCAGTTCATCAAGAATAATCACCGTGGGCTTGCCGTTGGTTAACTGCTCTAAAACTGAAGTTCCTGGACTAATACCACTATCATCAGAACCTTTTAACAGTTCATAACCACGAATTCCTCCCACTTGATAGGCAATTTCACCCCAAAGGGTTTTGGTGGTGATCCCGGTTTCGCGATGGTAAACGCCATTTTCTGGATCAAGATCTCGCCCATCAATGGCCGCTACCTGAACGGCATAGTCGGGAATTAATTTTAAATCTACAAATCGGTCTAGCCCCGGAATTTTGCGACCCTCCCGACAGATATGCCAAAGGGCAATTTGATCGTGGGTTTTGCCGCCGCCAAAACTGGTTTCGAGGCGAATAATCGGTGAACCGGCATCAGTACCACTTAACCGGCCAAACACTTCCCGAATTAGGGTTTTAATGCCATCGGTGGGGAAGGTATTGGCAAAAAAGGCAGTGGGTTGTTGATAAACCGGGGGGGCGTTGCCCTCAACGACGGGGCGAATTTTAGCGGCAAAAATTTCGCTGGTGAGTTCTCCCGCTTGAATTTCCGGTCTGGGCTGGCAGTGGTCAAAGATGGAGGGCAACATGGGACAGTTCCTTTAAGCCGAAAGGGGTGAGGGTGTTGGCCGCCCCTGGTTTCCTCTCTAGCCTAGCGAAAATTTCCCTTCTCAACAATTCTCGATCCGAGATTCCGCAGGTTGCTCGATCAATGGTGCGTCAGTCGTTACGCTGTTCTTTTGCGTCTTAGGTTATCAATCTGACGCACCCTACAACTCTCTAGCCTAGTTGCTCGATCAATGGTGCGTCAGCCGTTACGCTGTTCTTTTGCGTCTTAGGTTATCAATCTGACGCACCCTACAACTTCTCAACTATTCCCCATTCCCTACTCCGGATCGTAGGTAGAAGCAATATAAAGCTCCTTAAGTTGACTATCCGCCACCCCCGCCGGGGCATCGGTGAGGAGCGATCGCGCCTGTTGGGTTTTCGGGAAGGCAATCACATCGCGGATCGAATCTTCCCCGGCCAATAGCATCACTAAACGATCTAAACCGTAGGCAATGCCGCCATGGGGGGGCGTGCCGTAATCAAAGGCATTGAGGAGAAAACCGAATTTTTCCCGCGCTTCCTCATCACTTAAACCAATGGTGCTAAATACCTTTTCCTGCACATCCCGCTGATAGATCCGTAAACTACCGCCGCCAATTTCAATGCCGTTATAAATCACATCGTAGGCTTGGGCGCGGGCAGTGGTGAGATCGGCTAAATCTTCCGGGTGGGGAGCGGTAAAGGGGTGGTGGAGGGCTTCAAGGCGTTTCTCGTCGGCGTTGTATTCAAACATGGGGAAATCTGTCACCCAGAGCAAATTCACCTGATCGGGATCAATCATCCCTAATTGTGCGCCTACGACTTGACGGAGGCGATCTAAGGATTTATTGACCGTCGCGGTATCCCCGGCTCCAAATAATAGTAACGTGCCGGGTTCTGCGCCGGTTTTGGCCAGTAATGCCGCCTTTTGTTCGGGGGTTAAATTATCTTTAATTGCGCCAATGGTGTCGATTTCGCCCCCTTCCCGGACGCGAATATAGGCGATGCCTTTGGCTCCGGCAATGGTGGCTTCGGTGAAGAGATCGCCGCCGGGTTTAATGCGCATATTGGAAATGCGATCGCCCCCAGGAATCGGCAACACTTTAATCATGCCGCCGCTTTTCACCGCACTACTAAACACCTTAAACCCGCAATCTTTTAAAATATCGGAAACTTCCACCAATTCCAATCCGAAACGGGTATCCGGGCGATCGCACCCATAGCGATCCATGGCCTCTGCATAGGTCAACCGGGGGAAAGGCCGGGGCAAATCAACACCTTTGACGGTTTTAAAAATATGGCAGATCAGGGCTTCATTGAGGGCGAGGATCTCCTCCTGGCTCATAAAGCTCATTTCCATATCCAACTGGGTAAATTCCGGCTGACGGTCGGCCCGTAAATCTTCATCCCGGAAACAGCGGGCAATTTGATAATAGCGATCGCACCCCGCCACCATCAGTAACTGTTTAAACAGTTGGGGGGATTGGGGGAGAGCGTACCATTGCCCCGGATTGACGCGGGAGGGTACGAGGTAATCCCTTGCCCCCTCTGGGGTGGAGCGGGTCAAAATTGGGGTTTCCACCTCAATAAACTGCTCTTGATCTTCTAAAAAGCGGCGCATTGCTTTAACGACAGCATGGCGCAATTGCAGGTTACGGGCCATGCGATCGCGCCGCAAATCTAAATAACGATATTTCAACCGCAGATCTTCCCGCACCGTTTCGCTATCACTACTGGCCACCTGAAAGGGCAATTGCTGATGGACGGCGTTGAGGAGTTCGATGTGATCGGCGTAGATTTCAATTTCCCCCGTGGGGAGTTTGGGGTTAAGGGAATCAGCAGGGCGGGCGCTCACCCGGCCCGTAATCCGCACCACATATTCATTGCGGAGTTTTTCCGCATCACCGTAGGAAGCGGGAGTCCGTTCGGGGTCGCTGACGATCTGCACCACACCGGAGCGATCGCGCAGATCAATAAAAATTACTCCGCCATGATCCCGACGGCGATCCACCCAGCCGCAAAGGGTGACAGTTTGTTCCAGATCGGTGGCTCGTAGGGCGGCGCAGTAATGGGTTCGCATGGCTCAGGGTCTAAAAGGCTTGAGAATTCAAGAATTGTTCCGTTGCCCATTATGAGCGATCGCGGCCCTCCAGGGTATCCCTAGGGGAATTCCCCGCCGGTTTTGTCCATACTAGGGCCTGTCATCAGTTAAGCCAAACAACAAAGGCTGCCAGGTAGATAGCCCCCAAAAAGTTGCGTGCCGTTTTGTCATAACGAGTGGCAATGGCACGATACTGCTTGAGTCGAGCGAAGAAA
>Ga0316611_1000643_pt1 | contig 11414 bp, 16 predicted proteins | sample MIS2016202_MG_FD_207675 | JGI IMG/M metagenome (GOLD analysis project Ga0316611, IMG submission 207675) | Microbial mat bacterial communities from Middle Island sinkhole, Lake Huron, Michigan, United States - MIS.2016.202 | ecosystem: Environmental > Aquatic > Freshwater > Lake > Sediment... | reverse complement strand
CAACGAACGAATGTCCGAAGAAACTAATTGCTTTGTTGCTGACTTGTATATCAATGGCAAGAAAGTCGGCTATGTAAAGAATGATGGTCACGGTGGCTGTACTGATTATCGTGGTAACTCAAAGGAAGATAATATACTAATTCAGGAAGCCGAAAAGTATTTCTTATCCTTGCCAAAGGTGAAGTCAGAAGAATACAACTTCGAATACCAACCAACACTTGAAAGCTATATTGATGAACAGCTTGAAGCATACCTGAAAGCCAAAGAAATGAAGAAGATGGAAAAGTATATGCTAACAGGTATTCTCTTTGGCATACCTAATAGTGGTTCTTATTCTCGTATTGATTACAAACACTCATTGTCTGCTCTTGCTAAAGTCAATCACTTGGCATTACAAGCAAGGGTTAATCAAATCAAAGAAAGATATTGTACTAAGGGTGAAGTAATCTTAAATACAAACCTCACAGAACTCGGTATCAGTATTTAATCACCGCAAAAATACCTACAATTAACTTCGTTATTCACCGCAAAAGATTGTCCTAAGTTGTAACATACTTAGGACAATTTTCGTATAATGAATATAACCAATACACACAAACACAATGAGAAAAGTAAAAGATTTAAATCAAACCAAACAGAACCTTGTTGATGCTGTTATCGAAAGTCTTAAGGCAGATATTCTTGCAGGTGATGTAACTGTACTTGATGAACTACTGAACAAACTTTCTATTAAGACTTTGGTTCAATCACTCCCCGAAGAAAAATGGGATGAATTTAAAGAACTGAACAGTTCTTATTTTGAAATCATGCGTCAGGATTATTTTGAAGATGCAGGACGTGAAGAAATTCAGATTCATGCAGGGGAGAATGGAAACATTTTCATCTTTCAGGATGATGGTAAACTTGGTTTCATTATTGATGTCTATGGACAGAATGACCACCACGATACTATGCAAGTATGGGAAGAAGACCTTGATGATGGTACAGATGTGTGATGAACAACAGGCAAATGGTTTTAAATAAAAACCATTTGATAATATCAAACCCCAGAATTGTAACAAACTCTGGGGTTTTTTCGTATAATGAATATAACAAACAAACAAGACAATGGCAAAGAAAAATTTAAGACAGCAGTACATCGATGACATCATGGAAAACAAATATGGTGACGATGACCCAAAGTTTTATGATTCCAATCTTGACTTCCTGAATGGATTAAGTCTTAAAGAACTTGCAAGCATGGCAAGTAACGAATTCGAAGATGAAGAAGAAGAAGAATTCGAGCTTGAAGGCGAAGTACAGGAATCTGATTTCGATGATGACGAACTTTTTAATTAAAAACAATATAAACCATACACAATGAACACACCTGTAATATTATTAGGAATTGATTGGTCTGAGTTGAGAAATCAGAAAAGAACATTGATTGTTGTTATTAATAAACTTGAAGAGGGATTTAGTACTGGTGATGTACTTGGTAATAGAAACTCAATTATTTCTGACCTACAGGGAATTCTGAACCTGATTGACAGTCTTCAGGATTACGCTGTAGATAACCTTGGAATTCAGGCTATACATGTATATGACTTTGAACTTGAAGATGAGCGTGATGCTGAGACACCAGAAGAACGTTTTGCCCGTGAGAATGCACAGATAATCTTTGAAATGCGCATCGAAGGCGAAGGTCTTTACGTGGATGATGAAATGTCCAAGGAATTCATTCAGAGCATAGTTGATGACAGCATGCATGCTGTAGCTATTAAAAATATCATTCGTCACTCAATACTGAACGATGTTAAAGCCGACCCAAATGATTTTGAGCGTGACGAAAATGGCAAACTAACTTATGATTACACCATGTATGATTATGGTTATGCAATTGAAAACTATTGCAGAGAAATTCATCATATGAAAAATGGTCGCAAAATCATAAAAAAATTGTACAAAGCATAAAAATATTGGATAGCAATGTCCAATTGGCGACAGGTCAAATTCCTTTCAGAGTATTTATCTCTGGGAGGAATTTATTATGAAACTTAATCAGAATGTACTCGATGAACTAAGTTCTTATTTAAAAAAAGTTAAATACAAAAACATTGTTCAGGAACTTAAACTGGAGCATTGTACAGATGAACATGGTGACTATATTTATCTGGTGTGCATTAAGATTAAGAAGTCCCAGAAAGAAAAAGGATATGGCACAATTGCATTGTCCGAGGTAATTAAGTTAGCTGACAAATATAATGTCCGTATCATATTGTTCGCAACATCTATCTTTGGTGCAGACCTGAAACGATTGTACACCTTTTATATTAGACATGGATTCGTTTTAATTAAGAATGATAACGATGGTAAAATGATTTATTATCCACAGAAAATAAAAGAAAAATTAAAATAGTTATATATCTTTGTAACAAATTCGAAATAGAATCTGTATCATTGTACATAACCAACACACGAAACCATGAAAATCTTACAGACACCAATTTCAGACAATCACAAGTCAGCAATGTTCTTCAATGGCGTTGTTGCCGAAGACAAAGGATATAAACTCGCAACCTATCAGGATGGTGAGATTGAATTTATGGGCAACGAGCATATAGGAATCGAAATCATCGACCTCGGCAAAAAGGGTTTGATAAATGACAACGATGTTGATAACGAAGAAACAATTGATATTTTTGTTGACAAATTTATCTGCATCTATAATGGCGATGTTTGTGATGAAAATCTGATTGATGATGGTCAGTTGTATTTCGACAACTACGATGAAGCCATTGAAGGTTTTGAAGAATTTTTGTCGGAACTATAATATTGAAGAAGTGAAAACCAACCGTTAATACGCTCTGCAGGTGACCAAGTGCTTAGTTGCACGCACCCACGGTAATGGTTGCACAGTAGGGACTCTCACCCTTGTAGAGACTGTGTAGAGAAACCCCCTGAGACCACGCACGTCCGTTCTTAGAACATTCCAAGTCGTGGTTAAGGGGGTTTCTTGTTTTTATTTAAAAACTATATATCGACAGCAAAATCAAATTCATGCCAAAATTTAGTATTATTTTGTAACAAAAACAACAGGGTTTTCGTATAATGATTATAACCAACACACAAACAAAATGAAAACAAACTGGTCAAGTCCGAAAACAAATATAGTCGCTGGCTTATTGGATTTAAGAAGTGCACTGGCAGCAGGTCAAAACGCCAAGCTGGTTAAGATGAGAAATGAAGACTGCATGTATCCTATTAAGGTTAAGAACGAAGATAAGGACTTCAGGAACTATGAATTCAGTATTGGACATCCAAGCAGCATTAATGCAATCAAATCTGACACCCATATGTCGGAATTCATGAAACAACTTTCCCTGAATTACGTTACTAAATACGGTACAGAGGAAGCAGTGAAGAAATACTATGAGACTGGTGTTCTGAGTGCCGATAACGATAAAGGCTATGGCTGGTCTCACTTGGTTAACGTGGATGACTATATAAAATGGTTGGAAATTGATAATAGTGAAAGTGGTGGACATGTTGAGCGTGCCAAGATGTATCGCATGCAATACAGAAGTTCTGAATATGATAATACTAATTTCTTTGACTTCTATTCTTACAAACACGGTAGCCAGTATGCAGTGAAGACCTTCAAACGTAAACTTTGGGTTGTTGCAACTGTAGATAAAAAAGAAAAAGTTAAAATCCCTGTAATGGTACACGTGCTAAACGTTCTTTTGTATCCGTTAAAATACGTACCAAGGAAACATGTATTAAGAATGCCAGAATACAAGGTCATCACCTTTAGGGTTGGTGGAGTAACAAATGGTTATAGTGTAGAATTCCAGATACCAAAGAAATTCGGTTTTAAATAAAATTGTTTTGCTGTTTTTGTGTGTTTTTTTCTGTTCATTTCTGCCCAGAGGATTGGTTACCCTCTGGGTTTTTTTATTTAAAATTGTCCCAAATATTGTATATATTCGGGACAGGTTTGTCACAAATATATACTATTATTGTGACAAATTTTGTAACAAATTTTAATTAAGAACCGTATAATGATTATAGGCTGGGTAAAACTGGGGTGCAGTAATCCACTCCTGCCTATAAGTCTGATATTAGAAAGATTCTAAATAAGGTGAGTTTGTAACAAATTCTAATTAAAATCAGTATCATGACTGTAACTCAAAACTTTTTTATTTAAAAATATAGGTGGTGGTAAAACAAAATGAAATTAGTTAAAAAATAATTGAGTTAGTTGTAACAAATTTCAAAGATTATCCGTATAATTGCATATCGAACACAAACGCAGTATTAACCAAAAAAATCTTACAAATGGAAATCAATCTGAAAAAATTAGGCGAACAGGCAATCGAAAGTACTACAGGCTCTAAGAAAATGAGACTTAGTGAAAACGCAAGTTCAATGGTATTTCAACTGTTTACCAAAAACGTATACAGTAATCCTATTGGTACGGTTGTACGTGAAATCGTCAGCAATTGTTTTGACAGCCATACAGAAGCAAAAGTAAATGCACCTGTTCTGGTAAGGAAATTCCAAGACACACAGGACAATACCATATATATAAGCTTCATTGATTATGGTGTTGGCATGTCTCCCGACAGAGTTGAGAATATATATGGTGTGTATTTCGAAAGTACCAAACGTGTTGATAACACACAAATTGGTGGCTTTGGTATCGGTGGCAAAACTCCCCTTGCTTATAAGAGGTCAACTGGATTGGGCGAAGGTGAATACGATAACAGCTTCAATGTTATTACCAACTTCGATGGTATCAAATATGCTTACCTGATTTTCGAAGGCGATGACTCACCTGTAATCACATTGTTACACAGCGAACCAACTACCGAAAGAAACGGTACAGAAGTACGCATACCTGTACTGTCAAATGATGTTGATAAATTCACAAAGGAAATGGTAAGACAATTGTACTATTTCGAAAACGTGGTCTTCGAAGGTTTTGACGATGATTATGGGAATGGCGAAACCCTGTCAAACACATACCAAATCATCAGAGGTAAGTCATTCTTATTCAGAGGTAATGAATACAGCGAGTACATGCACATCTGTTTGGGTAGAGTAGCTTATCCAATTGACTTCAATGTACTTGGCTTATCATCAAGTGATTACAGGTTGCCAGTTGCAGTAAGACTTGAAGTGGGTGATATAAACGTCACAGTATCAAGGGAAAGTGTTGATTATAGTGAATCAACAATCAAGATGTTGAAGAAGAAACTGGAAACCGTAAAGGAAGAAATTGTTGGCTTGTTGGCAAAGCAGTACAGCGACATCAAGACTTTGGAGCAGTACTTCAATGTAAAGACTGACTTTGGTCAATTGGTGTTCAGCAATGGAAAATCAATGTACGTTGGAAACCTGATTAAACAAAGTGATGTTGACTTCTCCAACTTTGCATACAGCTTTTTGAAGATGCCGAATGACAAACAGTTATTCAAGTTGTTCTTTGATGTAAAGACTTATGGTAAGAAACCCAGTAGGTCAAGATACAGGGCAAAATATGAATTCGAAGGTGGTTACAAAGAGTTGAAAGAACAAACCAACCTATTGTACACTATGGGTGCTTTTAACAGGAAGATTGTAAAACAGGCTTACCTGAAAGACAAACACGAAATGTATCATATTATCGACACTCGTAATATGTGTAGTAACTTCATGTTGAGGGAAATTTCAGAGTTATTCAATGTACACTTGGATAAAGCAGTTGATGATAATGGAAAGCCAGTTGACTTCATTAAGAGTTTAATTGATATGCAGGAAGAATACTTTGCCATTGTACAAAAATATGGAGAGAACTACGACACTTTGGAAGTACCCGAAGAATATGTACTGGCAAGGAAGAACAGGAAAGTCATATCAGAAGAAATGCGTAAAACTACCATACCTGTAAAATTTGTTGGTAGCTATGGTACTGACAGGATTGTTCTGGATGCAATGTTCAAATACAACATGCCTATCTTCTACGGTACAAAGGAAGACGAGTACAAATTAAGCAATGCACATAATCTGTATCAGATATTGTTCAACAATAATATTGTTTACGCTTTCGATGATTATAACAAAGTGTTTAATATTAACAGACATAGCAGAGGTCGTAATGATAAAAGCAAACGCAGTATAATGTTCATTCAGGTTGCACAGAACAACATTAAGTACATGGAATACTGCAAGAATGCCATTCATATTGACAAATTCTTTGTGAAAATGTTGTACCGTAAGGAAAGTGTTGTAAAACAGTACTTCCAGACCTATAACCTGATTGAGAAATACAATGGACTTGGAGACCTTTACAGGGATAATTATTTCACACGTATTGATGCAGTTTGGGGTGCAAAAATAGTTAACCTTAACAAGTTGATTGATGCAATACCTGATAATGCAAAAAATACTGACATAGGTTATAACAGAAGCATATTGCAGAAATTCTTCAATCTCGATGCACTCGAAATGACTAAGGAGCAGAAAGTAATTGCTAAAGAACTGGAAGACCTTGCATTCCTTAAACAAATGAATGCAGAAATCCTGAAATTTATTTATCTGCGTGATGAACTGGAAACCGCTCCAAAAGAATTAATTGGAGTATTACAAAAAGTGATGGTGCTTTAGCACCATCTTTTTTACACTATTTTGTAACAAATTAAAAATATTATTCGTATAATTGTAAACACAAACACAAACAAAATTCAAGATTATGAAAAACATTCAAGGTGTAAAAATCGGTAACATGGTGAACATCAGTATTGATGGTAAACTCCATAAAAAGAATTGTGGCAGTCCGAATGAAGCAGATGTGCTTTTTAAAGCTGTCCTGAATGCCAAAGAGAATCCAAATGATGGAAACATCAAGGCATTGCGCTCATTGTTAAATGAAAAACTCCGTATCGCTATTATGGCAGGTCTGGAAACTGACCCTGAAACCAACGAGGTTTATCTTGCAGGTTTCAATACTCCTGTTCCTACAACACTTGTTGAGGTTGCAAAAGAATATCACGACAATGGTTATCCATTGGATGCTATTATCAACTTCTGGAAGCTATTAATGCTCAACCCTGACACAAGAGTACGTACTGTCCTGTTTGACTTCATCAAAACCCATGACTTCGTTCTGACCGATGCAGGTTATATGGTGGTTTACAAAGCTGTATATGACCACAACGATAAGAAAGAAGTTGATACCACTTTCACTGAATTCGTGAGCAACAAGTATCTGCATGTGAAAAAAACATGGAAGGAAAGTCCTAAAAACTATGTGGTATATAAAGACCTCAACGAAGACAGTTTTGGGATTACCAATGTAAAGACTGCTGAAAAGTGGGATGAAGAAGACCGTGAAATCGAATTTCTTGGCAACCTTGCCGAACTCTTTGATGCAATTTTCAATTCAGATGTTGAAGAAAAAATCGAAGCCGATATTCCTGTCTATACTGATATGCACAGTGGTTCAATGCGTATTGTCCTTGGAGAACCTGTTATAATGGATAGGAAAGAATGTGATGCCGACTTCCGCAGAGATTGTTCAAACGGTCTGCATGTAGGTGCAACAAAGTATGTTGAGAATTTTGCAGGTAGTTCTTCTACCATCTTGGTATGCTATGTGAACCCTGCAAACGTAGTTGCTGTTCCTGATTACGACCACAGCAAAATGAGGGTAAGTGAATACTTCCCATTTGCAATTGCTTCCTATACTGACAGGAAAATCGACATCATCGAACAGGCTTACTTCGAGTCAGATTATTGCGAATACGAAATCGAAAAACTGGAAGAACAACTTGATAAACTTCGGGCAGAAGAACTTCCAATCGAAACTGCAATGAATGCCGAAGCAGAAGAACGGTCAATGTCCGAACTATTGAAAATCATTGGGTCAAGATTACTTGATATTGAATAGGTTTGTGTTTTTATTCAACCCTCTGTATAGTAATGTACAGAGGGTTTTTTATTAAAAATACTTCAAGTAAATTGTAACATAATGTCCATGATATTCGTATAATGTAATAATAACTAATACACGAAACCATGTTAATGGTGTAAGGTGTATCGACAGAGAACCTGCAATGGAAACAAGAGAAACTGAACAAATAACTTTAAACTAAAAACAATGACACGCACTACAGGAACTGAATATAGAAAACAACTCCAAGACTTAAAGGAGAAAACCAATGCTTTGGAAGCCAGAATCAAAAACCGCTTGCTTGAACTTACAAAGCAAAACCCTGATGTGGTTATCAGTAGAATCGGTGATACTAATATCAAAGCAAAAAGCGTATCTGAACTCTATGCAAATAATGCAGATATCAACACAGCACTCGAAATCATTGAAACCATTGAGAAATGGCTTGCAGACAAACATCCACATGTACAATTGAGTATTGATTATAATTCTTAAATAAAACATCATGAATCGCAAAGAAAGAACTAAACTAAAAAGAAAATACCGTGGAAATCTATGGATAGCATTCTCATGTATATTTACATTTGTACTGGCATTTATTGGTTTATTGATATTTGCAGTTGATGCACCACAGTCAGTTATAATTATAATTGGCATTACCATCGCAATTACACTGATTGTAGGATTTGTTGCCAATGTCAATGCAGATTGGACACACCGAGACTTAATTAGATACAAAGCCGATGTACGTGATTATCGTGCAAGAAGACTTTTTCAAATATGCTTAGACCTGATAGATGCAGGTAAACTCAAGGAAGCAGGTGATTTATATTTGTGTATACCATTGAAACACAGTGTTCGTGATTATCTGTATTCAATACTAATTTACGAATTCCGTAAATCAGATGACCCTCAGTTAAAAGAACGTGGTGTAAAAAGAATGAAAGAACTTCGAGATTTCTATGACCCAAATAAATTTAGTTTTAATTAAAAATAGTAATAACCTAATACAAAAACAAAATGAAAAACATCGAAGTAAAAATTATCGCATTACTGGCATTCAACAACATCGATATTTTCGATTCCTTTGCCAAAGACAAAAACGACCCACTTCATTTTGATAACATCATGAAAACCCAAGAGAACCTGATGGAAGAACTTAAAGTCTTGGCTAAAGCCAATAAGACCCTCTTGGGACGTACATTACAATTCCCTATGGCTGACAGCTACGCATTGTACGTGGTTACCAAGGTAAGTAAAACCATAGCAACCCTTACTTGGGTTAAATGGTGTGACGCATGGCAGGACGACCGTCTTGGTTATGAGAACACAATCAAACTCGATTACGTTACTCAGAAGATTCAGAGTGAAGATGCAATGGAGGCTTATTTCAAGAAAACTCAAACCGTCTAAATATGAAAACAAATTTTAAATAAAAACAATGAAAAACTGGATTAAATTCATATGGTTGGTCTTACTGTTCTTTTCTGGAATTCCAACGCTACTAACCATTAATTATATTTTCAATGGTTTTGATAAAGTTAAGTGGATTGAAGGACTCATTGTACTACCAAACCACACGCTATGGTTCTTTATAATGTACAACTTCATGGCAAGCATATTGTTCATGATATATTGTATCAATCGCTTTTTTAAAAGTACTATAACGCATAAACCTAAAGAGCGTATTAGCAAATCCGAATTACATGAAATTATTATGAACGGTGGTGTTAATTAAATTTTGAAATCTTAATTATTATATTTAAATTTACTGCAATGGAAATTAACTATATCATCGGTGACGCAACATCTCCAATTGGTGATGGTAAGAAAATATTACCGCACGTCTGTAATGATTTAGGTGGATGGGGAAGTGGCTACGTACTGGCACTCAGTGCCAAGTGGAAACAACCAGAAGAAGCGTACCGAAGTGAGAAATCATATGTGCTGGGTTCAACAACTATTGTTGAGGTTGAACCAAACATTAGCGTAGCTAACATGATTGCACAGCGTGGTATCGGTGCTAAAAAATTACGAATTGCTGAGGGGAAAATTGTCATTGTACAACCAATAAGATACAATGCACTACGAGAGTGCTTAACCGCAGTTAACTACGTAGCTGTACAGACTGGTGCTACATTACATTGTCCAAGATTCGGGGCAGGATTAAGTGGTGGAGATTGGAATATTATCGAACAAATAATTAAAGACGTAGTGACTGTTGATGTATTTGTTTACGATTTAAATTAAAAACTATGAGTCGAGTTACTTTATTTCAAAACGACAGATTAACTCTTATTGGTGGAGTAGACCATATGCTGGGAAAATTCCTGCAGCTCTATGATAAAGAAATGCAAGACGAAACCCCAGAAGGCGAAGGTCTCATATTCGACTGGAGTCAGGGATTTGGAATGACAACCAATTATACAGGGATTAATGTGAATGAAGCTAATAGTTTCGAAGAAGCTATTGAACAGTATATAAATGAAATCAATGATGATAATGTACAATAACTTTTTATTTAAAAATAACCTGAAGTGCCATAATACTTAATTGTATGCCCATTGAAACCAAAGACTTTATACAAGCTGACTTGCAACTACCTAATTATGAAAATGAACTAAGTAAAGCAGATAGCCAAATCGAAAGCATTAAATATAAACTTGAAATAATAATATATAAGAAAAATATCAATGACAAACTACACGACCTATTGTACGAACAAACCTGTAAAGTGCTCGATTATGTCGGTAAACTAAGTAACCCAGCTTTCGAAATAGAAGACCTGCTGGAAGAAATGTATAACATTAAGTTTAAACATACCCCAGAACTCGCAAAGAAACTCTGGCTCGACCACTACGAACATATTCACCATCCATATAACCTGCTTAAAAACAGATGCTATAAAATACTAACCGACCTCGATAAAGAATATGTTCGCATAAATAAAATATATCCACCCAACTGGAAAATCTAAAATTATATTTAAACTAAAAACAAATCAATGACATTCATCATCACTGCTATCATCATTGCTATCATCTTAGGCATAGCTATTCTATATGGCTCAGTATCTTGGGGATTAGTAATGTACAAATTCTGGAGCTGGTTCTTATTGCCAGTCTTCCCAACACTACCCAATATAACATTTAACCAAGCCATTGGTCTGGCAATATTTGTTGGACTCTTTCACAATGTCCAATCATTAACAATTAAAAAAGAATATAAAGAAGAAACCCAAGAATACCTTATCCAATTCATCGCCCCTTGGATTACTCTCGCCTTTGGCTGGGTAATACATCTATTTATCTAATCATAGTTTAAAAGTAATTACACTATATTACAAAACCCTTAGTATTATCACTAAGGGTTTTTTTATTCAATCTCCAGTATCGATGTGTGCAATAATATTTTATTATAATGTTTATGTGCGCCAGCGCACAACAATGAAATAATAATAAATATTTGCACACCAGCATTGTCCATCAGCAATTGTCCA
>Ga0316611_1000642_pt1 | contig 11425 bp, 16 predicted proteins | sample MIS2016202_MG_FD_207675 | JGI IMG/M metagenome (GOLD analysis project Ga0316611, IMG submission 207675) | Microbial mat bacterial communities from Middle Island sinkhole, Lake Huron, Michigan, United States - MIS.2016.202 | ecosystem: Environmental > Aquatic > Freshwater > Lake > Sediment... | reverse complement strand
AATAAGCATATCTAATGCTAACAATAAAACGATAACGTTTCAATCCCTATTGCAATAAAGGTTTAATACTATTCGTGCCTCATACGCATTAGGGATTTTAGGTGTTGATTTTTGGAGTAAAGTATATGTTACTCAATAATATAACGCTAAAAAAGTAAAGTAAACCACCCACGTAAGACAGGGCGGGGCGCGCCCTTCCGAGGGAATAGGGGACATTCCCCTATACCCCTTGATAAACAACTATTTAATTTTTAATATTTTATCTTTTTTTTTAGTTTATTTTGTATAATTATTTAGAATTAATATAAATTATTTATTTTGCGATATTTTTGTATTATTTAGATTTATTTTAAATTATATTTTTATAGTACAATATTTAATATTTATTTCTTAATATTAAATATATTTTGTATCTTTATGTAGTGATAATTAGTTTATTACCGCATATAAAGAGAGAAGATACTCTATAAAACTAACAATTATTATATTATTAAAATGCTTAAAAAATTTACAAAATGGCAAAGACAAAAAAAAAATTAGAAGAAGTTGATTTCGTTTTAGAAAAAATTAATCATGTTTCTAAATTCCCTGATATTATTTGTAATAATGATTTTGAGGATTTACAGGATATTCCTGAAGAAGTTATAAATAATAAACAGTCTGAAATGCAATTACAGATTAATCAGATGAAAGAACAAATAAAAGAGTTTTTAAGATTATCTCAAGAATCAAATAAAATAAATGAAGAATTAATAACCGAAAATAAAAAACTGAAAAACCGGAAGATTGATTTTACAGAAGCTCAAAGAATTATAAAAAGAAAATCTTTATTATTAGATAATTTGGGGAAATTTGAAAACATATTAATTAATATTGAAAATCTTGGGAATGTAAACAATGATATGGATATTGTGGACAATGATAAATTATCAATTGCCTTTTTTACTAAATCATCTTATAGAGATGAATCAATTTTAAAAACAAGTAACGTATTAATTATTAGTGAGTTTATTGAATTTATAACTAAAAAAATTCAAATTAAAATTGAATTTCTAAAAGAAGAGATTGAAAATATGTTATTATAAACAAAAAGCGGGGAGATGTGCAACCATCCGCCCCGCTTACTTAAAAAATTTACTCTGCAAAGTTAATTAAAAAATTTCAATATGAATCCCGAAACATTAGAAAAAAGAAAATTATTACAATCGATAAGCATTAAAGTTATAAAAAAGGCTCAAGTTACTGAAATATAATAAGTTTAATAGTTTAGTTTAGTGGTTTAATTCGTTAAACCACTTTTTTTTATACAAATATTAACAATAGAGTGTTTGCTGGTACTTATAAGGTTTTTAATTTATTCATTCTCAAAGCATAGCTTAATAAATTAGTTTTTTCGTTTGAATAAATTTAAGATTTTTCTAACCGTTTTTTCCTATCGTCAAAATACGTGCGTTGCATTCTATTTATGTCCTTTCGATTTTTTAATTTATACTATTAATTTGTATAATGTTACATATCAGCAAGGCAATAGCATACGCTCAAAATAATAAACCTCACGATTTTAAATTTGTATCGAAAGGTACAAACGGGAAAAATCGAAAAGGCGGTTACATTGTTAGCATGACTAATGCAGTTGTAACTTCATCTTTCCATGAAAAAAGAAAGATGAATATAAAATCTCTTGATAGTAATCAAGTTCGTTGGTGCTATTATGTTTTACTTATAGAAATTGACGGACACGAAGTTTTTTTATAACATTTATATGAAAAAAGAAATTAATAATAATGAAATTATAATTTGCGGCTCTGCTGCATATCTTTCAGGAGTGCAGGCTGCTGTTACTTTTTCTGAAAAAAATATTTTCGAAGAGCCATTAACTGTTACAAAAGTCCCTGCAAAAGGTACAAAAGAAAATCGTGGTGCTGTTCCGTGGGGAGAGGATAATGTTTTACCTAAAAATATTATTGAAGTTGTTGGAAAAAATCCAATAGCATCGCGTTGCATTGAATTTAAAATCGAAGTATCTTATGGCAGTGGGGTGAAAGCCGGAATTATAGAAAATGAAACTTTCAGAGAATTTACAGCCGAAGAAAAAGCAGGAAAGTATAGTGAAATTGCAACTTTCTTTGAAGATAACGACCTTGACGGAATGTTTTCCGAACTTTGCACAGATATGCACTGGTTTAATAATGGTTTTGTTGAATTTATTTTAAATCAAGACACGCCCGAATCTCGTAAAATTGTTGAAATGTCAGCTAAAGAAGCGGCTTTTAGCCGTTGGGAAACTTCAAATCCCGAAACCGGAAATGTAGAAAATCATTTCTATTCTTCTTTTTGGCCAACTCCAAAAGCTGAGCAATATGAAATGACTCCTGTAATTTGGCAAAAGAATTTAGGATTGGAAATTGAAAGAAGAATTGGACGTTCGCCTTTAATTGATGGCACTTCTAAAAAAGATGAAAATATTTTTCGTTATATTGTGCCTGTTCGCTTGCCTTCTCCATCAAGAAAATATTATCCTGAGCCTTATTACTATTCTATAATTCAATCGGGTTGGTTAGAATTTGCAAATGCAATTCCAACTTTCAAAAAAGCATTAATGACCAATAGCATAACAATTGCATATCATATTGAAATTTCTCAATCTTATTTTCCCCGCATTTTTCGTGAAGAAGGAATAAAAACCGCAGCTGCCATGAAAGCAAGGCAAATAAAAGAATTTCAAGATATTGAAAATTTTTTGACGGGTGCCGAAAAAGCAGGTAAAACTTTTATTTCATACACAAAATCTGTTCACGGTGTAAGTGGCAAAATGGAAGAAGTCCCTGAAATTACTATAAAGGTAATCGACAAAAAGCTTGGCGGTGAATTTATTGAAGATTCCCACGAGGCTTCTGCAATGACTTTCATTGCGTTTGGCGTTCACCCTTCAATGATTGGAATTATTCCAGGAAAAACTTCTTCAAATCTTTCCGGAACTGACAAACGTGAATTATTACGTATATCTCAATCTCTACAGGCGAGAGTTCGCAGCAGAATGTTAAAACCACTTTACGCAGTTAAACGGATTAACAAATGGCCTGCTGAAGTAGAATTTTCAATAAGTGATATTATATTAACAACTCTCGACCAAGGTAGAGAAGTTCAAAAAGTAAATTCATTATGACAAAAACTCTTTTCACTTCAATAGCAGAAATAAAAGATTATATTTCTGCTGATATAAGTTCTGATATCAGGACTATTTTACCTTATGTTAAACAAGCAGAAAAATATGTTGTAGATATTATTGGTTCTGCATTATACGATGATTTAATTTCTGTCGTACATCACAATAACGATCAGGAAAAACTGAAAGATTTATTAGTAAAAGTTCGTTTACCTTTAGCAAACTTCGCTTACTTTTTGGCTATTGCCAAACTTAATGTAAATGTTGGCGATACAGGCTTTACCGTAACAGTTTCAAGCTCGTTAGAACCTGCAAGTGAATGGCGTGTAAAAGATTTCCGAAATTCTGTTGAAAACTCGGGCAACGATGCTCTTGAAGAATTGATTGAATTTTTGGAAACTAACAAAAAGCATTATCCAAAATGGACTCAATCAAAGGCTTATTCTTTTCAAAAGAAATTTTTCATTAATAATGCAAAAGAAATGAATGATTCCGTTTATCTTGAAATTAAACGGATTGATTTTTTAAAACTCAAACAATACATTTTCCAAACCGAACAATCCGACATATTACCGTATTTAGGAATGCGGTTTTTTGGTAAATTGAAAGCAGAAATATTTTCGGACAAACTTATTGATGATAATTTATTCATTGTTAATAACTTTATTCGCCCTGCTTTATGTTATTTAACATTTCATAAACAGCAGCCAAATGAAAATTATAGACTAGAAGGTGCAAGATATTTGGCTCAATTGCAAGAATATTTGGACTCAAACGCTTCAAAATTTCCTGATTACATAATTTCAGATAATTATACCGACCCGACTATTGCAAAAGTTTCAATAAATTCTGCAACTTCGGGTTTGTATGTTATGTAAATTTTATTATCTTTGTAATTAAAGTTACATAAAATGAATGATCAAGAGAAAGCAATTAGAAATTTTGAATTAGCAGTTTTAGAATTTAAACTAAAATCTTTAGACTTTTTTAATAAAATTTTCAAACTTGATAAATTTTGTGATTTTTTGCAAAAATTCTTAAAATAAAATTTTCCATATTTAAATTGATATTTGATTATATTATAAAGGTTGAATTTGCGGTTCAACCTTTATTTTTTTTGTCCTTTCACTCACAAATTCATTTATGTTATTTTGATTAAATTAAAAATAACATAATCATGTCTAAAATTCTTGATCTTATAACATTAATCGGAGCATTGACAGTGCCGAATTATGCTCAGCAAAATTATGATAAAAGTGCAGCAGAAGCCGAAGCTTCTTTTGATGCAAACTTGAAATCAGAAGTTATTGCAAAACTCAAAATGAACAATATAGTTTTTGGTTCCGATGCCGAATTTGATGCCTTTGCTGCACTTCGTTTAACATTGGTGCAAATAACAGGCACAAATACAAAAATGATATGCTTAGATGTTGTTTTAGACATTAATGATGAAATTACATCTTACGGCACTGCATTAGTTCAGTGGCAAGGGGCAGGATACGAGGTTATAATGCAAAATCCATTAATAACAGTTAAAACTTTTGCATAATGCACAAATTTAACTGGGGACCAATCGAAAAAGAATATCCTGAAAATTGGAACGAACTTAATAAAGAACAATTATTATTCGTTGCAACTCTCATGCGTTCAGGTGTTGAACGCAAGGCGTTTGATACTCTTTTACTTCAAAAACTTTTGAACATTCCATGGTTTACATTTAACAATATCCCAATACATGCAATGGAAGATATGGCAAAGTCTATATCTTTCATTCATGAAAAATTTGAACTTACAAAAAATTTACTTCCCGAAATTTCGGTTAAAAAAGGCAAAGAAAAAGTAATTCTTTACGGTCCTACTGATGGAATGACCGATTGCACTTTGGAGCAATTTTTTGCTTATGCCGAAACATATTTCACTCTTTTCGCTCAAACAAATGAAGAAGAAAATCTTAACCTATTGTGTGCTTGCCTTTATCGTATTGAAAATAATTCAATTTTCAATCCTGAAAAAGTCGATGAAATTAGTTTGATAATAAAAGAAATGAAAGCCGAATTTAAACAGGCTATTCTCTTATATTATCTTGGCTGCCGTGATTTCTTTGCTTACAAATTTCCCGAATTATTTTCAGGCGAACAAACTTATGCCGAAAAATCAGACCTTCATTTTTTCACACTTATTGATAATCTCAATAATGAAGATATAACAAAAAACAACCAAATAAAACAATCTAATTTATATGAGGCTTTTGTTAGATTAGTTCAAATGATTAAAAAGTCCGATAATTCAAGAACTTAACAAAATGGAAATAGAATTAATTTTTAAAGTAACAATAGGAATCATAGGTTTACTAACAGCAGTAATTGTACTCAAAAATCAAATTGCAAAGAATCAGGAAGCCGCCAAACAAAGCAGTTTAAAGATTCTTGAAAAAATGGAAATGGTAGATAAAAACCAAACATTGAAAATTGATAAACTTATTGCTGCATATACAGACTTAGAGCTTAAATTTTCTATTCTTCAAACTAATTATGAAGAAATTAAAAAAGAAAATGCCAAACTTTCAGAACAATTCTTTGAAATGCAAAAACATATTTCTGTTTTGTTAGATATTCATAAAAACCCAAATGTAATTGAACGTTTATCGGTTAAATTACGAAAAAACATTGACTATTTGGCGAAAGAAACCAATAGGGAAGTTCGCCGAACTTTGGTAAATGCACTTGGTGCCGTTTTACCTTTATTCTCAAAAATGTTGGCTGATGACTTCAAAGGTTTAGATGCCGATATTTTATATGAAGATATTAAAAGAGAAGCGGTTGCAGTTCAACCAAAAATTAATATCAAAGCATTGGATTTGAAAATTAATAAAGATATTTTCATTCATAAACTTTCAAATCTCATAAAATCAGATATTCGTAATTTCTGCAATAATGTTGTAAATAATTCTAATGAATTGCAAAATGGCGAACGTATTTCTTCTTTTTTTGAAGAATGTATAACATTAATTTCAACTGTATCAACAAAAACTGTTGAATATTATGAAAATATAAACATTAAAAGCGTTTAATATGTTCGATCCAAACCAATATTTTAAGCAAATTGCTGAATCTCACAAAGAAATTCAGCATACTGAACTTGCACCTGCTTTTTTTCGTGAATATTCGAGTAGTAAAGTTTTATTTGACAACTCAGAGTTTTTGAGCAAAATGCGTTATGTTAAACGTATTGGAATAGTTTCACAGTTCAATAACGATAGTAATTTCTTTGGTCCTCACGCTGATGCTCATTTCAAAAGTATTTCAGGTGCTGTTTATGTTATAATGAAAGTTATTGATAAAGATTTTCAAGAAGTTCAAAACAAAACCAACGAAATTATAAATGATATTTTTTGCAAGCTCGAAAATGATTCTGAGCAAGGATTAATTTCACAAGAGATTAACATTAAACTTAATGATATTTCTGTGCATACTCTTGGTTTAATTGCCGACAATTATTACGGGGCAGTTATGTTTATAAACTTTTCTCAACCTTTTTGCCAAACTTACAATCCTGATAAATGGATATAACGCTTTCAAATATTGATGCTTCTGCAAAAGTTGATCTCGAAAAGTGGGCTCAAATTACCATTGAAAAATGGCAATGGAATCTCGTAAGCAAGAATCTTGTTTATTCAGGAGATTTATTGAGAAGTTTCACTTCTCAAGTCTATGCTGATGCTGCCGGAGACTCAATGATGATTTCTTTTGCATTCAATTATTATTTGAAAATGCTTGACATGGGAGTTGGCAAAGGAGTTTCATTTGAAGAAACAGGCAGAGAAAGCGGACGCAAAAAATACAAAGTTTACAGTTCAACAACTTACTCTCAAATTATGAGATTACTTGAACTTTTGCAAATTCAATACATGACAATGGGAGCAAATGCCATTGTAAATGAATTTAAACATGGCTCAAATGCAGGAGCTATTTATAAAATTTAATATCAAAAAATTATGGCAAAAACAGCAATTTTTACAAAAGAAGCCAACGGAAAAGTAAAATATGTTAACGGAGATGAACTTCATTATTTAGAAGCTGCTCAAAATGTTATGCAGCATCCTACAAATGAAAATTATATTAAAATTGGTGACGATGACAATAGAAATTCCTCTTCAGGATTCAAATTTGATTGGAATACAATTCTTACCCCTTCTTGTGCGAGTAGAAATGAATTAATTACTGAACTTTAATTGAATTATTTCCGTTCTGAAAATGATCCAAATACTGCTGCAATTTGCAATTTATTTTTAATTTATTTTAAATTGTTTTCTAAAGTGTTGATTGTCAAGTGTAATATTTTTGATAAATTTTAAAAATCTCCTTGATTATTTTAAATTTATTTGATTTTTAATTATTTTTATTTAAACTAATTCTAAATTACCCCTCACTATTGCATTTCTAATTTTAAAGTTTAATCTTTGCAATGCTAAACATTTTAATCAATGGGCATGATGCCCAACAACTCTGTGGGGCTTTTTTATTTTAAAAAAGTTCTTATTTCAAAAATACTTAGGCGGTGTTATACCCCCGTTTATGAATTGTAATGGTTCATAAAAACCCATTGAAGAATGTGTTTAGCAGCGGGAAAGGTAACACCGCCTTCTTGTTACCTGAATTTTAAAATGCTAAACACATGGAAACACAAGTAAAAGTACTTGCAAAAGTAAACAATCAACAGATTGTAGTTATTCAGGACGGAGAAAAAAGAGTGGCAATAAAACCAATTTGCGAAGCACTCGGAATATCGTTTCAAGCTCAAAACGATAAAATAAAAAACCATTACAAATGGAGCTCAGTTGTAAGGCTGAGCATTACAACTGGAGCCGATGGTAAGGAATATAAAATGGTAACTTTACCTTACAAAGACATTTTTGGTTGGTTATATTCTATCGATGCCCGAAATGTAAATCCGGAAAGTTTCGATACTGTCGTAAAGTATCAAGATGAATGTAATAATGTACTCTACAATCATTTTACAGAACTGGAAGAATTTTTAGAATGGAAAGCTGAAAAAACCGCAAAAGCGTTTGAAATTTACATGGATTCAAAAACTAAATACAGTGGAGCACATCGTATAATGAAAGATGCCGAAAATGATTGGAAAAATGCACATTCAAAAACTATTAATGATTATAAAGATGAAAACCGTCAAATGACAATTCCATTTCCTGAAAATAAAAAAATTGAACTTAACCAAGAGGAGGCATAACCATGGCAACAGTAGAATTAAAATATCCAATAGAAACTGAACGTTTTTTTATTGACGAAAATTTAATAAGTTTATTAAATGAACTTATGATTGAAAGTAAAGAAAATATCGAAAATATAAACAATACGATTCAATCAATGTTGGTAGTTTTAGACGATACAGAATTATTGGCACACAAATCAACTATGATATTAATGGTTCAATTAGTAAAATTAATAAATTGTATAATTCCAAAAATAAAATAATCATGGACGAAAAATCAAAACACCTTTTTCATTACGTTCTAGTAATGGAAAAGCAATGGAACATGATAAAAAAAGCATGGCATAATTATACTTTGCAAGAAAAAAAAGAGTATAATTGTAAACTCAGAAGTATGCACGAGTTATGCATGAAATTATTAATTGCACATCAATTCTATGCAAGTGAAATCTGCTGGGAGCGAAGGAGCAAATGCAGGACTTATAACCGCAACGGCAGCAACCGATAGCACCATTACTGCTCAAATTGAAATTGGACGTAACAAAGCTCAACAATGTATTTATTTGAACATAAACGGACCAGCGAAAAGCATAAACTTTTTTACTGTTTCTGCTAAAAATGCAACTGCTGGTGCAACTACTCAAATTGAAATTTGGACTAAAAAACCGGGTGAAGTTTGGATTCCTGAAATTACGATTGAACTTGATTCTTCAAATCCTACTTTTACCGATACGAAAAGCGGATTTTTACCAATAGTTTTGCCAAAAACATTGATTAAAATTATGGCAACTGCATCGGCTGGAAGTTCAAGCGTAAATTGCAGTTTTGAAGTAAAATAACATTTTATTTAACCAATTTGTCCAAGTGGACAAATTGGTTTTTATTTAGAATTAATTTAAACTAATTCTAAATTACCCCTCACTATTGCTTTTCTAATTTTAAAGTTTAATCTTTGTAATGCGAAAAAAGTAGTTTCATATCCACGCTACACAAAACATTGTGGATTTTTTATTTTAGTCAAATATCAAATTAAGATATTGGGCGTTATTTAGGGAAATTAATATAGTCTTCGGGCTACTTTTTTCGCAACCCTACTTAACGCCTTTTTTTATTTACTTTTTAAAATGCGAAAAAAGATGAAAAAAGAAGAAACGAAATCCACTTCCATCGTGGTTGCAAGAATTAACAATGTTGCAATTCTTGTAGGGAACACTTCCGAAAAATTAGTTCCAATTAAGCCAATTTGTTTGGCACTCGGAATTGATGACAAAGCTCAAAAAAATCGGATAGAAAGAGATGAAATTTTAAATTCAGTTAAGGTCATGGCGACCTCAACTGCCTCTGATGGGAAAGTATATGAAATGGTACATTTACCTCTTCGTTACGCTTTGGGTTGGTTATTTTCAATTGACCATAATGCAGTAAAAGAAGAAGCAAAACCGTTCGTAATAAAATACAAACGTGAATGTATTGATGCCCTTGATAATCATTTTATTCAAAAAACTGAATTTGAAAGATGGCAGTTGGAAGAGTTTTTGAGATTAGATGAGATTGAAAACGCAATTCGTGGAGATTTTCGAGAATGCAGCCGAAGGATAAAAGAAGTGAAACAACAGAAAATAGAAGTTAAAGCTAAAAAACAACATGATTGGAGTTTTGAAAATAGTCAAATGACAATTCCATTTCCTGAAAATAAAAAAATTGAACTTAACCAAGAGGAGGCATAACCATGGCAACAGTAGAATTAAAATATCCAATAGAAACTGAACGTTTTTTTATTGACGAAAATTTAATAAGTTTATTAAATGAACTTATGATTGAAAGTAAAGAAAATATCGAAAATATAAACAATACGATTCAATCAATGTTGGTAGTTTTAGACGATACAGAATTATTGGCACACAAATCAACTATGATATTAATGGTTCAATTAGTAAAATTAATAAATTGTATAATTCCAAAAATAAAATAATCATGGACGAAAAAAATAAAGTAAGAATTGCTTTCCTAATAAAAATAGAAACGCATATTTTGTATATTTGCAAACATTTGGGAAGTTACAATGAACAGGAGTACAAAGAGCATATTAGTAAATTGAAAAATCTAAATTCGTTAGCTGGAAATTTTATTTTAGAAATTGAACGCAGTTTTGTTCCCCTCATTAATAAGGGGAACAAAATACAATAATCTTAATATTAAATAATTATATATATGAAATTATTAATGGAGTTTTAAAATTATAATTGTGAGCGATTCAGAAATTTTAAGTATAATTGGATATTCCGGTGAAGAAATCAAATGGTTCTTTATTCGATATGAATGTTGTAACGCAATTGGGCATCCATTAGGGTTCGAAGCTCAATGTATAATGGATAATTTATTGAGATATAAACGTAATTAATTTAAAAAGCCGGAATAAAATCCGGCTTTTTTTTGTCCTTTAAAACCGCAAGCCAAACAGCTAAAATTGTATAATAATAATTGTACAGTTATGGCAATGAAAGTAGAAGGAACAGCAGTTGTAAAAGTTGACGGGCAAGAAGCCGGTGCAGCATTGAAACAACTCGAAAATGCAAGTGCTGAATTAAAAAGAAAATTAGTTGAACTATATAAACAACCACTTGTAAACCAAGCTGAAATAAAAAAATTGAAAGGCGAAATATCCGCCGCCGACAAAGAAATGAAAAGCTTAAAAACTACAAGTTTTTCATATCAGCAAGTTCTAAAAAATTTGTCGGGAGCAACAATCCGTGACTTAGAAAAGGCAGCAAGCAAACTGAACAATGAAATGCGTTCGCTCGATCGCAACACCGTTGAGTGGAAACGCAAAGCTGAAGATATGGCTAAAATAAAAGCCGAACAAGTAAAAGTTCGCCAAGAAATGGGCTTGACCGCTAAAGCAGGCGAGGGCATGGGAAGCAAACTTGCAAACGGATTCAACAAATTCGGAGGGATATTACTTGGCGCAGCTGCTGCATTTACAGGTTTAATATTTTCTGCCCGTAAAGCTGTTGATTCTTTTAATAT
>Ga0316611_1000641_pt1 | contig 11434 bp, 12 predicted proteins | sample MIS2016202_MG_FD_207675 | JGI IMG/M metagenome (GOLD analysis project Ga0316611, IMG submission 207675) | Microbial mat bacterial communities from Middle Island sinkhole, Lake Huron, Michigan, United States - MIS.2016.202 | ecosystem: Environmental > Aquatic > Freshwater > Lake > Sediment... | reverse complement strand
AAACAATCAATATATCGTTTTGGTAGAAATTAAAACCAAATTGAGTTCGCATGATATACAAGAACATTTGCAAAGGATTGAGAAAGTTCAAAAATATCCTCATAAAGATTTCAATTGGAAAAATAAAACCATAATTGGTTGTGTTGCAGGTATAACAGCAGATGATTCTGCTGTAAAATTTGCAATCAGAAGTGGCTTATTTGTACTTGTTCAAAAAGGTCATTTAGTTGAGGTAGTAAACGATAACCCATTCAAGTTCAAAACTTGGGAAATGGGGGTCGAAAATGAATAAATAGTGCACACAACATGTAGTAGTGTAAAAAAATCCTGTAAGTCATTGATATACAACACTATTAATTTTTCATATTTAGGATAGGTACAACAGTGGTACAACATTTTGCTAAATCTCTGAAAATCAGTAATAATATTTTTATGATTCTTTTCATTTTTTGTTTTGAATAATCTAACAGCCAAAAAAATATTACTGAAACCCAATATATTTAAGTTTAATTTATTATTTTTGCGTTTTATCATAACTTTCATTTGGTTTTATTGATGACAATGAAAAACTAAAAAGATACAAGAATAGAATATATTGACAAACAATTGGCAAAAGCCGGTTGGTATGTATCTAATTTTTCGCAAGTCGTCAAAGAATATAGGCTGAAAAATGATGTTGAAAATATTGCAAGTGAACCCAATGCTGTTTATGGCAAACAAGGTATATGTGATTACGTTTTATTAGGGAAAAACGGAAAGCCGGTTGCTGTGGTTGAAGCCAAGAAAACTTCAAAAGATGCCGGAATAGGACGAGAACAAGCCAAACAATATTGCTTTTCAATCGCAACGGCACACATGGATAAAATTTTAAAAATATGACAGAATTAGAATTGAAACAATATCTGTTGGCAGCGTTCGAAAAAGAAAATGAAACCTGCGAATGGAAAGAATTTAAAAACCTGAAACATTCTTTTGCAAGTGCCAAAGGTTCAGATATAATTTCTTATATATCTGCAATATCAAACATGGATGGTGGTCATCTTGTATTGGGTATTGAGGATAAAACTTTAAATATAATAGGTATTCAAGAATTTCACGATTATACGTTGGAAAACATTAAATATAGAATAAAAGAACGTTGCACAAATATTTCTTCCGAAAATTTATCCATCTCCGAATACAAAACCACCGATACAAACAAAACAGTTTGGGTGATTAATATTCCAAAACATTTACCCCGTTTGCCCGTATATGCACATAGCACAGCATGGCAACGCATAGGTGATAGTTTAACAGAACTAACTCCCGAACGAAGAGAAACGATTTTGTCAGAAAATATTTACAATCAACCGGATTGGTCATCAAAAATTATAGAAAATGCCACCATTTCTGATTTAGATAAAGATGCAATAATTTTAGCACGTCAAAAGTTCAAAGAAAAACATAGCAATCAATCCTATTTCAACGAAATAGACAGTTGGGACAACTCCACATTTCTCGATAAAGTCAAAATTACAATAAACGGTAGAGTTACCACTACAGCTATTATTCTTTTGGGCAAACCGGAATCAGCTCATTATCTGCTACCTTCTGTGGCTCAAATAACATGGAAATTAGACACCGAAGAAAAAGCATACCAACATTTTGAAACTCCTTTACTCGTAAATGTTTCCAATATATTGAGTTATATTCGGAATGTGAAGTATAAGTTTTTTCCAAACAATCAACTTTTGTCGGTTGAAGTTAACAAGTACGAAACTCGTGTAATACTTGAAGCTGTGAACAATTGTATAGCACATCAAGATTATTCATTCAATTCTCGAATAATTATTACAGAGCAAATTGACAAATTGATATTTTCTAATGCAGGAAGTTTTTTTGAAGGCAATGCAGAAGATTATACTATGGGAAATAAAACGCCTGAAAAATACAGGAATACTTGGCTAACCAGAGCAATGGTGAATTTAGGAATGATAGATACTATGGGTTATGGTATTCACATGATGAATATTGAACAGCGTAAACGATTTTTTCCTTTGCCAGATTACTCAAAATCAGAACCAAACAAAGTTGTGCTTCAGATTTATGGTCATCCGATTAATGAGAATTATTCAAAAATATTGATAGAAAAACAAGATTTGCAATTAACATCTGTCGTGTTATTAGATAAAATACAGAAGAATATTCCGATAACCAATGAAGCCATTGATTTACTAAGAAAGCAAAATCTAATCGAAGGACGCAAACCAAATTACTATATTTCAGCACCTGTGGCAAATATGATAGACCAAAAGGCAAACTATATAAAAAATCGGAGTTTTGATGATGATTATTTTAAAGATTTAATAATTTCATATTTAAAGAAATACAATAAAGCAACCAGAAAAGAAATTGAAGATTTATTATTTGATAAACTTTCAGATGTATTAAAAGATGAACAGAAATATAATAAAATTAAAAATCTACTAACTTCACTTCGTAAAGAAGAAAAGATAATAAATAATGGGTCTGATAAAAAATCGGAATGGATTTTAACTTGAAAAATAAATGTATTTTAGAAGTAATTTAGAAGTATTTTAGAAGTAAAATATCATTATCTAATTGAGTATCAATGCTATAGTAATTTGGAAATTATAAGTATTCTAAATGAAAAAACAGCTTAGAATCAATCAAATCAAAAACAATCAATTATGGAAAGCACAACATTACAATGGTTAGTCCAACAATTTTCGGCAATCAAAATATGGTGGGTAGAAAAAACTGATGCAACTTTCTTGGAATGGCAAAACGATAATGAGTTGTTTGCGTCAGATATTGACGAAAATAATAATAAAATTGCTTGTGTTTCCGGTTATTTCTCGGATAGTTATTACGAAAATATTATGAATAAATACAAATCCGCTTTATTTGAAGAGATTGATATTGATATAAAGGGACACAAAGAAAAATATAAGTTATTGCTCTATCTAAAAAGAACACAATTTGCGCTGAAAAAACAGTCTAAAAACTACTATCAGAACTATGAAACTAACGAATTTGAAATGATTTCTCATTACAATTTATCTATCCCTTATGATAATACTCCAAAAATAAATTATTTGAGGATATGCAGCAAATATGCATCTATTCAATATCAGTCTATTAACGAATTGCTCGAATATTTGAATTACCTTTTAGATTTATTGGTTCTGATACCTGAGGATAAATTTGCAGGCTTAGGAATAATTGATTATACAAAGTCTGAAATCATTGTAAAAGAAGGTATAAAGTTAACAGATCCATCATTAAAATTAAAGATAGAAAAATTAGATATTTACCAATCTGCATTGTTTTTTAGTTATTTAAAAGAAGCTGGATTAGTGCTAAACTATTCCAAAACTGAAACTGCAAAGTTGTGTTACTACCTTACCGGACATTCAGACCATAATCTTGAGGATAATATTTTTCCTGCCTTAAATCTCATAAAAAAAGACGATTTGCAATACAAAAACAAAAAATTTAAAGATATACCTCTTCACAATTTAAACACAGTTAAAGAGGGAATATTAGAGTTGCTAAAACTCGTAGAAGCTGATATACAACACTTTGAGAAAAAAACCGACCCCCTCTTAAGTACTCAATAAAATAGTAGTGTTAAACTATTGATTATCAGATAATTAATACGATTCCGACCCCCAATACGAGGGTCGGCAGCATTTCTTTTGCTTAATTTTGCAGCGTAGTTCAACCAAAAACACTAAAACCACAAACTATGGAAGCAAATTCTTTAAAAGCGTATTTGAAAAAGCTTAACACAAAGTTAGAAAAAATTGAACTGAAGCTTAGCAGCATTGGAATAAAAGAAGAACATTTCGACAAATGGTTAGACAACGACCAAGTTTGTCAAATCCTAAGAATCAGCAAACGTACTTTGCAAAACTATCGGGACAATGGCATTTTGCCTTTCTCTCAATTCAAAGACAAAATTCTCTACAAGGCTGAGGATATACAAAACCACCTTGAGAAAAATTACAAAAAAGCTTTTTAGTTCACCAATTATTAACCAAAAACAAATACCACGATGAAAACTAAAAGAATCGCCGTTGAGGCAGACCAAATGTTGGAAGTTTCGCAAATTATAGCGGACAACAAAATTACCAACGAAATTATCGGTGTGGACGATGACTATATCATCATCCAAGTTGAGTATTCACATGCTCAGAGAGAGGCAATTTATGAAATTCTCCAGATTGCCAACGAAGACGATAATGAATAACACTTTCCAACAACGAAAGGCGGTTGAATAAACTGCCTTTTTTTATAAACATTATGAACTCAACTAATTCAGTCAAAGATATTCAAACGCTTATTGATGAAAAAGATAAGCAACTTCACAACAGAAGTTTTATTACAGGCGAGGAGCTTTTGATAGAACCTATTGAAGAAATTCCTTGTTTGGTCTATCCCTTTCTCCCACAGATTGGATTGGTTGGATTGGTTGGTTCGTCCGATTGTGGAAAATCCACATTATTGAGGCAACTGGCTATTGAAATTTGTTGTAACGAAGTGAGTTTTTTAGGTTTTCCGATTACAACCAAACATCAAAGTGCAATATATGTGGCAACTGAAGATGATGAACAAGCAATCAGATTTTTACTCTCCAAGCAAAACAAACACAAGCAATACAATCCTGAAAAATATTCAAAACTTAGATTTGTTTTTGATACTGATAATTTGTTAGGAAATTTGAAAAATATTTTGGACAAAAATCCGGCTGATTTAATAGTGATAGATACTTTCAGCGATTTGTTTACGGGTGATTTATACAGAACCAACGATGTAAGGTCATTTTTAAATAACTATTCGAATTTAGCAAAAAAGCACAATCTACTTATCATATTTCTACACCATACCGGTAAACGAACTGAATCACAAAAACCTTCGAAAAACAACATTTTGGGAAGTCAAGGGTTTGAAGCCAAAATGCGTGCTGTATTGGAATTGCGTATCAGTGAAACAGAACCGAGCCTGAAACATCTTTGCATTACCAAAGGAAACTATTTGACATCTGAATATAAAACACAAAGTTTTGTTGTGAAAATGAATGAAAATATGATTTTTGAAAATACCGGAATGCGTTCCGATATTGAAAACTTGGCAAGTTTTGAGCCGCAACAACTACCCGAAAAACAACACCATGCAATGGAGTTGCTTAAAGAAGGAAAAAACGATACAGAAATTGCTAAAATATTGAGTGTTTACAAATCAACAATTGGCAGATGGAGAAAAAAATATGAAAAAAAATAGAAAGTTGCACAGTTGCAACACCTATATGTTTGCAACCGTGCAACTCTGCAATTATCTATAAATCAAGTTATTAAAAAAAGAATAAAAAATCATGTTGCAACTCCTAAAATCACCCCATCGGTTCAGATTTGCCGAGCTTTGCCCTTGCGGCAAAAGTAACAAAGACGGTAAATTTGTACCATATATCTTGAATGGAAAGCCTTCTGCAAATTATGGATTTTGTCATAGTTGTGGCAAAACTTTTTTACCGGATAAAAAACAAGAAGATTTTAAAACCCATCCATTGGTTGCACCTGTAACAAAACCACTTAAATATGTGGACAAAGAAATCATATTGCAAACCATGAAGCATTTTGACAATAACAATTTTGTTTCATTTTTGTCTGAATTTTCAAATAGAGATAACATTGTTAACTACTTTTATATCGGTACTGCAAAAGAAAATGGGACTATATTTTGGTATCAAGATATTGGGTACAATTTCAGAACGGGAAAACTGATTTTTTATCTCACCGATGGGCATAGAGATAAGTCAAAACCTATAAAAAGTTTGTTTACCAAAGACAAGGGATTTGAACCATGTTTGTTTGGGGAGTTTCAGTTGAATTTTTATGACAAAGATACCACAGTCATTTTGGTAGAAAGCGAAAAAACAGCGGTATTGGGACGTTTGAAAATGCCAAAATACGTATGGTTGGCAACCGGAGGGAGCAATGGTTTGACTTATTCAAAAGCAAAGGTTTTGAAAAATCGTAACATTATCATAATTCCGGATTGTGATACAGCAGGGCGAAGTTCGGTTGAAAGAAATTTAGTGATTTTGAAATCAATAGGTTGCAGAGTAGAAGTGCTGGATTTGAAACCCGAATTGAATGACGGAAGCGATGTGGCTGACTTTATCACAGAACAAACGTTTTAAACATTTATTTATCCATTAATCAATTATAAATCAATAGAATATGAAAACCACAAAAAAATGTGAATTTTGCGAAAAAGAGTTTTCTCCCAAAAGAAATGATGCTCGTTTTTGCAGTCCTTCGTGCAGGTCAAAACATTGGGCAACGAAGGAGTTAACACCTGATAATGAAACCATTCAAAGCCAATTGCGAGGAGTGATTTCCAATATCAACACTGAAAAAGAACAAGAAATCTCTCCTGTAAAAGACAATCGTAAAGAGGTTTTGACAAACGTTAAACAAACGCTTATGAACCGATTAAACGACTGGCAAACGACAGCCAAACGTTTAGTTGATGAGAAAAAAATGATTGAAACAAGTATTCAAAAACTGAAAGTTGATGAAAAAGCTATCCTCTCTTTTTTGGGATTGGGATTAGGTGCTTGGTTGGGAAATCAAAAAACGGGTAAAACATCGGGAACAATCATCGGAGGAGGTTTAGGTTTTTTGGGTGCAAATATGATAACGCAAAATTTGAAGCCACTAAACAAGCAAGAACGTGAAAAACAAATATTGATATTGGAAAGAGGAATACAACAAAATAAATCTGATTTGATTGCTGCAAACAATTCCATAATGGAAATAAATGGAAAAATCACCAAAATTGATTTTGAATTGATTGACTTGGAAATAAATGAGTTACCAAAGCAAGAAAATAAAAAAATTCTTCCAAAACGCAATCCCAATCCGATAGAGAGCAAACCTGATTTCAAGAAACAACAGATGATTGCAAAACCCAAAGAAAATGATAAAATCATAAGCAGTATGGATTTGTCAAAATTGAAATACAAGGCATTGAATTTTACGGATAATTGGTTGGAGTTTTTCGGTTATCCGAGTGTGAATTTTCATTGCGTAGTACACGGTTTGGCTGGTGAAGGCAAATCTACTTTTTGTATTCAATTTGCAAATTATTTGGCAGAAAATTTTGGCACAGTCATCTATATCAGTGGGGAGGAAGGTTTTTCTAAAACACTGAAAGACAAATTCAACAACAACAATGCTTTTTCCGAAAACCTGTTTGTTGCCGATTTGCGAAACTACCAAGACATCACAAAAGAAATAAAGCCCAACATTTACAACTTTGTTTTCATTGACAGTTTGAACAACATGAAAATCGGTGCTGATGAAATGAAAGAAATCAGACAACGATACCACCAATCTGCCGTAATCACCATTTGCCAAGCCACCAAAGACGGCAAAATGCGAGGCAGTTACGAAGTAATACACGATTGCGACATAGCAGTAAAAGTTGAAAAAGGCATAGCCGTAACCGAAAAAAACAGATTCAAAGAAAAAGGAGCGGAGTTTGAGGTGTTTTGAGAAATACAAAAATCAATTTTATTCACGCTAATACATATTCAAATTTGTGTTTCCAACGCTTCCAATCGGGTATAATTTTTTATAACAAAGCATAAAACTTTTTATCATGTTTGCGGTGTACCAAGCGGCATAGACTATTATACTACAAGAATCCTACCGTAAACTAAGGCAAAAGTGAAAAGAGCGTTTATGCTAATACACAACTATCCGACTTATATGCTACCCGTGTGTACTTTGATGGGAGATGTGTAGAGGTAATCATTTGATTACCTCGCTGTCAACTTGATTATAGGGCATCTCATTATTCATTTGTCACGCTTAAATACAAATTGTTATCATAAATTGACTTATTGAAAATTCGAATGTTATTTGATATACCAGTTAACCATTTTAACTTAGATTTTAATTTCAATTGATAATCAGATATTTTAGTTTTATTGTTATTTAAATTGGAATCTTGTTCTAACCAAAGAATGATAAAAATATTTTTATTTGCAGTAAATTCTAATATTTTATTCCATAATGCCTTATCATTTGTCGAATTTCGGAATCCGCCTAAAATACAAGCAATGCTATCTCTAACTTTTTGAGCAATTTCAGTGGTTAATTCTTCGGCACTTGAATTTAATCTTTCCTTGTTTTCAATTCTATAGTCTTTGAAATTCTTAATTTCAAAGTAAAATATTGATTTTTGGTTTAATACACCAATAAAATCAACTGCTTTTGTTTCTGAAACATTATCTTTTACATTCTTATAATCAGTATGTTCATCAAATTTTACTAAATCACTCCAGCGACTATCATTAAATTCAAAATTTAATCTGCTTTCTTGTAATATCATAATTCAGAAATTGAAAGATTAAACAAATTTTGTTCTTTATCATGTTGACTTAAATATTCTTCCAAAATTGGATTGTATTGTAAATCAGTTAGATTATTTCCACATTCGATAAGTGTTTCACCCGACAAGGATTCTTTTAGTACAAAAAATTTAATTTCAGGTATTGGCATTTTTGAAGTTGCCCGATATTCATCTAATAATGAAATTTGTTGAGTCAATAAATGGTCATGACTTGACAAAAATATTTGAACCCCTTCATTTGCCGTTAATTTAATTATGTCTGTTAATACAGAAATTAAACGTGGATTTATATGTACTTCTGGTTCGTCCCAAAATAAGACTGAATTTTTATCAATAGAACCACTTTTTATTAAATAATCAACTACGGATATTTTTTTTATTCCTTCTGCTAATAAAGATGCTTCGATTTTTGCTTCAATCTTTCCAAACTTATAATTCAAATAAAAGTGTTCACGTTCTTTTGACAGTTTCCCAGTTATAGATTTCTCAATTATCTCAGAAATTTTAAGAAAATTTTCATCTATAGATTTTAATTCAAGTTGCATTAATGATTTTGCTAAATCATAATAAAACTGTTCATACCCTGTTTTATACTTCTCATAAAATGGAATAAACTCTAAATATGTCGAAAGCATTTCTTGTGGTGGAATATAAACTGGATTTAAATCTGTTAGATTCAAATCATTTAAAACGCTTGTTTCTAATGATTCATCCGATTTAAAATCAAACCAAAACTCTTTTTCAAACCCCAAAAGATTAACATTTGCATTATCTTGTTCTGAAAACTTTGAAATTAAAGAACTTAAAAGGTCTGTCTTAAAAAAATTCTTTAAATTTTCTTTTAAATTTTCATTGAATTGTTGATTTTTAATTGATTTTGTTATCAAATAAAGTAGTTTTAGTAAATGTGTTTTACCTACTCCATTTGTACCAATAAACACATTTATACCATTACAAAATTCAATATCTTGCGTATCAATAAATTTTGTAAAGCCTTTGATGTTTAATTTTTGTATTTTATTCTTCATTGTTTATGTTTTTTATACTATTTGCTACAATATCATAAGGAACTACACCAGCTGAAATACGTTTCATTACACGAATATAATCTTTAATTAAATCATCTAATTTTTTTGTTTCGTGCAAACTATCAAGCCTTAAAAAATTATGCAAGTCATTTTTATACTCTGGGTCATTGTTAAATGTTAAGGCATTCAAATCGTCTGACTTTGACATATATTCATCAATTAATTGTGCGGCATGGTTCAGTAAAATAGCTGATTTGCCATTTTCAAATAATTGTAATAAAGCAGCAGTAATTAATTTATTTGGAACTTTATTTCGTTCTGTTTTTATATGTTTTGTTAAAATATCTCTTAATAAATAAATTACAACATAATAAAATAAATATCTTGTTTGCCCACGAGTAACAATATAACTAGTTTCTTTCGAACTAAATTTATAGGTTTCAATTGATATTTTTCGAAGTAAATAAGAGCAAAATGCATCGTTTACGGCAAAATCATCATTAATTATCTGTCTGAAAATTTTCCCGCCAGGCACAAATGGGGGGTTTTTACCAACTGCTGTTCCAGGTTTATTCAACCACCCAGCAGCAAAGGTCTTTATTAAATCAATTGCAGTAACAACGTCTTTGTAATTCTTTCTTTCTTCTTCTTTTTTCGCATTCCATGAACCCCGAGAAATTTCGATAAATATCTGAAAATGACTTTCCATTAATTGCTGAACTCGTTTAAAATCGGAATTTATTGAAAAAAAGTCCTTTCCAGTAACTGGAATTTGAGAATTAGTATACTTTGTTGTATTAATTAATATTTGATGTCCATGTTCACCTATTTGAACAAATTTAACAAGGACTCTTGATTCTGTTAGTTGATGTTTCCATTCTTCGTAGTTAGTTGGAGAAGCAAAATCATCCTTATCGCTATTTTTTACAAGTTTTTTAATATCACGCAACCACGATTCGTTAAAATTTGGATAATAATTTTTTAAAGTTTCATATATAGTTCTTGTTGTTTGACAACCATTTACAATGAAAGGATTCTTTAAATTATAATTAGGTTTTTCCGCTTCGGTAATTTTATCAGCAACTATTGTAATTCCATTATTAAACATTCCAAAATATTGAGGATAAAGCAAAATAGTTTTTCTTATCCCTTTATTTACAGATTTTTCTGCACCTTGATAGTTTCTTACATTCTTTTCATAGATACGATTTATATCACCGGTTTCTTTTTCGTAGGTAGCTAAAAACTCGTAGAGTTGTAATAATTCCACTGACCCCATAAAGATATTGTTACCAGATGGTCTAATATCAGCTTTGAAATTGAAATTATAATTAGCTTTTTCTTCTTCTTCTAGTACTAATTCATAAATATTTCGCAGTGAAATATGTTGAATGTCTATTAAATTTGAAATTTCAGTTTTAACCTTAGTTTTTAAATTATAGATTGCAATTAGTGTTTCTGTATCAACGTCATCTTCAGTTGCAATAAGAACAATTACTTCCGTTTCATCTGAAATTAACTTAATTATTAGTTTAACTTGTTCTGGCAATTCTAAATAATCAGATTTTCTATAAAAATGTTGTAATATTTTTATAATACCGTCTCTAAGTTGAATATCAGAATCTACTTGTACTGCATATTTGTTTACAACGAGGAATATCTTATTCTCTGCATCATCTGTTTGTTGATAAATTAAAGACAATCCAAAATTCCTAGAACCGTCACTTTCTATTAATTGCTCATTATTCTCACTTAAATCTAACCATTGTGATAATAATTTTGTAGAAAATTGATTAGCAAATATATTTGAATTAGTATTATCTAATCCTTGTAACCAATTATTTTTAAAATCACTAAAATTTATCATATCGTTAAAAAACTATTCATAAAGGGTACAAAATTATTAATATTTTAGTTATTTTCTAATTTTTGTACCATTTAAATTATTCCTTTCATTTGCACACAATGTCTAAATATAG
>Ga0316611_1000639_pt1 | contig 11470 bp, 9 predicted proteins | sample MIS2016202_MG_FD_207675 | JGI IMG/M metagenome (GOLD analysis project Ga0316611, IMG submission 207675) | Microbial mat bacterial communities from Middle Island sinkhole, Lake Huron, Michigan, United States - MIS.2016.202 | ecosystem: Environmental > Aquatic > Freshwater > Lake > Sediment... | reverse complement strand
GTTAGTAGATAGAGAGTTAGCAAAATCCGACAACAAATAGCAAGTGTAGCGTGTATAGGTAAAGTGTCATGCTCTTTTAAATTTTCACTATTTTTAGTGCATGACATTAAAAATTTATACACACTACGCTACGAAAATCAATTTCATCGTTTTATCAAATTAAATGAAGTTAACGATTTTTCTCGGTCAACGCATTGCTCAATGCCGTGATTTCTTGCTGCACATCGTCGGGTAATTTGAAACCAGTCACAGAAGTCTTGAGGTCATTCGCTAATTTCGCCAACCGTTCAATCGCCGCCGCCGTTTCATTCGTGCCCTGCGAGGTTTGCATGGTAATTTCTTGAATGATGGTCATGGTGCCAGAAATGTTAGACGCGACAGCAGCTTGAGTGCGTGAAGTTTGTGAAATATTTTCAATTTGTCCCGCCAACTGCACCGAAACTTTCTCAATTTCCGTCAATGCTTCACCCGCCCGTTCGGCAATTTTTGCCCCTGCCACCACGCCAGCAGTACTTTGTTCCATTGACGACACCGCTTCATTGGTATCGCTTTGAATAGTTTTCACCAACGCATCAATTTGTTTGGTCGCATTCCCCGAACGTTCCGCCAGCCGTTGCACTTCGTCCGCCACCACCGCAAAACCGCGTCCCGCTTCGCCTGCCATCGCGGCTTGAATCGCTGCATTTAACGCCAGAATGTTGGTCTGATCGGCAATGTCATCAATCAAGCCAACAATTTCGCCAATTTCTTGGGAACTCTCACCCAACCGTTTGATCCGTTTAGAAGTTTCTTGAATTTGCTCCCGAATGGTATCCATCCCCGCAATTGTGTCTTGTACCGCTTTCGCACCGCGACTGGCAATTTCCACCGATTTTTTCGCCACATCTGCCGATTCTACCGCATTTGCAGAAACCTTTTTCACCGAGTTTGCCATCCCAATAATCGCCTGTCCCGCCTTAGCAATTTGTTGGGCTTGGCGTTCGCTGGCTTGCGTCAATTGGTTGGCAACAGAACGCGTGCCTTGGGCAGCAGTTGCGACTTGAACCGCAGTTTTATTGATCTGAATGACCAATTCTCGCATGGCTTCAATGGAGTAATTGATCGCATCGGCAATCGCACCGGTAAAATCTTCAGTCACTGTGGCATTAACGCTTAAGTCTCCATCTGCCAAGTCAGCAATTTCACTGAGCAGGCGTAAAATGGCTTCTTGGTTGCGTTGATTGGCACGCTGAATTTCGGCAAGTCGCTGTTTTGAATCACTTTCTTGCCAACGATTCATGAAAGTGATTAAAGCGATCAAGCCTACCAAGAGGATCAAAACGACGATTGATAAACTATTTCCAATCAAAGAGGTGATAAAGCGTTCTTGGGTTGTTTTGAGATAGGCTTTGCGCAAATTTTCAATATTTTCTAGTAATTTAGCTTCAGAATCGCTAATATTACGGAAAGCTTCTTTACCTTGCGATAGTTTTTCAAAATTTTCGATGAACAGGCGTATTTTTTCTAACCGTTGCTTAAACGATTCATTCAACTTGTTCAACGCACCTTGAGTAATGGGGTCTTTAACGGCTTCAACGGAATCTCCCCCATCCAGCAAATTGCTCAGGGTATCGCTAAAAACGGCAATGTCGCTTTCCAATTGGCGCGCGATTTCTGCGAACTTATTGTTTTCAATCTCACCTTTAAAACTTTTTTCGATGGTATTGCTAATACGTTGTGCTAAAGTGAGTTGTCGAGAGGTCAAATACACTTGCATGGGTGTGGCATGACTGGTTATCATCTGATCGACGATTTTTTGCATTTCGTTCATCAAGTCGAGCATGGTTTGAATCAACAGATCAGATTCGGCATACAGGGCAACGACAACCTGTTGACGTGATTCACTTTTTTGGGCAGTTTTATCGTTTTTCTTTTCGTTCGAGCGTGCGTTGTCCGTGATTCGAGGTTTTTCCAAGAGATAATCAATTTGCGTGCTGGTACCGCGGTCGGAATTTTTCCAAGTCTGTATCAGTTCACTAAGAATGGGTACTGCCGACTCAGGTGTCGCGGACATTCCTGTCTCTGGGTTGCCATTCTCCAGAATTTTGATAATATTATTAAATTCACTACGAATTTGAATCATTTTTCTAAAAGCCTCTTCCTTGCCATGACTTGCACTGGATGCTTGTTGCGTCATCTGTTGCGTCAGCACTCGCAATTGCGTCATATGGCTGGCATATTCTTCATCATGTTGCCTATTTACCGAGACTATCCAATAGGTGGTCACCATGAGAATAAATGATACTAGCAAGAGGGTAATAAGAATATATAACCATGTATTTGCAGTACCTAAGGTCTTTAGGAATTTCATATTTCAGTACCTTCAATAGAGGATAGAGGTTTACCCATAAGTAAACTAAACATTAATCTTTGACCACTGCACTTCAATTGGCATCCACAATCTATCTTAAAATATTTTTTGACTGTTTGTGCTGTTGTTATATAGACGAAAATTCAGTTCAGATGAGGAATGATGCGGCGACATCAGATTGTCTTTCAGCTTACTTATTATGCGTCCCATGAGGTCAATCAAATCTACCCCGTTGCACATCCATCTTTGGAGTACAAATTTAAATTTGCACTTTTTAACTCGCAGCTTTGAGAAATTTATCATTTTCGGCTAAAAGTTTCGTATCAAAGATAATCCAGTGTTGCCCTTCGTAATCAAACGAACCTTGGATAAAGGGAATAAGCCACGTCTCTTTACACGATTTTTCAGTATTACGAAGGCGTTCTGGAAAATGTTTTAACCCCAAGACTTCATCCACCAGCAAACCCGAATAAACTCCTGATTGATTAATCACCAACATTCTGCTGCGATTGGTCAAAGGAACGATGCGGTTTCCTTCCAAACAACTGAGTAAATCAATCACCGGTAGCAACAATCCACGAATATTTGCAATACCCTTAACCCAGTGTTTCGCCCCAGGTACTTTTGACATTGCCATAGGACGTGGCAAAATTTCACGAATATCAGTCAGTGCCGTGACTAAAAACACTTCACCCAGACGAAACGTGATACCGTGCCAAAATTGTTCAATTTTCTCTTCGCGCGGCAACCCTCGAGCCCGCATTCTTGCGCGCTTTTCGAGATCATGCAGCCATTGAAACGGAGATTCTACGATGGTATTTGCCATAATTTAGATAGAAAATCTGAAGCGAAAAGATAGAAAAACGATGACGGGTTTCTATCTTAAATCACCGATACTTTTTAATAAAAAAGATTTAACCGAATGTTCAACACTGCCAATTCATTGTTATAATTTCATCAATTCAGGAGAAAGTATTTTTGTCAACGTACTGAGCCTGCGAAAGATTGGTATTTTCTATAGAACCGATTTGACATCTTTAAACTGAGCACAGAAGCGATTCTTGTTTTCAGATTTAAAAATATCATTAAGCGTTTGCAAAAATAAAAACGTGACTCACGTCGCCAACGCAACTGCTTGAGAATCTTCAAATCTTAGGGCTGGCATGACCTTTTGGTATGCTATTACCAGATTTTAGTTGACTCTTCCGTGCGTTTTCAGTCTTGCTGGTCGCGACCACAACTATATTAATAATTGTAGTTATTTAGCACATTGGCAGCATTCAAACCTTCGGTCGATAACTTCATACGATAGTCAAAAATTAATCAGATAGGAGTTAAAAACGCTGTGATTTTCGTCATTTTTAACCATTCCACGATCATCGCCGCGCCTTCTTCGTTATCAACCGAGCAAACGCTTGACTGCTGCAATCAGTTCATCTTGTTTCACAGGTTTGACCAAAAATTCTTTCGCTCCCTGCATGAGTCCCCAAGCGCGGTCACTTTCCATATTTTTGGAAGATAAAATCACCACGGGGATAGTTTTCGTTTCTTCCGCCTTGGTAATTTTACGTGTTGCCTGAAACCCATTCAATCCAGGCATAACCACGTCCATAATAATTAAATTGGGCTTGATTTCTTTAGCTTTCAAAATGCCCTCCTCCCCATTTGAAGCCTCAGAAGTCTGATATCCTTGACTCTCTAAGATGCTCTTGACGAGATAAGAATCTGTCGGGGAGTCATCTACTATTAAAATGTGAGCCATAGCCTTCAACTCTATATAGTTTTAGAAACTGGCGTAGAAAATTCAACCAAGAGCACGATGTCTGTCATTATTCTATTTGTATCTCTGTGTGAAAATGAGCCGTTTCTTTATGAATTTTTCGCGGGTGCAGTTTTCGCATCCACTACAAACATTTTGATCGCGTTAAGCAATTCTTCACGCGTAAATGGCTTGGTCATGTAGTGTTCTGCACCAACAATTCTGCTGCGGGCACGCTCAAACAAGCCGTCTTTACTCGACAACATCACGATAGGAATTTTTTTAAACACCTGATTATTTTTAATTAATGCACAGGTTTGGTAGCCATCGAGACGCGGCATCATGATATCAACAAAAATAATATTTGGCTGACACTCCATGACTTTGGACAGTGATTCAAATCCGTCTGTTGCCGTAATTACTTCACAACCTGCTTTTTTGAGTAGCGTTTCAGCAGTGCGACGAATGGTTTTGCTATCGTCAATGACAACAACCTTAATACCTTCAAAACTCGGTTCAGCACTCAATGTTTCATTCACTCTTAGACTGGGTACTTACTATCACTGAAAGTCGCGCTTGGTATTTTCCTAACGTTTTAGATAATAAGCACTTTTGTATTGACCTAGATTAATTTATGTGCAACATCTATGGTGATTAAACAACCGATCAATCGACTTGCGACAAAGATGAGCTTGGTTGCAGGACGTAACATTAACATTTTAACATCAAATATGCTTAAAGAGAATTTCGATGTTGATTTCACGTCGCTGGACGCAACTCGCTGCCAAAGATGCAAGCAGTTTGGGAGACGAATAATTGATCATTGTAACATCTTGAATGCACGTAGCGTACCATGCCGCTAAATAATGCTCAAATTATCACTGTTGCTGAGAATCGAGCTCAAATCTTTGATTCAAGAAAATTTTTACTTCGTCAACACCTTCACGATGGAGGGAAGAAAAACGTTGAATACTGATTGGATTAGCAAATTTCGCCACCTGTTGCTTAACGTCAGATAAAATACTCATTCCTTTGCCATAACCGAATTTATCTGATTTTGTTAATAAAATATGTACCGACATCTTCATATTCTCGCACCATAGCAACATTTGCTGATCAAATTCAGTCAGCGGATGGCGAATATCCATCATTAATACCAAACCACATAAACAGCGACGCGTTTGTAAATAGAGTCCTAGCGTTTTTTGCCAATGTAATTTCACCGAAAGCGGCACTTTGGCGTAACCATAGCCCGGCAAATCAACCAAACGACGTTGTTCATCCAAACTGAATAATACCAATTGCTGCGTGCGTCCGGGGGTTTTACTGGTGCGTGCCAACGATTTTTGTTCGACAATGGTATTGATTGCACTTGATTTTCCAGAATTAGACCGCCCGGCAAACGCGATTTCATAGCCGATGTCTTCAGGCAAATATTTTAATTCTGGCGCGCTGAGTAAAAACCGCGTATGACGATAGAGATTCATGAAGTTAGCTTGTTTTAAATGTAAGAATGATGCAATTCAAATCAACGAAATTATGTCGATTGAAATAAAAAAACATCATGCAGTCAAATCATTATCAGATTTTTTTGCGTGTGCCCGTTCCACCGCAGCATCTATCGCAACGGCACCCTGAGTCGCAATTTCAACTCGTTTTTGTTGATGTTTGACCGCTTTTTCAATTTTCTCGCGTTGAATCCGAAATATTTTAAATTCATGACGTTGTTTCGCCATCTCTGCCTGTTTGCGCTCCCGTTCAGTGGCACGAATTTCCGCCTTCGCATAACGATAATAACTGACTAAGGGAATATGACTTGGACACACGTAAGCACAACATCCGCATTCAATGCAGTCAAATAAATGATGCGCTTGCACTCGTTTAAAATCTTTTGCCTTAGCGTGCCAATAAAGTTGTTGCGGTAACAAATTGACAGGACACGTTTTTTCACATGCACCACAACGAATACACGGCGTGGGCGCAGGCAGGGCTTGAATTTCTTCTTGGGTGGAAATCATCAAGCAATTGGTTGTTTTAATCACCGGCATTCCATCGTGAGGCAGGGTAAATCCCATCATCGGACCTCCCACCACCAATCGACGAATCAATGGCTTGCGTCCACATTGATCAAGCAAATGTTTTATCGATGTACCCAACATTACTTCCAGATTGCGCGGGGTTTCGACACCCGTCCCAGTCACGGTAATCACACGAGAAATCAATGGTCTGCCTTCAATCACGGCACGATGTACCGCGCGCACCGTTTCCACATTATGCACTACAATCCCGCGTTGTGCTGGCAAGACTGCGCGCCCAATTTCTAAACCGGTCAAAATCCGAATAAGTTGTCGTTCTCCCCCTGTGGGATACAAGGTTGGGACTTTGATCACCTCAATGTGTCCTTGCTTACCATTGGATTGTAACTGATTGATCAAGCGACATGCTTCTGATAACGCTTGATAGGCTTCTGTCTTGTTATCTTCGACTGCGATAATGCACCGTTGCGCGCCACCCAAAACATACATCAGAATTTCTGCGCCACTGATGATATCATGAGGTTTTTCCCGCATCAACCGATCATCGCAAGTGATATACGGTTCACACTCCGCACCGTTGACGATTAACGTGTCAATCCCTTGAGGTTTTAGTTTCAAATGTGATGGAAAACCCGCCCCTCCCAATCCCACTAAACCCGCTTGTGCAATGTGTTTGCGCACCTCGGCAGGCTCGCACGTCATGTAATCTGGCAAAGGTTGCAATGTTGTCCACCTATCTTCACCATCCGTTTCTATCACAATGCACGGGGCAGTTAATCCCGAGGGATGCGGCACTTCACGCGGTTCAATCGCAACCACAGTACCTGATGTCGGTGCATGAATGGGGGAACTCACGATCAATTGACAATCTTTGCCGCCCTGACATTGCGAAATAGGTTGTCCTTTCAACACCTTGTCACCCACGCACACAATCGCTTCTGTCGGTTCACCAAAATGTTGCAACAAGGGCAGCACTAAGTAGGGGGGAATTTGGGCTTGCATAATTGCAGGCTCATTGGATAGATTTTTTTTGCCATCCAAATGCAACCCGCCGTGAAAATTCCATAAATTCATCAAGTTGATAACCCTCTAAATCAAAGATAGAAGTGAATACAATCAATAAAGAAACGGGCAACAAGCCTATTAAGCAATTCAATCACAGGACGTAGCATTTTACTTCAACGTATCTATCATTTTAGTCCAACAAACTTTTATCTTGAGTCCAAAAAAATACAAAATTTGTGACGGCTATCTTCGTTATTATAACAAATCATTGCGGATTTAGCACCACCGCTTGATTCCAATCCAGTAATTCTACTATGAAAATCTAAATTTATTATAATTCAATAGATTATCGCAATATCCATAATTATTTAAAATTCATAATCCATTGAATGTTTTGAATATTATTTTTATACTGAGAATTACTGGTTCTCAATGCGGTCGTCATGTCATTCGTATTGGGGTGCAATGCTGTCATCTATTTATCACACAATCACGATACAATCGGTCAAATATCTTTTCTAATTTCATCTCGTTACGCCCTCTCTCGCATCTGTTGCGTTTCAACTTCAACCCGTATTTTCGGACTATTTCTATTTTCCCGTGATAATATTTGTCTCCTTGACTATCATGTTGCATAGAGTGAAATATAGCTAACGTTCTCTAAATTGCTCACAATATGAACGATAAATTCTTTACATTTCAAAAAGTTAATTGACATAAATGAAGTAGTTTAGTAGTTTTTCAGCTATATTTATTAAAAATGTCAGATTAAATATTATGGTTTAGACGAAAAAAACATTGGCAACCATTGAAAACTGTTTGCGACACTGCTCTGATATTAAATAGGATAAAATCCACTATTCGCGAACAACAAACTGTACATATTAATAGCATTGACGTGGTGGTTTGTCAGCAAACATTGGGAATGTCTCTCATGGAAAAATATCCAAAAATCGATTCAACCGTCGTCATTTCAGATATCAGAAATTTCACACAACTATTTGAAATTTTTCAGAAAAGCGACGATCCCAGATTTATTCATTTCATCGAAGAGTATTACTTGTTAGGCGGAAAGCTGGCTCAACTGGTCGCTGAGGAAAGTAACGAGTTCTATCTGAAATCAGCAGGAGATGGGATTCTAGCGATTTTTTTGGATGAAAGCCATGTACGTCGAGCATATTTGTATGGCTTATTGTTGTTTCAATTGATGGAAATCAAATGTTTAGCCTTTAACCATGAGAACAACTGTAGCGTGTCTTTTGGAATTGGTATTGAAACGGGATATGTGCAGAAAGTTTCTTGCGGCACGGCTTCTGGAATTCCTGAAACCTACTTGGGCTCAGTAATTAACCACGCGGCACGCATTGAAGCTAAAACGAAGGATTTTCATCGAACGAAGCTGATTATCGGAGAAAAACTCTACAAGCGATTGATTAAACAACTGTTTGAAGAAGAATATAATCACTTAGTGAGACGAAGTGCTGAGTTACGAAAAAACTACGAAGAAGTGGTGGCTCATCACAATGATATGAATAAATTGAATCAAAACTTGATGTTATTCTATTTATTTGAACACAGCTTAAAGGGAGTGGATTTGCCCTTACCGCTGTTTAGATTGTCCCCAACGTTGGCAGACATGCACAAAACATCTTTTTTAAACGTGGTCAAGCAACTGACTTCCTCGCCGCAACATTATCAACAAGTGATTTCATTCATTACAGAAAATGCAGGGAATCTCCCGGATTGACAAGGAAATTCATCCATCAGATTTGAATTGCGTCACTCCGAAGGATGAATAAATCTCAGTTATTTGGAAATTTTCAAGTAGTTGCTGGCATTGTCACTGACATGTTGGAAAAAAACAGTTACACTATTCGGTAGAAGCGATAATCATGTCAACAACCCTATCTTTTATGCCATAGGAAACGTGCTATGTCTGAAAACACTGAACAAAGACTTAAGGATTTAGAAACGCATCTGCAACAAGAAAATGATGTTCTCTTTGATGTGGTAAAAATCTTTCGTAAACTTGACCACATTGCGTATGAGTTGGGAATTTTGGATGAAGATCAATCTTATGCGACGCGAGTCTCGTGGTGGCCCATGGTATCAATCTTGGGCACTTTCTCAGCGGGGAAGTCTAGTTTTATCAATTACTATTTGGGGCGAGACTTACAACGCACGGGTAATCAAGCTGTTGACGACAAATTCACCGTCATTAGTTTTACCCACGATGCCAATAGCAGCACTTTGCCAGGGATTGCGCTTGATTCTGACCCACGTTTTCCTTTCTACCAAATTAGCCGCGATATTGCAGAAATAACCACACGCGACGGGCAACGAGTTGATGCGTATTTGCAATTGAAAACCTGTAACTGCGACATTCTAAAAGGTAAAATTATCATCGACTCACCGGGCTTCGACGCGGACAGCCAACGCACCGAAACGCTCAAAATTACCAAACATATCATTGATTTATCCGATTTGGTGTTGGTATTTTTCGACGCACGTCATCCCGAACCCGGCGCAATGCGTGATACGTTACAACATCTGGTCACAGAAACAATCAATCGCCCTGATTCCAATAAATTCATGTACATCCTCAATCAAGTTGACATCACTGCCCGCGAGGATAATTTGGAAGAAGTGGTCGCAGCATGGCAACGTTCTTTAGCCAGTGCCGGCTTGACCGCGGGACGTTTCCACCGGATTTACAACCCCAATGCCGCAGTCACGATAGAAGATAACACCATGAAAGAACGCATGGAAGCAAAAAATATCGTTGATATGAATGAGATACGTGATCGGATGAATCAAGTTGGGATTGAACGGGCGTATCGAATTGTCGGCGTGCTTGAATACACCGCGAAGGAAATCGAACACAAAATCGTTCCACAATTACAAGAACTGATCGCAAGTTGGAAGCGCAAAGTGTTGATTTTCGATATTGTGGTCTATGGTATTTTAGCCATGATTGCCTTTGCAACTGTCAAAAATTTAGGCTTGGTGCTCAAACTCCCAGAAGATCCAACGATTTGGTGGAGTGCGGTCGGTGGCGTGGCTTTTGTTATCCTATTGATTCACTACAAAATTGCAAAATGGATTGGCAGACGGATGTACTCACGGCTATTACAGGTGGAAGACAACGATGAGTATAACAACGAAGGACTAGCACGGGCATTTCGGCATAATACAGGTTTTTGGCGGATACTATTTATGCCGTTGCTTTCTGAGCCCGCAGGTTGGGGTGATTACATGCGCAAACGGGTGCGTGGGGTACTCTCTGATTTAAATCAATATATTCAAGTAGTCAATAATCGGTTCACCAATCCCTCCGGCAAAGAAGCTGCTGGCAAAGAAACCGGTAGTAATTCAGACGTTGCTGTAGGTTAATTGACTTACCCCAAGTTAAATAAATTTCGTCAGGCTTTATACAATCTAACGGATTGATTTAACTGACGATTACCTTGACATGTTACCGCTGCGACTTTCAAAATACTCAGAAACAGCGGTAGCATCACCCCCATCATGCCTTATGCTACTCACTCAACACCGTGACCAAAGTCGTCAGTTTTTCCTACAAATTTGGCAAAAATATCAGCAACATATTCCGTTAGAACCGTTGGAGTCTGTGATACTTGAAGTGATTTTGGCGCATCCGGAATATCACGCTTATTTGACGGAGGAATTTCTGGATAAAGATTATCGTCCAGATCAATTTGAAGACAATCCATTTTTACATCTTGGATTACATATCGCGATACAAGAACAATTACAAACTGATCGCCCCGAGGGAATTCGGACGTTGTATCAAACGCTGAAGCCTCATTTTGAAGACATTCACTCGTTGGAACATCAGATGATGCTGTGTTTGGCACAAACTTTATTACAAGCCCAAGTGCAACAAACGATGCCAGATGAAGATCATTACTTGACCTGTTTAAAACAAGCGATTTAACAACAGTTTTTTGATAGGACAGTGAGAAACGCGTGAAACTGGTTATTTTTTCAGTCGTCAACATGTTGAAAGATGAGAATTTATATCAGCATTCGCCACCAACCACTTGAAATACTTAAAAAAACATGGGCAGGTCATCAGGCAAAAGGAGCAATGGCAACGATGTGTCCCGTTATTTGTACAATGGATACAACAACATAGCGAATAATTTAACGTAGAGTCAACCCCGCCGCCACCGCTGACAATACCGAACTCCCCACTAAATCTTGAGGGTCTAATTCCTGTAGCTTTTCCAAAATCCGCTGTCCTTCTGCGAAATCAAGCCGTCGCAAGCGAATGAATGCCAATGCTTTCAAAGTATA
>Ga0316611_1000638_pt1 | contig 11486 bp, 11 predicted proteins | sample MIS2016202_MG_FD_207675 | JGI IMG/M metagenome (GOLD analysis project Ga0316611, IMG submission 207675) | Microbial mat bacterial communities from Middle Island sinkhole, Lake Huron, Michigan, United States - MIS.2016.202 | ecosystem: Environmental > Aquatic > Freshwater > Lake > Sediment... | reverse complement strand
TCGACGGCTAGGTTTGCCCAATCGTTCATCACTTCATCCACAAATGTTTTGGCTGATTTTGGTTGTAGTCCAAGTGAATTTCCTGTAAAATAAATGACGTCTTTTCCATTATGTTGAGGAAAAATGAATTGTTGTCTGTATTTATTTAATTCATCTTGAGTGTCTAGTTGCTGAGCGAATTGGAGTGTATTTTGAAAAGTCATTAATTAAATTTTATTTTGAAAAAAGTAATAATATATCCAAATAAAATGGCGTGTAAATATAATATAAATTTAAGGAAATAAAAAACATGAGTTTTATATAAAATCAAAGAAGAATAGAACAAAATCAATAAATAGTAACAAAAAAAAATTACTTAAATATATTCTTTTATATTTGTTCACTTAAAATTTTAAGATGCGGAACGTTTTACTTCTTTGTTTGTTTTTATCATTATCGGTTTTTAGTCAGGATAAAAATTCTTTTATACTTGATGTTTCACTTTTAAGAGGAAACGCAATGGCTCATTCTAATGACATGGCTCACTTGATAAACGGTCATCCCGAAGGAATTTTGATTGATTTAGGTAAACAAACGAATGGTTCTAAAGAATGGCATCGAGCCTATAATTTTCCAGATTATGGCGGTTATTTTCTTTATCAAGATTTTAAAAGCCAGCCCTTAGGAAAAAATTATGCGGTGGGTGCTTTTTATAATTTTTATTTTTGGAAAAGAAGAATTCAATTTAAACTTTCTCAAGGTATAGCATTAACTACAAATCCGTATGATAATGTTGAAAATAGTAAAAATAAAGCATTTGGAAGCAAAATAGTAGCGAATACAAATTTTGGATTAACTTATGATAACCAAAAACTATTCAAGGATTTTGGTTTTCATGCGGGCTTTTTATTTACACATTTTTCAAATGGAAGAGTAAAATCGCCCAATAGTGGCATCAATACTTACTCATTAAATGTGGGTGTAAATTATAACTTTTTGAAAGAGATTAAAAGAAATAGTGATACTTCTTTTGTTAAAAAATCATATAATGAACCCATAAATTACAACATTGTTGTTCGATCAGGAATTAATGAAAATCCAATTATAAACAGCGGTCAGTTTCCTTTTTATCATATAGGTTTTTATGCTGATAAACGAATCAATAGAAAATCAGTATTGCAGCTTGGAGGCGAGTTGTTTTTGACAGAATCAATGAAAGAATACATCAAATATTATTCAGGTGCCTATCCAGAAAGTGGTGTTTCGTCAAATACCGATTACAAAAGAATTGGACTTTTTGTAGGTCATGAGTTGATGATTAACAGAATTTCTCTCGAAGCTCAGGTGGGTTATTATGTCTATCAGCCTTTCAAAAAAGATATTCCTGTTTATGATAGAGTAGGAATAAAATATTATTTTACAGATAAGATTTTCGGTGGTTTTACCATTAAAACCCACTTGTTTTTGGCAGAAGCACTAGAATTTGGAATTGGTTATAAAATTTAAAATTTAAAAAATGAAAAAGTTTATCGTATTACTATCGGTTTTATATCTTTTCAATTCTTGCGAAAAACCTAGTGATTGTATTGAAAGTTCAGGAGCAACAATAACTAAAGAAATTCCGGTTGCTGCTTTTAAAAAAATAAAAGTTTATAGAGGAATAGAAGTGATAATTACTCAAGGCACAGAATATAATGTCAAAATTGTAGCAGGAGAAAATTTTATAGATGATATCGAGGTAAAACAAAACGGCGACCAATTGATTTTTAAAGATAACACTAGTTGTAATTGGGTTCGTGATTATGGTCAAACTAAAATTTTAGTAACTACACCTACTTTAGAAGAAGTCCGTTCAAAATCGGACAGAACTATTCGTTCAAACGGCGTTTTGTCTTTTTCTAACTTGCATTTTCTATCCTTAGACCAAGATGCTGATGGCGAAAAAGGTGCTGGAACAGGCGATTTTATACTAAATTTGAATGTTAATACTCTGACAATTTCTAATAACAATGTGTCGCGATTTTACTTATCGGGTCATGCAGAAACTGCAAATTTCTATTTCTATTTTGGAGATGGTCGCATAGAAGCCGAAAATTTAATTGCTAAATACATAAACACCTATCATCGAGGCTCTAACGATATGATTTTGTATCCAATAGAAACACTCAAAGGCACAATGAACAGCACTGGAAACATCATTCTAAAAAACAATCCTCCTATAGTAGATGTCCAACAACTTTATCAAGGAAGAGTTATTTTTAATTAAAAGCAAATCTATCCTACAACCTACATCCTACAACCTACATCCTAAAACCTATTTTCCGCTCGTTTTCTCTCTAAAAATTTGCTCTAGGTTTTTATTTTTCAATGCTAATTGAAGTGTACGCAATCCATTTTCTTGAGCAAAATCAAATACTGAAGATCTTTTGTCTTGTTCAGTTTTAAAAGTTAATTCCCAAACATTATTATGAGTATTTTTATATAATTTTAAATCCGATAGTTTTGAAAACAATGCCTCTGATATTTCTTTATCAAACTCAACTTCAATAACTTGTTCCACAGCATCCGAAACTAATTTGTCTAATTTTTTATCCGTTACAATTTTTCCGTTATTGATAATGATCACTCTATCGCAAATGGCTTCCACTTCTTGCATAATATGTGTTGAAAGAAAAACCGTCTTGTTTTTACCAACGTTTTTTATCACATTTCTAATTTCAACCAGCTGATTTGGATCTAAACCAGTGGTTGGTTCGTCCAAAATTAAAACATCTGGATTATGCAATAAAGCCGTTGCTAATCCCACGCGTTGGCGATAACCTTTAGACAATTGTCCAATTTTTTTATGACTTTCTGATGATAAACCTGTCAATTCAATTACTTCTTCAATTCTTGATTTCGCAACCTTATAAACATCGGCATTAAATTCTAAATATTCTCGAAGATACAAATCCAAATACAACGGATTATGCTCTGGCAAATAGCCAACCGATTGTTGAACCGCTTTTTGATTTTCGTTCACATCAAAGCCATTTACTGTTGCTGTTCCTTCATCTGCATTAATATAGGTAGTCAAAATCTTCATCAAAGTTGATTTTCCCGCACCATTTGGACCTAGAAAACCAACAATTTCTCCTTTCTTTATAGAAAAAGATACATTGTCTAATGCCTTTTGCGAACCGTAACTTTTTGAAATATTTTGAACTTCTATGGACATAATTTGTTATTTTGTAGCAAATGTAATGAGAATATGACAGTATTTCAAGTAAATTTTTTAACACGAAGAATTGTATTTAAAACAATAACAATCAATAACCTATAAAATAATATTTAATAAATTGTTTTTTAAACGCCATTTGGCACAATTTTTGATAAATGCCCAGAATAAATTTAATTATAAAACAAAATGAAAAAAATTTTAGTTATCGCCGCATTAGCTTTAGTTAGCTTTGCAAACGCACAAAAAGGAACGTATTTAGTTGCTGGAAATTTAGATTTTAATTCTACAAAAACTGATGATTTCAAAACAAACAATTTTGAATTTGCACCAAAAGTAGGTTATCAATTTTCAGACAATATGACTGTTGGTATAGAATCAGTTATTGGAAGTCAAAAAGACGGGGATGATAAAAGCAATAATTTAAAAGTTGGTGGATTTTTACGTTATGCAAAATCATTAAATTCTCCTTTTGCAATTTATGCTGATTTAAGTGCTGGTTACCAAAGCAAAAAAGATATAACTGATTTAAAATCTAAAGGTTTTTATGTAGGTATAGTACCTGCTGTTGCTATTGATTTAAAGAAAAGTTTTGCTTTAAATTTCTCAATTGGTGGTTTAGGTTATGATTCTATGAAACCAGATGGTGGAAAAGCTACAAACACTTTTGACTTTAACTTTGGAAGAAGTTTCTCTATTGGAGTTTCTAAAAATTTCTAATTTAAAAAAAAAATTTTAGATAGCATCCATTTTGGGTGCTATTTTTTTTGTAAAAAATTGGTAGATTAAAAAAAAGTAGTACTTTAGCCAAATATAAAAGCATAAATGAATTCAAATTTCTCAACATATTATAACAATTTTTTTTATTTCTTCTTTGGAAAAAGAACGGGATTGTTATTATGTTATATAAAAAAATAAATAAAAACATAAATAGTAAATCCCGATGCAAATCGGGATTTTTTTTTTAGAAATGAAACAAAAAATAGCCATACAAGGAATTAAAGGATCGTTCCATCATCAAGTAGCATTGGAATATTTTCAAGAAAATGTTCTACTAGACGAATGTTTATCGTTTGAAGCTGTTGTGGATAGTTTGTTAAGCAACAACTCCTATATGGCGGTAATGGCAATTGAAAACTCCATTGCGGGTTCAATTATTCCAAATTATGCTTTGATTGACAATAATAATTTGCACATCATTGGCGAATATTATTTAGATATTATTCAGAATTTAATGATTTTAAACGGACAAAATATAGAAGAAATTAATGAAGTGCATTCACATCCAATGGCTTTATTACAATGTATGGAATTCTTGAAAAAACATCCCAAAATCAAATTAGTAGAAGATAAAGATACTGCCGAAACCGCAAGACGAATTCAACAAAATCAGCTTAAAAATATTGCTGCAATTGGTAGCAAAGTTGCGGCCCAAATGTATGATTTAACCATAATTGCCCCCGAAATTCAAACGGTGAATAATAATATGACTCGTTTTTTTATCATCAGCAAAGAAAAAAATCAAACCAATAAAGAAGAAATCAACAAGGCCTCTATAAAATTTGAATTAGACGATACGCCAGGAAGCTTGGCAACCGTCTTAAATGTGATGACCAATTGCAAATTGAATTTGACCAAAATCCAATCCATGCCCATAATTGAAACCCCATTTCAATATTCGTTTTTTGTAGATGTGGTTTTTGAAAAATACAAACATTATGAAAAAGCAACTAAAATTTTAGAATTAATGACCAATCATTTCAAGGTTTTAGGAGAATATAAGAGCAAAAAGCAATAGCAATTTCAAAAGTCAATTTCAAAAGTCAATTAGTGAAATTTTAAAAAGTGTGAATTCGTGAAAATTCGTGCAATTCGTTTAAAAATATGATTACAACAGCAAAAAGATTAGAAACCGTTCAAGAATACTACTTCTCTAAGAAATTAAAAGAAGTTAGACAACTAATGTCCGAAGGAAAACCAATTATAAATATGGGAATTGGAAGTCCTGATTTGACGCCACATTTATCAGTAATTGAAGCCATTCAAAATGCTATGTTTGACAAAAAAGCGCACGAATATCAAAGTTATCAAGGGTTGCCAGAATTACGACAAGGGTTTGCTGATTTTTATGCAAAAAATTTTAATGTAAATTTAAATTCAACATCTGAAATTCTACCTTTAATAGGAAGCAAAGAAGGAATTATGCATATTTCTTTAGCTTTTTTAAATGAAAATGATGAGGTTTTAATTCCAAACCCTGGTTATCCAACCTATGCTTCGGTGACTGAATTAGTTCAAGCAAAAGCAGTTTTTTATGATTTAAAAGAAGAAAACAGTTGGCAACCCGATTTTGATGCCTTAGAAAAAACAGATTTATCGAAAGTAAAATTAATGTGGGTTAGTTATCCACACATGCCAACGGGTGCTAAGGCAACTTTAGAATTGTATCAAAAACTAATTGATTTTGGAAAAAAGCATAACATATTAATTGTAAATGACAATCCGTATAGTTTTGTTTTGAATGAAAATCCATTGTCAATTTTTCAAATTCAAGGCGCAAAAGATATTGCTTTAGAATTAAACTCGTTAAGTAAAACCTTCAATATGGCAGGTTGGCGTGTTGGAATGGTAATTGGAAATGCAACTTTAATAGATGCTATTTTAAAAGTAAAAAGCAACATGGATTCTGGAATGTTTTACGGCATTCAAAAAGGAGCAATCGCTGCTTTAAAACTTGGAAATGATTGGTTTGAATGTCAAAATAAAATTTATAACATAAGAAGAAATTTGATCTTTGAATTAGCTGAAAAAATGAATTGTTCCTTCGATAGAAACGCTGTCGGAATGTTTGTTTGGGCAAAATTACCAACGGGAATAAAATCAGAACCATTCATTGATGATTTATTATATAAAAAAAATATTTTCCTAACACCAGGAACCATTTTTGGTAGCAATGGCGAAGGATATATTCGATTTTCATTATGTGTAAAAGAAGAAGAAATTGTTAAAGCAATTAATAGAGTTTAATTTCCTAACAGGTTTTTAAAACCTGTTAGGTATAACTAAAAAAGCATGAATATTTTTATTATTGGAACAGGATTAATCGGCGGTTCAATGGCATTAGACATCAAATCATTTTATGAAGGTGCCACTGTTTTTGGAATGGATTCTAACGAAAATCATCTTGAAGAAGCATTAAATCTCGGAATTATAGATCAAAAAGCTACCGAAAATGATTTGATTAACGCAGATTTTGTCATTCTTGCAGTGCCAGTTGATATTGGTTTATTAATTTTGCCTAAAATTTTGAATAAAATTGGCGAACAAACCTTAGTTTTTGATGTAGGTTCTACTAAAAATCCAATATGCGAATTAGTAGAAAATCATTCGAAAAGAAGAAATTTTCTAGCATGTCATCCTATTGCGGGAACCGAATTTTCAGGACCCAAGGCAGCAGTAAAAGGATTGTTTGAAGGAAAAACAAACATTATTTGTGAAGTTGAAAAAACCACTTTCAAGTTGCAAGAAAAAGCCATGGAATTATTTAAAAAACTCGGCATGCGCATTCGATATATGGATCCAAAATCGCATGATAAACATATTGCTTATGTGTCGCATTTGTCGCACATTAGTTCATTTATGCTAGGAAAAACAGTCATCGAAAAAGAAAAAGACGAACAAGATATTTTTGATATGGCAGGTTCAGGATTTGAAAGCACCGTTCGACTTGCCAAAAGTTCACCAGCCATGTGGACACCGATTTTTAAACAAAATAAAAAACAAGTAGTTAAAAGTTTAGAGGAGTACATTCAAAATTTATCTCATTTTAAAAATTTATTAGAGAATGATAATTATGAAGAAGTTTTTAACGAAATGCAAAATACGAATAGAATTAAGGAAATATTAAACAGGTAGTAGGTTTTAGGAGATAGGTTTTAGGAAGATTTCTAAACCTACAACCTACAACCCACCACCTACAACCTAAATACAATGGAAAACAACAAAGAAATGAAAACGTGGTTAAACAATTTTAATTTACCACATCCGCTTGTAATAGCGGGACCTTGTAGTGCAGAAACTGAAGATCAAGTTTTGAAAATTGCTCATGAATTAAAAGACTCAAAAGTGTCGGTTTATAGAGCTGGAATTTGGAAACCAAGAACGCGACCAGGCGGATTTGAGGGTGTTGGTGCCATCGGATTGAAATGGTTGCAAAAAGCCAAAGCCGAAACAGGTTTGCTCATGGCTGTGGAAGTTGCTAATGCTGCTCACGTAAAATTGGCTTTAGAGCACGATATTGATGTGCTTTGGATTGGTGCAAGAACCACTGTAAACCCTTTTGCGGTGCAAGAAATTGCCGATGCCTTGCAAAATACTGACAAAATTGTGTTGGTAAAAAACCCAGTAAACCCAGATTTAGCCCTCTGGATAGGTGGCGTAGAACGGTTATATAATGCCAATATCAAAAAACTTGGCGTAATTCATAGAGGATTTTCAACCTATGAAAAAACGAAATATCGTAATAATCCAGAATGGCAAATTGCTATTGATTTTCAAAATAAATTTCCCGATATTCCATTAATCATTGATCCATCGCACATTACAGGAAATAGTGAAATGATTTTTCAAGTAACTCAAGAAGCCTTAGACATGAATTATGATGGAATGATTATTGAAACCCACATCGACCCAGATAATGCTTGGAGCGATGCTGCCCAACAAGTGACACCCGAAAGATTAAAGCAAATAATTTTTGATTTAACCATCAGAAAAGAAACCGATGACGCCGATGATTATCAACAACGGTTAAATAAACTTCGTACAAAAATTGATGAATTTGATTCCAAATTGTTAGACATTATTGGCAAACGAATGATAGTTTCTGAAAGTATTGGAGCTTTGAAAAAAGAGAAAAACGTAGCAGTTCTTCAAAACAAACGCTGGAACGAAATCCTTGATAAAATGGTTTCCGATGGAAGTCAAAAGGGATTAAGCGAAGAGTTTATCATTCAGTTCTTCAAAGCCATTCATCAAGAAAGTATTATGCATCAGGAGAAAATTTTCAATAAAAATTAAATTTTAATTCAATTATTTGTATGAATATTTAAAATTAGTGTAATATTGCATTAAATTTTAACTTTTAAAAATTAAATCAATGAAAAAAAGCGTTTTATTATTTGCAATTCTATTCGGACTGAATACAGCAATGGCTCAAGTAGATGTTATTACCAAACACAGCGGAGAAACCGTTGAGGGTAAAGTAATTAGACTTGATGAATATACCGTAGTTTTTAAATATGATGGTGAAGATGCCGAAAACACCATTGGAAAATATGCAATTGAAAAAATTGTATATGGAAAAACAAAAAGAGTAGAAGAAGTGACTGAAAAAATTGTTATAGCAGGAGAAGATGACTGGGAAAAAGTAGTGATACTTGAAGATAAATCATATATTGCTGGATTGAAAAAAGTAGGAGAAGTTAGAGGAAAAACGGGTTTAATCAATTTCCAAACAGGAAATACAGGAGATAAAAAAGCACAGAAAAAACTAAAAATGGATGCTGCAAAACAAGGTTGTCCTTTTGTTTTATTAACGGCAGACAAAACAACCGTTGGAGCAAGTTCTAATTCACTTGGTGGTTCACAAGCAATTAAAACAGGTGTTGCATACAAATACTAAATTTATATTACAATATAAAAAGACTGTTTATTAATTTAAACAGTCTTTTTTTTTAAGTAAAACGACAATCATAAAAAACTTTTATACTCTTTTTTCTATTTTTGTCAATTATTAAGTTTTTATGTTTTAAGCAACATCTGAAAACTGAAAACTGAAAACTGAAAACTAAATGACTGGACTCGTTTATAAATCTACTGGAAGTTGGTACACCGTAAAATCTAATCAAGGCGATTTTATGGAATGTCGTATCAAAGGAAAATTTCGCATAAAAGGAATAAAAAGCACCAATCCAATTGCCGTTGGTGATCTTGTAGATTATGATTTAGATCAAAGCTCTGATGTTGTAACTGGAACAATTACAAACATTCAGGAAAGAAAAAATTATATCGTTAGAAAATCAGTGAATTTGTCGCATCAAATGCACATAATTGCGGCTAATTTAGATTATGTTTTTCTTTTGATAACCATCAATAATCCGCCTACAACGTTCAATTTTATTGATAGATTCCTAGTTACTGCCGAAGCATATGGCATAGAGACTATTTTGGTTTTCAACAAGATGGATACTTTAGAAGGTATTATTTTAGACGAACAAAAATATATGCAACATGTTTACCAAGAAATTGGATACAAATGTTTGTGCGTTTCTGCTACCCAAAACAAAGGAATAGAAGAACTAAAAGAACTAATGATTGGAAAAACCACCATGTTTTCGGGCCATTCGGGCGTTGGAAAATCAACATTAGTGAATGCTATAGAGCCAAGTTTGCATTTAAAAACCAAAACCATTTCTGAACAAAGTAAGCAAGGCCAACATACCACCACTTTTGCTGAAATGTATGATTTATCCTTTGGAGCCAAAATTATTGATACACCAGGAATTAAAGGTTTCGGAATTGTTGATATGGCAAAAGAAGAAATAAGCGGCTATTTTCCAGAGTTTTTTAAGCTGAAAGACCAATGCAAATTCAACAATTGCCTGCACAAAGAAGAACCTAAATGCGCTATAAAACAGGCATTAGAAGAAGATAAAATTTCGTGGACACGATACAACAGTTATCTAAAAATTCTAGAAGGCGATGACGAACAGTATCGAACCGATATTTATAATGACGATAGAATAGCGAGTGATGAAACAAGGAATAAATAGTGCTCAGTAATCAGTAATCAGTAATCAGTTTTCAGTAATCAGATTTCAGATGCAAGAATACAATATACAACAATACAATATACATTTTTCAAAAAATGAAAGCCGTAATCCAAAGAGTTTCGCATTCTTCAGTAACAATTGAAAACAAAATTGTAGCCGAAATTCAAAACGGATTATTGATTTTAGTAGGAATTGAAGATGCCGATAATCAAGATGATATCAATTGGTTGACTTCAAAAATAGCCAATCTTCGCATTTTTGATGATGAGAATCACGTAATGAATTTGTCCCTTAAAGAAATCAACGGAGAAATAATTATAGTAAGTCAATTTACACTTCATGCATTGACCAAAAAAGGAAATCGACCCAGTTATATCAAAGCAGCTAAACCTGAAACCGCCATTCCGTTATACGAAAATTTCATCCAACAAATGGAAATAGAAATTGGCAAAAAAGTGCAAACTGGACAATTTGGTGCAGACATGAAAGTGGCATTAATTAATGATGGTCCTGTTACAATAATTATTGATACAAAAAACAAGGAATAACACTAACCCTGACAGGGTTAGGGTTAATAAAAAAATATAGCTATATTTGATTCTTCAAAAAAAATATCCACCACAAAATGAAATATAAAAACATCAGAGAAGAAGAACTCAAAAATAAAGTAGGTGCCGATTGGTTCAAAGCATTTGACACCACCGAAATAATTGGAAACATCGATTTTACGGTTTTCCCACAACAACACTCCCTCTCCTTCGGGGAGGGCTGGGGAGGGGCTATTCCGCTATTGTGGGCAGAAGCCAAAACAGGCAATTTTGATGTTGCCACCATGTTTGTGCAACTCATTCTAACCATTGGCAAAGCCCGAACTTTTGACAAAACCCTGCCACCCGCTTTTTTAGGTGCGTTCGATTTTAAGAAAATTGCCTTTGTACCTTATATTAATGTGCAAGACATTTTTTATCTCAACGATTTTAATTGGAATGTAACCCCAAGCAACCACGAAACTAAAGAGTTTAAGCTGATTAAAGAAAGGATAGAAGCCACATTAAAACAAAACACTTATGTTTATGATTATATTGAGGACCAAAAAGACCTCAACATCTTTATTAAAAACAACATTGCCAAAGCCACCACCACCAGCAAAATAAAAATTGATAAAAATAATTTTATACCTATTTATCTTAGATGGCTCGAAATTGTAAAACCCAATATTGATGTAAACTGGGACGACCTCAAGAAAGCCAACATCATGGACAACGATTTTTATCTGGCAGACCTATTTATAGACGATAAAGACACCCAAAACATTGATGATGACTTAACAATAAGAGATAATTTATTTGTTGTTTTTCACAACCAAGGCTACAAAATAGCCAAAGAAAACATCCGTCAAATGTTTGACGCTACCATCAATCTAAAAAACAAAGAAACCTATACCCAATTCTGGAAACGCT
>Ga0316611_1000637_pt1 | contig 11491 bp, 6 predicted proteins | sample MIS2016202_MG_FD_207675 | JGI IMG/M metagenome (GOLD analysis project Ga0316611, IMG submission 207675) | Microbial mat bacterial communities from Middle Island sinkhole, Lake Huron, Michigan, United States - MIS.2016.202 | ecosystem: Environmental > Aquatic > Freshwater > Lake > Sediment... | reverse complement strand
TTTGTGATTTGTGCATCTCCGTTGTTGTTAAATACTACTTTGGGATTCATGACTATTTGATTGCAATATGTTTTTTCGGGTGCTAATATTTTGTAAATTCCGGCATCGAGGCTTGTAATCGGATTCAGTTTGTCGTAACCGTTTACGAATGTTATGCTTGTATTCAAAGGGTCTAACCAAAATTTCAATTGTCTGTCTGCTTCCGGGTAATCCGCCCATGATCGAACGAATTTTGCATAATAATCGTTGAACGGACTGCCACAAATCGCCTCGCCTCCGGTAAGAGTTCCTGTTATCTGGTGATCCTCGTTGAAAATTGGCGAACCGGACGAACCGCTTTCGGTCACACCAACGTCCCATTCTGCTATTTTCCAATGTGCGTTGCTGTTGTAACCATTTCCATAACTGTCGGTTATGGGAGCATCATAATCTATACATATTTTTTTGATCTCTCCATTCGGATGATGGATTCCTGTGCTACTTTGTGATGGATTTTCTCCTCTATTCCAACCTGCCCAATACACATTGAACGTATCCGGTGGTTTGTTTATCAACTCTACCAACGTAAAATCAATTAAATCTGATGTTGCTCTCTTTCTTGCTCCACTGATTGTTTGTTTGGCTCCGGCAGTAAAACCTGTACATTCTGCACTTTCATAATTGAAATAAAAAACTGTATTTTGTGCATTGTAATCTGTTGAAATACAATGATTTGCAGTGATAAAATAATATTTTGCATCTCGTTTGGTATTGTTTACAAAAGCACCGGAACACAACTCTGCATTGTTAACTACTATTTTGCAAACTGATTTTTTTTCTTTGTACCAATCTTCACCTTGAGGACAATTGATATTTACGTTGCAAAATCCTGATTTTAAAGTAGTTCTCAGTATTTTAAACACATTTTTGTAATCATGCCCAATTGTTGCTATATTAAAATTAACATCTTCCATGTTTAGATGATTCGGAATATCTACTTCCATAAAAATTTCATCGCCTTTTACAGGTGGTATTGTCAACGTACCATAGTCGGTTATGTCTGCATGAGTGTAGGTGGGCGATACCTGTGTTGTGTCCGCATTATATACATACAAGCGACAACCTTTGGGAAGTTGTATATCTTTGATTGTCATGTTGATAGAATACGCTCCAGCGGATTTTATTTTCAGTCTTCCTACCCATGAACCATCAGGTAAAGTATCCGTTATCGACAATATTTTCCAAATCAAAATAGTATCGAGAACGTGAGCAAAATGTAGTTTTTTCTGGTTTCTTGTATTTTCGGCTTTATTGACTTTATTGGTTGTATAAAAAGGGAGTATATCTGTAGTTTTTACACTTTTCAAATGGTGATAAAAACTTGCAGGTTTTTGATTATCATAAGTTTGTGCAACAGCAAATAGGCTACAACACAAAAAAAACACACATAAAATCTTTTTCATACCTCAAAATTAGGGCTTATTTGCTAAAATTTTTTCAATTGAAGTCAATTCATCTTCAGAAAATGAAGTATTATTCACTGCTTTCAAATTGTCTGCCAACTGATTCACCGAACTAGCTCCCACTAGTACAGTGGTTATTCTTTTGTCTTTGAGCAACCAAGCCACAGCCATTTGTGCCAACGATTGATTTCGTTGTTTTGCAATATCGTTCAACAGTCTTATTTTTTCCAATTTTTCAGCTGTAACATGCTCGGGTTTCAATGCTCCCCAATTTTTTCCGGCTCGTGAATCCATGGGAATTACACCTTTCAAATATTTGTCTGTCAGCAGTCCTTGTGCCAACGGTGAAAATGGAATACAACCCACCCCATTTTCCTCCAGGGTATTGAGTAATCCTCCTTCTACCCAACGCTCAAACATAGAATATTTCGGTTGATGTATCAAACATTTTGTACCCAATTGGTGGAGTACTTCTACGGCTTTTTTTGTCTGTTCTTTGTCGTAATTAGATAGCCCTACATACAACGCTTTGCCTTGTTGTACAGCACTATGCAATGCTCCCATGGTTTCCTCAATCGGAGTTTCTGGATCGGGACGATGTGAGTAAAAAATATCAACATAATCAACACCTAACCTTTTCAAAGATGCATCTAAACTAGAAATCAAATATTTGCGTGAACCCCAAGTCTGATACGGTCCTTCGCCCATGGTATATCCGGCTTTTGTAGAAATTACAATTTCATCGCGATAATTTTTCAATTCGCTATTGAGTATCCTCCCAAAATTGGTTTCGGCACTGCCTATCGGTGGGCCGTAATTGTTGGCTAAATCAAAGTGTGTAATCCCTTGATCAAAAGCGAATTTTATCATGTTGACACAAGTGCCAAAATCATCTACAAAACCGAAATTGTGCCACAAGCCTAGCGAAATTGGAGGCAATAGCAACCCGCTTTTTCCACATCTATTGTAGTTCAAGATTTCGTATCTTTTGGGATTTGGAGTGTAATTGTTCATAATTATTTAACTATTTGTAAATGAAATTCTTACAGAAGAATCGGTGTCTATGGATAAAAGCTCTGCCGCATTTCCGTTTCGCATGGCAATTTCCAAATATCCTGCGATATTAAAAACCGCAAGTAGTTCACCTGCAGGTACATCGTTGTATTTTTCAGATATTTTTTCTATTTTGTAATGTTGACTTCTCACTTCAATCACAAAATTTCTATCCTTGCGTACGTTTTCAAATATATCCAAAGTTATGTTGGTTACTATATTGAATGAACTATCAATGTAAATCACCTTACCAATAATATGATTCCTTTCTATTGCAGGTTGTATAGAAATGCGTTGCACAAATTTCTCTGCCGGTTTCAGAAATTCGATTGGTTTTTTTCCCAACATTATCTGCACAGCTACAGGTACAAAAGTACTCAACTCAGGAAATGTAAGCCCTATTTGAGGTTCAGGAATCAAATATGCTTTTATTTCACTGTCTTCGTCTGCTATGAGGCTGATAAGTCCGGTATCCTTAGATATAAAATATTGATTATCAAGCTCATACAGCATAATTCCACGTTTAGAATCCGGCTCAGAATCAACCACAACCAAATGACAAGTATTATCCGGAAAAAATTTATAGGTACTTTTTAAAACATAAGCAGTCTGCCCAATATCGAAATTTTTGATTTGATGGGTAATGTCAACTATTTGCACACCGGGGCAAAGCGATACCAAGCTACCTTTGAAGGCAGCCAGATAAAAATCTTTTGTTTTCCAATCAGATGTAATAGTTATCAATGACATGTAACGTTTTTTCCAAATTAGCCAAATGAGAATTCAACGCCAAAAGTAAGGAAAAAAACGATTTCTTGTTTTCTTTGTTGGTGTATTATGTGACTCAATTATCCTAATCATTTCATTGATAGCCGAATAATATTCAATTTTGTTTACAAACATGATATTGTTGTGGTGTCCTCGTTCAAAAAAACGGGCTCTTTTGGGATCATTTGCCCATTCATACAATTCATTTCCATGTTGAATATCTACGATATCGTCGTTTTGACAATGCAATACCAGAGTATGACCATAGAAGGAAATTATTTTTTGAAAATGATCCAAATATTTATCACATGCTTCTTTCAATTCCGCTTCGGAGCAACCCAATTCTTTGGTGTTTACATAATTGAGTAGTCTTTGGTAAGGTTGGGATACGCTACTTTCCAATATCAATCCCGCCGTAAGAGGATATTGTTTCACAAATTCGAGTGCAAAGATACTTCCTATGGAGCGTCCCATGACTATGAGTTGATTAAAATTGCATTTCAATGCTTCTGCAAACAATTTTAAATCCTCAAAAATACCAAACAAACTTGCTTCGCCATCGGATAGACCATAACCTCTATATTCGGCGATGAAAAAATTGACTTTTAGCTTTTTGATTTCGTCAAAAAAATCCTCCAAATAGTCTGCACAACTTTCTCCATTGCCATGAAAAAACAAGATAGTCACAGGGTTACTCGCCTTGTGATGATAAAAACAACTTAATTTGAACTCTCCATTTTTAACCCAAAAAACCTTAGCAAAACTCTCGCGTACCGGATAAAAATATCGGCTGGAAATCAATGGGTGATTGAGTAAATTTTCAGTCATATAAGAATACTAATATTTGCTTTGATATAATCCTTTGAAAAAAATATTTCAAAATTTGAAAGTAAATTTCGATTATTTTATACTTACAAAATTACATATTAAAACTAATCTAAACAAATTTATAATCAAATTATACATTTTTTTTAGAATTTCTACTATATTTACAATTGATTGTTAATATTTGATTACAGTTCATTTTCACAAAAAACACTGAAATTTCTATACAAACTCTGAAATTTTTATTAAAAACAACTACAAATTTCTGGCTTTTTTTAAAAAATCAATACGCTCTTAATTCTATTTTTTTTAAATTAAAATTATTTTAAAAAGTATTTTGGTTATTCAAAATATTGGAAAGAATAAAAATTATAAATATTTATCTGATTATCAATATTTTTATTGTGTATTGAACCAAAATAATTTACCAACGAAAAATTTTCAAACTTTTTCCTTTTTTTAATATGTTCTTACATTTATGTCAATTTTGCAGAAATTCAATAATATAATGTAACAAAATATTTTTCCAAACAGTCATTCAAGATTTCGAAGAAATTATTTTTTAAATTTTATTGTTACAATAAATTTTTTTCATAATTTTACAAAATAAAATTTTTATGAAAAATTTAAGATAAATCGCAATTGCAAAATTTTCGGTGATATGCAACCTACGAAACTTACATACGAAGAATTAGAAAATAGAATATCAGTACTTGATAATGAAATTTCAACACTCAAGTTGCAATTGTTTGAAGCAAAACAACAAACAAACCATTCCCAATTCAAGATTTGTACTCCTTTAGCATTCGATATATTCAATTTGATATCAGATGCAGTAATTTCAACTGACCAAAATTTATTGATAACTGATTGGAACATTGCTGCTAGTCAAATATATGGTTGGGAGAAATCTGAAGCTATTGGCAAAAATATTGATGATTTATTAAAAACTAAGTTTGTAGAAATTGAACAAATAGATGCTCAAAAAATTTTGAATGATTATAATTTTTGGAAAGGAGATATCATTCAAATCAATAAATCGGGGGAAACTTTAGAAATTATTGCTTCTGTTAGTTCGTTGAAGGACGAACATGGCAATTTTGTTGGTGGCATTACCATCAATCATAACGTAACTGACCATAGGAAAAACAAACAAGAATTATCTTCTGCATATCAGAAAGTGGCAAATAACGAAGTACAACAAAAAGCGTTGTTGGACAATGCGTTATATCCTGTAATTTTGATAAATACAAAAGGTGATTTGATTTATCTTAACAGTGCAGCAGAATCATTTTTTAAAGTGGATAGATTGAAACTAAAAGATTACAATGTTCATGATTTTTGGTGCGATTTGAACAAAAGAGCCGAACTACTCAATCAAATTTTCAGAAAAGGCTCTATTACCAATTTTGAAATAGAACTGTATAATTGTGACAAAGAAATTCTAACTGTGTTGTTAAGTGCTCAAATTATTGATTATCAAGGAGAAAAAGTTGTTTTTTCCATCTTTAACAATATCACAGATTCTAAAAAAATATATCTTGAATTCTTAAAAGAAAAAGAAAAATCGGAAGAAAACGAAAAACTTTTGCAAAATTATTTAAAATACGCCCCCGACGGAATTTTAGTATTTAAAAATGACGGAGAACTAATAGAAATTAATCGCGAAATTGAACTATTGTTTGGTTATACACGAGAAGAGTTATTTGATATCAAGAAACCAATTTTTGTTATAGAAGAAGAATATTCACGAATTAGGAAGTCTGTTGAAAAACTAATTGCAGAAGGCAGATATACCGATGAATTTGTATTCAAACGCAAAGACAATTCTACTTTTTATGGAATTCTTAGTTCTGTAAAATTTTCAGAGACTCACACCATTTCATTTATAAAAAATATTGATGAAATAAAAAAAATTCAAAATGATTTGATAATAGCAAAAGAAAAAGCAGAAGAAAATGAAAGATTGAAAACCGCTTTTCTTCAAAATATATCCCACGAAATACGTACCCCCATGAATGCTATCGTTGGTTTTTCTCAAATGATTGGCAATTCCAAAATTTCACCTGAAAAACAGAAAAATTTCCTATCCATTATTGTCAATAGTTCCAATCAATTGTTGAGTATCGTAACAGATATTATTACACTATCAGCTATAGAAACTAATCAAGAAAAATTGAATATCGGTGAAGTAAATGCCAATGAAGTCATCACATTTTTGCAAACAAAATATAAACAACAAATCAACAATCAAGAAATCAGTTTGTACGAAAAACAATCGTTGCCCAGCCCTGAATCCATTATTTTTTGTGACAAAGAAAAACTTTTACAAATACTGAATAATCTTCTGAGTAATGCATTGAAATTTACTCACAAAGGCTATGTTGAGTTTGGTTATCATGTGGTGGATAAAACGATGGTTTTTTATGTGAAAGATACAGGAATAGGTATTCCAAAATCATTGCATGACAAAATATTTGAACCTTTCAGGCAAGTAGATTATGCTACCCATCGCAAATACAACGGTACAGGTTTGGGCTTGTCTATTTCAAAGGGTTTTGTAAAGTTATTGGGAGGAAATATGTGGCTGGAATCTGAACCTGAAAAAGGATCAACATTTTATTTTTCTTTACCATATAATCCTGTGAATACAACGAAGAAAACCCATGAAAAACCTAAAATGAAAATGTTGATAGTAGAAGACGAAGAATTAAATTACTATTTTTTGGAAGAAACTTTTATTGATGACAACTTTCAATTGATACATGCGAAAGATGGTCAAGAGGCCGTAGAAATTTGCAAAACAAATTTTGATATCTCGTTGGTTCTCATGGATATACGATTGCCAGTACTCGGTGGACACGAAGCAGCCAGACTGATAAAAGAAATGCGTAAAGATTTGCCAATTATAGCACAAACCTCTTATGCACTCAACAATGAAAGAAAACATTATGAAAAATATTTCGACGACTACATCACCAAACCATTGGAAATAGACATATTGAAAGAATGTGTTTATAAATACATGAAACCTTCATAAAATGAATGTTTTCAATATTCAATAATTTAATTACCCCCAATAAAAGAAAAAATGTTATGAGAAAAATTTGTTTGATTTTAGTAATTGTATCTTTTTGTTTATCAAATAGTTACAGTCAAGTAGGTAAACTTGTAGATGAAGATTTTACAGATGGCGTATTTGATGATTATGGCTCGGGCATTAATGGAGCGAATTGGAAATTTTACGGACCTGGTACATCATTTAAATCTACCAACGGGCGTGTTCCAACGATGGCATTATCCAATCGTGTATCAGCCAATGGTGGCGGATGGGCAGACGGTGCTCAATGGAGAGTATGGACTGACAAAAATTCAGATAACGGATTCAATGATGACGAATTAGTCTATTGGAAATTGCACAAATACAACGATGTATGTGTGGTAAAGTTTACTACATTTTCGGACTATTGCTACAAAAATAATTTTGGAGGCGTAGAAGTTGCTTTTTTAGAATGGCGAGACGCTCCTGTGATTCAAGCTCCACCACACTATGGGCACGACCAGTCGTGGGAAACGATGCACTGCTACTACACAAGTCCGGGCAATGGCGGACAGCCTAATCAGTTGGAAACCAATGTAGAAAATACCAATCCTGCGAATACAAGTATACCGGGTTTTTCGTATGTTCACAAAAACACTTGGTATGATGCTGCATTTTTGGAAGGGTCGCAAACCAGTACAGTCCTTTGGAGAAACGAACCTAAAATAAAAAAATGCAATATTGAACAATGGGGGATGCTCAATTCGGGCGATTTTTATTTGGATACTATGTTAGTTTCCTTGCAAGAACCTAACCGAGAATACAATTTATTTTCATACATGCAAATTACATTTTTTAGAGGTATTCCATCGTTACCAACAAGTCAGTATATCAACAAATCCGGAGTAAACTTTTCAGATGTTCAATTAGGAATCACACATTTGGAATTTGGAATTACTAGGCGTACCGATTTCAATTTAGACTACGTAGTAGATGCAAAAGACGCAGATACTATCGTAAAATACAATGGGACTAACACAGATATTTCCATGTTGAAAGGTGATGCAAACAATGACGAAGTAGTGGACATGTATGATGCCAACCAAATGATTGGTTTGTGGACTGATGTTAGTACCGGAGTATCCTCTGCCAGTGGAGTTTATAACCCAAGTACCGGAGCTATTACGCTGAATATGAATGGTATCAGTTATTTTAGTTTGGAATGTAGTGTTACGGGTGCTTGGGGAGGCTCTGCTCCTACCTTTACCGGATTTGTACCCGATGCAGCTACAGACAATGACAATGTAATAGCTTGTTTTACAAGAAATAGATGGGACAATTTGCAAAATATCAATATTGGCACTGTCGCACAAACAGGATTGAACCCCTCGGAAATGTTTTTGGTTGTAAATTTCAAAGGAAGCGGCAAAGTTGACGGCGTAAAGATTCCTCTCAACGGCACTTCTTTTTATACCAACATAAAATTACCTACAAAGGATAATACAGTTTTTGAAATTTTTCCTAATCCATGTTCTGATTTCCTTCATTTCAAAACAAATGAATCTTTATCAACACAAATTGAAATTTATGACATGCTTGGAAATCAAATAAATTTGAAAAACAAAATATCCAATAACCAAATAGATATTCGCCTTTTAAAATCGGGAATTTATGTTTTGTTATACAAAACGGATAACAAAATTACAAAGAAAAAATTCATTAAACAATAAAAAAACCACACCAAGGGCATGAGTATTTTTTATTTCAACTTTTCATTTTTAGTATGAAATACTCAATTTTCAGATTATTTTTGAAAATAAAGAATTTGATGTAAATTTTTTTATAAATTTCGCAAAAATATTCAACTATGGCAAAGTTCAACAGCAGTGAAGAAACCATGTCGCAAAATGCTCGTGATCGTGACTTGGTACTAGCACCCAACGAGTATGCTTACATATTGGACCAAACGAAGGGACACATCATAGCTTATGTGGGACCGTTTAAAACCAGTATGGCAAATACAGACCAGCCTGTATATTTTGATGAGGCATCTAAACGGTTTGTAATCAGTAATATGGAGCAATCCATACAAACCTTTACCACAGTTCCGGAAGGTTGGTATGTGATATTGAAAAATCCACCTGTGGACGGAGCGCAACCGGTAACAGGCACATCTAACAGTTTGACCAAATTGAACGTGGGTCGCAAAGTAAACATACCGGGACCTACATTTTTTTCGCTTTGGCCAGGGCAAATGGTGCGAGTGGTTCAAGGTCATGTCCTGCGTTCCAATCAATATTTATTGGTTAGAGTGTATGAAGAAGAGGAGGCAAAAAAGAATTGGGCAAAAGCCATAATAAAAACACAAAAGACTACTGACGAAGACGGAAAATCTGTGTTGAGTGAGGCTGACAGCAAAGATTTGACCCTAGGCAATACGTTTATAATCAAGGGAATGAATATTTCCTTTTATATTCCTCCCACTGGAATAGAAGTGGTTAGGGACGGAGATGGTGATTTCATACGGGAAGCTGTAACACTGGAAAGATTGGAATACTGTATATTGCTTGACGAAAACGGAAACAAACGATTTGTAAAAGGTCCTGACGTTATATTTCCATCGCCTACCGAAACATTTTACGAGAAAAACGGTAGCAGGAAATACAAAGCCATAGAATTGAGCGAAACCAGCGGAATTTATGTAAAAGTAATAGCACCCTACACAGATAATGGCAAAGATTTTCACGTTGGTCAAGAATTATTTATTACCGGCAAGGAGCAGATGATTTATTATCCTCGCGAAGAACATGCCCTCATCAAATACGGTGACCAAGAAATTTATCAAGCTGTAGCCATTCCATCGGGCGAAGGTAGATACTATTTGAACAAAGAAACCGGACAAGTTTCGTTGCAAAAAGGACCGTGTATGTTTCTTCCTGACCCACGTCAATTCGTTATTGTTCAACGGATTCTCTCTACCAAACAAGCACTTTTGTGGTATCCGGGCAACGATGAAGTACTGAAGCACAATCAGAAATTAAAACAGATAGCTGATGAATCGGATTCGGAATCTGACAAAGCATTTTTGCGTTCAGACGGCAAAAAATTACTCTCAGGAAAGGGCGTTGAAAAAAATCAAATCGTTGCATCTAAAGAAATTGCAAGTGATGAATTTGTGCGTGAAACAGAGTACATCAAGGCAAAGACCATAACACTGGACACTAGATACGTTGGTGCTGTTACTATCAATGTATGGACAGGATATTCTGTGATGGTTATCAACAAATCGGGACAACGCAAAGTGATACAAGGTCCCCAAACGTATCTGCTTGAGTATGACGAAGATTTGGCAATCATGGAACTGTCAACAGGTACGCCTAAAAACGATGAAAAACTAATACGTTCTGCCTATTTGCGAGTTTTGCACAACAAAGTTTCGGATATAGTACATGTAGAAACAAAAGATTTGTGTCCGGTAGAAATAAAACTTTCGTATAGAATCAATTTTGAAGGAGAGCCGGAAAAATGGTTCAACGTAGAAAATTATGTGAAATTTCTCACTGACCATTTGCGCTCTGTTATCCGTAATGCTGTACAAAAAGTAAGTATCAATCATTTTTACTCCAATGGGATAGATATTTTGCGCGATATTATTTTAGGTTCGCCAGATGATCAAGGCAAAAGAAGCAAAGGCAGATTTGGTGAAAACGGTATGTGGATTTACGACGTGGAAATATTGAATATCAAAATATTGGACAATACAATAGAGCAATATTTATTCAATGCACAACATGAAGAAGTGAAGCAAAAAATGGAATTGTCGTCAAGGCAAAACCTGTTTGAATACACCCGCAAAAACGAAGAATACAAACGCAAAATAGAAGAGGAAAAATCAACTACCACGTTGCAAACCTATGACTTGAAAAAACAAGAAATGGAGAAGGAGCTAACGGTAGGACTTACTAAAGTAAACAACACTTTTGAAACGCTGAGCAAACAACTAGACGGCGATGTACAAGTTGAGAAAAAACGAGAAGAAATAAACAATAGCATACTTTCGCGAGAAAAAGCTAACAAAGAATTGGATTTGGAACTAAGTAAGCAAAAAATGGAGCAAGAATTGGCGAAAATCAAAGCCGAAGTGGACGCAGTAGTTGCCAAAGCGAATGCTGTATCGCCTGATTTGATAGCTGCATTACAAGCATTTGGCGACAAGGAATTGGCTCAAAAAATGGCTACTTCTATGGCTCCGTTGGCTATTTTGGGTGGAAAAAGTGTTTCAGATGTTTTAGCTCAACTGCTCAAAGGTACTGTGGTCGAAAAAATTCTTCAAAAAGAATTGCCTGAATAGAAAATTAACTAA
>Ga0316611_1000636_pt1 | contig 11496 bp, 12 predicted proteins | sample MIS2016202_MG_FD_207675 | JGI IMG/M metagenome (GOLD analysis project Ga0316611, IMG submission 207675) | Microbial mat bacterial communities from Middle Island sinkhole, Lake Huron, Michigan, United States - MIS.2016.202 | ecosystem: Environmental > Aquatic > Freshwater > Lake > Sediment... | reverse complement strand
GCAATCTAATATAACGGGCGATGATTCTAAATCAGAAATTTCTGGCAGAAAACAAAGAGATTTTAAATTTAAAAACAGCATCACCGAGTTTTCAGCAGGTATGGAATTTAACTTTTTTGATTTTAATTTACATCAAATGGATCGACTGATAACACCCTATGTATATACAGGATTAAGTTATTTTACCTACAATGAATTGTTTATTGTTAACGGAGAAACAAAAAAAGATTATGGAGACAAATCTTTTGCAATTCCAATGATTGTTGGTGTAAAATCTAATATTACTCCGCACCTAGTTTTAGGTGCAGAAGTTGGTGTTCGATATACTTTTACTGACAATTTAGATGGGAGTAATCCAAAAAATGATAATTTAGAACCTTTACGATTTGGAAACTTAGAAAGTAATGATTGGTATGTTTTTTCTGGACTTACTTTGACTTACACCTTTGGCAACAAACCATGCTATTGTTCACAATAAAACTATGAGCTTACTTAATTTAATTGACAAAACTAATCTTCCAAAACATCTTGCCATCATCATGGACGGAAATGGTCGATGGGCCAAACAAAAAGGTTTTTTAAGAGTTTTTGGTCATGAAAACGGAACAAAATCTGTTAGAATAGTAGTGGAAGAATGTGCAAAAATCGGCATAGAAAACTTGACACTCTATGCTTTTTCTACAGAAAACTGGAACCGACCAAAACTAGAAGTGGACACCCTAATGAAACTTTTAGTCAACTCATTACATTCCGAATATAAAAAACTTCAAGACAACAATATTCGATTAAACATCATTGGAAATACTGAGAAACTTCCAACTTCTGTCCAAAAAGAATTGAATGAAGTTATCGAAAAAACAAAAAACAACAATCGCATGACTTTGACTATTGCATTGAGCTATGGTTCCAGAGAAGAGTTATTAAATGTTGTTAAAAACATTAGCGATAAAGTTAAAAATAATATAATTTCAATAGATACTATTGATGAATCAATTATTAATCAGCATCTTTACACGCACAATTTACCCGATGTAGATTTGTTAATCAGAACTAGTGGTGAACACCGAATTAGTAATTTTTTACTATGGCAAATTGCCTATGCAGAACTTTATTTTACAGATGTGTTATGGCCCGATTTTAAAGAAAATGATTTATATGAAGCCATTATTAGCTATCAAAAAAGAGAACGTAGATTTGGAAAAACAAGTGAACAAATTAAATAAAATTTTAGTGTCAAATAAATTTTTAGGAACTTTCCTTATATTTCTGTTAGGAAACATTGCTTTCCTCCAAGCCCAAGATAGAATCCCGTTTGATCAGGGTAAAAAATATATTCTTGCCGATGTTGAAGTTACTGGGAAAATTACTTTCAACAGACAAACCGTAATCACTTTTGCTGGACTAGAAAAAGGACAGCAAATCATTGTTCCTGGCGATAACATTAGCAATGCCATCAAAAAATTAGGAAAGCTTGGACTTTTCAGTGAAATTGACTTTTATATCAAAGAAATAAAAGGCGATAGCTTATATTTGAATTTGAATATCATTGAATTACCTAAACTTAGTGAAGTAAAAATTAATGGTGTAAAAAAAGGAAAAGTTGAAGATTTACTTAAAGAAGGCGATTTAACTAAAGGTAAAGTTGTCAACGATAACTTAATTACCAACACCAAAAACTATTTTGAAAATAAATACAAAAAAGAAGGCTATTTTAACACAAAAGTGGTAGTAAAAACCATCGTTGATACCACCGCCGACAACCAAGTAAAAATGTTAGTTGGAATCGATAAAGGCGAAAAATTAAAAATAACAAAAATAAATTTTGATGGCAACACAAAGTTTTCTGACAAAAAACTGAGCAAAGCCATGAAAAACACCAAACAAATCAATCCCATCAGGATTTTCAAAAAATCGAAATACATCAAAGACAAATATAAAGAAGATTTAGTTTCTATTGTGGATAAATACAAAGAAAATGGTTATCGAGACGCTCGAGTGGTGACTGACTCGGTTTGGTTAGACAAAAATAAAAACAAAATTGCCATCAATGTAAAAGTTGAAGAAGGAAACAAATATCGTTTTGGTTCTATTAAATTCTTAGGAAATACAGTTTATTCAGACCAACAACTCTCCAGAGTTTTAGGCATAGAAAAAGGAGATACCTATAATGGAGTGCTTCTCGAAAAAAGAATAGCCGATAAATCCAAACCCGATGGCGAAGATATTACAAACCTTTATCAAAATAATGGTTACTTGTTTTCAAATGTCAATGCCGTAGAAGTAAAAACCGAACATGATTCTATCGATTTTGAAGTTAGAATTGTAGAAGGTCCAATTGCCTATTTCAACAAAGTTACCGTTTCTGGAAATGACAAAACCAATGATAGAGTTATCTATAGAGAACTCCGAACAAGACCAGGAGAAAAATGGAATAAAGAAGAAGTTATTAGCACCATTCGAGAATTAGGTCAATTAGGTTTTTTTGATGCAGAAGCTATCAGTCCAGATGTTAAAAACGCCGACCCTGTTGCAGGAACAGTAGATGTCGATTGGAAATTAGTAGAAAAAGGATCCAGTCAAATTGAACTTCAAGGAGGTTATGGTGGTGGTGGTTTTATAGGAACTTTAGGCCTTTCATTTAATAATTTTTCGGTAAGAAATATTTTCAAAAAAGAAGCCTACAAACCTTTACCAATGGGTGACGGTCAAAAAGTTTCCCTTCGTGCTCAAGCCAGTTCTTTCTATAGAACCTATAGTTTATCATTTTCTGAACCTTGGTTTGGAGGAAAAAAACCAATTAGTTTTTCAACATCACTATCTTATAGTAAACAATTTTTATACAGCGGCTCCACTGGCGGAGTTGACAAAAGTAAAAGTTTTAATATTACCTCTCTTTCAGTTGGCTTAGGAAAAAGATTGACCGTGCCCGATAATTATTTCTATTTATCTAACGCTTTAAGTTTTCAATATTATAATTTGAATAACTATAACACAGGTTTATTTACATTCGGAAACGGATCCTCTCGAAATTTTGCCTACACTTTTGGATTAAGAAGAGATAATCGAGGAAACAACCCTATTTTTCCAACAAAAGGATCAGAATTTAATTTAACAGCTAAACTTACTCCTCCATATTCAATGTTTAATAAATTTGATTATGGCGATTTGCCAAATCAAAAAGACTACAAAAAAACCAATACTGGCGAAGGCTATTTTGACATAAACAATCATTATGTTGCCCCAGGCGATTTAATAAAATATGACACTGTTGGAACACTTTCTGGAAATGTCTATGTTGACCCAGCTAATTATATTGATGCCGATGTAGATCAAGGAAAAGTAGATCAAAAGAAATTTAGTTGGTTAGAATATTATAAAGTAAAATTTAGTGGCGATTGGTACACAAAATTAGCAGGAACACAACAAAAAGCATTAGTTTTACGTTCTAAGTTTGAATTTGGCTTTTTAGGTTCTTATAATAAGGAAAGAGGAACAAGTTTAGATGATGCCAATAAAGGAACCGTTCCTTTTGAAAGATTTTTTGTTGGTGGCGATGGATTAGCAAATTTTGCACTTGATGGACGCGAAGTAGTTCAGTTGAGAGGATATCCTAATCAATCATTATCTTCAACAGATGGTGACCCATTATATAACAAATTTTCATTAGAACTACGATATCCTTTAACTTTAAAAAGTGCTGCATCAATCTATGCACTCACTTTCTTAGAAGCCGGAGCATCTTATAAAAATTTTAATGAATATAATCCATTTCAATTACAACGTTCCGCCGGTTTTGGATTGCGTGTCTTCATGCCAGCATTTGGTTTACTCGGAATCGACTTCGGTCATGGTTTTGATGCCGTTCCAGGAACCACACAAAAAAATGGATGGGAAACACATTTCATAATTGGACAACAATTTTAGTATATTTGTAAAGATTTATAAAAAAAAATATGAAAAAATACATTTTAACCCTGATGATAGCTGTTTTGATTACAGCTAATTCTACAGCTCAAACAAGAGGAATTAAAGTGGGATATATTGATATGGAATACATCCTAGAAAAAGTTCCTGCCTATGCCGAAGCCAAAAATCAATTAGAACAAAAAGCCCAAAAGTGGAAGCAAGAAATAGAAGAAAAGAAAAACGAAATTACAAAACTTAAAGAAACTTTAAAGTCAGAAAAAGTACTTCTAACCAAAGAACTTCTTGAAGAACGAGAAGAAGAAATTACTTTTCTCGATAATGAATTAATAGATTATCAACAAAAAAGATTTGGCCCAAATGGCGATTTAGTACTTCAAAAAGCAGTATTAGTAAAACCCATTCAAGACCAAGTTTTCAATGCAGTTCAAGATATTGCCGAACAAAAAAAATATGACTATGTATTTGATAGATCGTCTGATTTAACAATGCTTTTTGCTGCAAAAAAACATGACATTAGCGACAAAGTAGTTAATTTGTTAACTCGTGCAGAAAAAAGAGAACAAATGTCAAAAAAACAACTTGAAAAAGAAGCAGAAGCAGAAAGAAAACAAGACATGATTGATGACAATCCAGCACTTGCTGAAAGACAAAAAATACTTGAAGACAAAAAAGCCGCTAGAGAAAAAGCTTTAGAAGAAAGAAAATTAGCTGCAGAAGAAAAGAAAAAAGCTTTTGCAGATAAAAGACAACAATTATTACAAGAAAGAGAAAATAAAAAAAATGGCATAGTTTCTGATAAGACTTCTAAAACAGAAACGCCAGCTGCAGGAACAAAATCTGATGATGCTACAAAAAAAGCAGCAGATGCCGCTGAAAAAAGAGCTCAAGCCGTTGAAACCAAAAACAAAACACTCGAAGACCGTAAAAAAGCCATTGCAGATAAAAAAGCAAAAGCTTTAGCCGATAGAGAAGCTTTAAAGAAAGCTAAAGAAGAGGAAAAAAATAAAAAAGAAGAAACACCAAAACCATAAATAAATTTAAAAACAATTAAAAAATTAAAAAATGAAACAAATTAAAATTTTACTAATAGCTGCATTTGCTTTATTTACTGCTCAAACATCAATAGCTCAAACAAAAGTTGCTCACGTTGATACAAACGAAATTATGAGTAAAATGCCTGCCGTTATAGATGGTCAAAATCAATTGAAAAAACTTGGCGAAACTTATGATAAAGATTATAAAGCATTAGTTGAAGAATATCAAGCTAAAGTAAAAAAATACGATGCAGAAGCTGCTACAACAACAGATGCTGTAAACCAAACCCGTCAAGTTGAAGTTCAAGACATGATCAAAAGAATCAATGAATTTGAAAAAACAGCTCAATCCGATTTACAGAAAAAAGAATCTGAAATAATGAAACCAATTACTGAAAAAATCAAAGCATCTATCGAAAAAGTTGGAAAAGCTAAAGGGTTCCAATATGTTTTAAGTGCAGAAACTTTATTACTTAAAGACGGAACTGATATTACTCCAGACGTAAAAAAAGATTTAGGTTTTTAATTAAATCGGAATTAATTTCAGATTATAATAAAAATAAACAAAATATTTAAAAACTACTCATTCCATTGTAAGGAGTGAGTAGTTTTTTTTTACTTTTGTTTTTATGACAAACAACAATCCAATAGGACTTTTTGATTCAGGAATTGGAGGAACATCCATTTGGAAAGAAATTCATAATTTGCTTCCAAATGAAAATACAATATATCTTGCTGATAGTAAAAATGCACCCTATGGAGAAAAATCAAAAGAGGAGATTATTCAATTGTGTTACAAAAACACAGAATTACTACTCAACCAAAATTGCAAACTTATTGTCGTTGCTTGTAACACAGCAACTACTAATGCCATAAAAGAACTACGCCAAAAATATAACATCCCATTTATAGGAATTGAACCCGCTATAAAACCCGCTGCAACTAATTCGCTAACACAAAAAATTGGAATTTTGGCTACAAAAGGAACCTTAACCAGCGAACTATTTCATAAAAATGTAGAAAAATTTAAAGAAATTAAAATCATCGAACAAATAGGTTTTGGATTAGTAGAACTCATTGAAAGCGGAAAAATAAACTCGGAAGAAATGACAAGTCTATTAAAAAAATATCTAAATCCAATGATTGAACAAAATATTGATTATCTCGTTTTAGGCTGCAGTCATTATCCCTATTTGATTCCACAGATACAAAAAATCATACCAAAAAATATCCACATTATTGACTCCGGAGAAGCCGTTGCTCGTCAAACAAAAAACATTTTAAACGATAAAATTGGTTTTAGAAATTCCAGCGAAAAAAGCTCACAAATTTTTTATACCAATGGAAATCCAGCTGTTTTGAATGCCATTTTAAATAACACTTATCACGTTCAAAAAAAAGATTTTTGACTTTAGCATTTTTATTTACAGATTTATTGATAAGTTTTTTGTCAAATCATTTTTGATAAACTACTTTTGCAAAACTCATAAATACAAAACAAACAAATTGAATTCACCACAAAAATCATTTTCACTAAAGTCTGCCTATATCGATTTTAAAGAAATAACCAAAGCTGGTTTAGCTATAAGTGTGATTTTTTCATCAATTGCCGGATATTTATTAGGGTTTGATCAACATCATCCGTTCCGTTGGATAACTTTAATGATGCTGACCGTTGGTGGATATTGTATGGTTGGAGCATCGAATGCTTTCAATCAAGTTATTGAAAAAGACCTTGATGCTTTGATGGATAGAACTAAAAATCGTCCAGTACCTTCCGGTAGAATGTCAGTCAAGATGGCATTAATAATTGCTAGTTTGCTAACAATTATTGGATTAATACTACTCTATTTAATCAATCCAAAAACAGCAATGTTTGGTGCAATTTCAATTTTTTTATATACCTGTTTATATACCCCTTTAAAAACTATAACTCCCCTTTCTGTTTTTGTAGGTGCCTTTCCTGGTGCCATTCCATTTATGTTGGGCTGGGTGGCATCGACAGGAAATTTTGGAATTGAAGCAGGAACTTTATTTTTAATTCAATTTTTTTGGCAATTCCCTCATTTTTGGGCAATCGGTTGGTTGCTTTTTGAAGACTATAAAAAAGCGGGTTTATATTTACTTCCCACAGGAAAAAAAGACGACAAAACAGCACTTCAAACTATTTTATATACCATTTGGTTGATTGTGGCCTCTTTGCTACCTGTCTTGGGATATACAGGTCAATTAAAAATTTCTATAATTGCTGCAATTTTAGTACTTTTGCTCGGTTTGTGGATGCTCTATTTTGCATTTCAATTAAGAAAATTAAAAACAACAAAAGCAGCAAAACAATTAATGCTAGCTAGTGTATTCTATATCACTGCATTACAAACAATTTATATAATTGATAAATTTTTACATTGAAAATGACAATGACCTCCGAAGAACATAAAGAAAGAACTGGACGCTCGTATAAATTGCTTCTTGTTTTTGCTATGGTAAGCATGACAATGATGTTTGCAGGAATTACAAGTGCCTATATCATTGGAAAATCGAGACCCGATTGGATTAAAAATTTTGAACTTCCTATTGCTTTTTTTTATAGCACTTTAACCCTAATGGCTTGTAGCGTTTCAATACATTTAGCAAAAGTGGCCATCAAAAAAAACAACCATCAAAAAACCACTTTTTTTCTCATTGGGACACTAATTTTGGGAATTTTATTTACCTATTTCCAACGATTAGGATTTTATGAATTATCTCTAAAAAATTTATACCCAACGGGAGGCTCAATAACAATATCATTTTTATTTGTAATTGTTTTAGCACATATTTTACACCTTGCTGGAGGATTAATTTCACTAACAATCACAATTTATAATCATTTTAAACAAAAATATAATTCAAGTCAATTTGTTGGTATTGAGCTATGTGCCATGTATTGGCATTTTTTAGATTTGATTTGGATTTTATTATTTTTATTAATATATTTCTTTAAATAAGAAAAAAATGTAAATTTGAAAACTTTTAACTAATAACTTTTTATGGGAGCGACAGTTACTTCTAATAGTGTAGAAAAAACTTGGAATGGTGGAAATGAGCCATTCAAAGCAAGTTATGGAAAATTGATGATGTGGTTTTTCATTGTTTCCGATGCTTTAACATTTTCTGGATTTCTAGCTGCTTATGGTTTTTCTAGATTCAAATTTATAGAAACTTGGCCTTTAGCCGACGAGGTTTTTACGCATTTTCCGTTTAGACACGGAGTTAATATGCCTATGTATTATGTGGCATTGATGACATTTATACTTATCTTTTCATCTGTAACCATGGTACTTGCTGTTGATGCTGGTCATCAAATGAAAAAAAGTAAAGTAGCCTTTTATATGTTTTTAACCATCATTGGAGGTTTAATTTTCGTTGGTTCGCAAGCTTGGGAATGGAAAAACTTTATCAAAGGCGAATATGGTGCAATAGAAACCAAAGGTGGAAGTATTCTTCAATTTGTCAACTCCAAAGGCGAAAGAATAAAACTAGAAGATTTTGCTGATATAAGTATTCCAAAAGAAAGAGAGCAATTAACCAGAGGAAAAGGAAAATGGTTTGAAGAAGAAAGCTCGATTCCAACCTATTCTGTTGAACAAATTCAAGCAGGTTTTAAATCGCACCCTGATTTATTGGTTAGAACTGAAGTTATATTTAGCGAAGAGACGGCTAAAACTACAATTGGTGCACATCCAACATTGAATGACAAAGAATTTCATACTAAACATAAAACTGTTTTAACTAGAGAACAATCAGAAAAAATGATGGCCAATGCTCATTTGGTTGTTGAAGGAGCTAATCTTCAAAGAAATGAATATGGTAGTAAATTATTTGCTGATTTCTTCTTTTTCATTACAGGGTTTCACGGATTTCACGTGTTTTCTGGTGTCATCATCAATATCATTATTTTCTTAAATGTTCTTTTAGGAACTTATGAAAAAAGAAAATCGTATGAAATGATTGAAAAAGTTGGACTGTATTGGCACTTTGTCGATTTAGTTTGGGTTTTTGTATTTACATTCTTCTATTTAGTTTAATTTTTAGATATACAACATAAAATGGCACACGTACACGAATCGAATACAGGTAGAATTTGGAAAGTTTTTTGGTTTCTTTCGGCAGTAACAATTGTTGAAGTTGTTTTAGGTATCTTCAAACCAGAATCGTTACACATGACTAATGTTTTGGGTACAAATCTATTAAATTGGATTTTTATAATTTTAACTTTAGTAAAAGCATACGGTATTGTTTGGGCTTTTATGCACATGGAAGGCGAAACTCCTGCACTTAGAAGAGCAGTGGTTTGGACTGTAATTTTTTTAGTTATCTATTTAGTATTTATACTTTTAACCGAAGGATCCTACGTCTTTGGTGTTTTTAAAAATTCAACCATCAAGTGGAATTTTTAACAAAATATTAACTCAAAATAAAGTCCCGATTTATATCGGGCTTTTTTATTTTTGTAACTCAGAAATCCCTCCTACTAAATGAAAAAAAATTTAGTCCTTTTTGTTTTATTTATTCTACCTATTGTGGCCTATCTTTTTTTTGCATCAGGCGTAAATAGCTTTTCAAAACTTCCATTCATCACTAAAAATGTTTCTGAATTTGGAAAGTGGAAATCAAATGATGACAAGACGATTCAACTTAAAGGAAAAATTACAATTTTAGGGTTTTCTGGAAATGAAGTATATGCAAAACGAGGGAATTATTTTAATTTAAGTCAAAAGATTTATAAAAAATATTCTGAATTTAAAGATTTTCAAATTGTTATTATAGCACCAATAGGTTCTGAAAAAGAAGTGGACAGTGTGATGAACAAATTAAAATCAGTTTCTGAAATGAACCATTGGCATTTTTTGTATGCTCAACCAAATGAAATTGATGCGTTCTATAAAACTTTAAATCTTAAAGAAAATCTTACTATTCAAAAGGGAACTTCCAATGTCTATATCATAGATAAAGATAAAAATTTAAGGGGAAGAAAGGGTTTTAACAATAAAAAAGATACTGAATACAAAGAAGGATATAACACCTCATTAGTTTCCGAATTACATAATGAAATGACTGATGATGTTAGAATTATACTTGCTGAATATCGTTTAGCTTTAAAGAAAAACAATGCCAATAGAAAAAAATATGGTTTATAAAAATTTAAACAATGAAAAATAAATCATACATTGGAATTTCTTTTATCATTTTAGTTTTTGGAATCTATGCTATTCCTAAAATAATCAACAGATTAAAAGGAAATGATTTAGTTGAAATTGGCCCTGCTCCAAAGTTTGAATTGATCAATCAAAACAATCAAAAAATATCTAATAAAGATTTTGAAGGTAAAGTGTATGTTTTAGAGTTTTTCTTCTCAACTTGTCCTTCCATCTGTCCAATTATGAATAAAAACATGATTGAAATTCAGAATGAGTTTTATGGAAATCCGAATTTTGGTCAAGTTTCAATAACTATAAATCCAGAAAATGACACGGTTGAAGTTTTGAAAAATCATGCAAAAAACCTTGGCGTTTCTTCAAAAAATTGGCATTTTCTAACAGGAAATAAAGCCTATATCATGAATCTTTCAAACAAAGGATTCAACATCTATGCTGGACAAAACAACAAAGTCAATGGCGGATTTGAACATTCAGGTCTTTTTGCATTGATTGATAAAAAAGGAAACATTAGATGTAGAAAAGATGCTCAAGAAAATCCAATTATGTATTATGATGGATTAGAAAAAAATGGTATAAATGCTATAAAACAAGACATTAAACTATTATTAGAAGAATAAAAATGAAAAATTCAACAGATAAAAAATTCAATTTACCTATTATTATTGTTTCAATTTTAATTCCAACTGTTGTAGCAATTTTATCTAGTATAAAACTAAAAGATATCGGAATAAATGTGGAGCCTTTATCGTTTTTACCTCCAATTTATGCAACAATAAACGGAATTACTGCCCTACTTTTAATTACAGCTGTAATTGCAATTAAAAGAGGAAACAGAAAAATTCATAACCGATTAATGACAACTGCAATTGGCTGTTCAATTGTTTTTTTAGTGATGTATGTAGCCTATCACTTGACTGCCGATTCTACAAAATTTGGAGATATAGATGGAAATGGAATTTTGGATGGAAATGAAATTGCTGCTGCTGGTTCTATGCGTTTGGTCTATTTCTTCATATTAATTACACATATTATTTTATCGATAATTATCATTCCGATGGTATTATTTACTTATGTTAAAGCTTTGTCACAACAATTTGACAGGCATAAAAGATTAGCCAAAATCACTTTCCCAATTTGGCTATATGTTGCCATCACTGGAGTTATAGTATATTTAATGATTTCTCCATATTATGTTAAATAAAGTTGGAAGTTGGAAGTTAGCAGTTGGAAGAAGTGTCTTCTTTCTTTTTTTTATACTCTTTTCTCTCAAATCTCAAGCTCAATGTGCCATGTGTCGAGCTGCTTTAGAAAGCGAAGGAAATTCCGTAAATGCT